>Ga0187833_10001537_pt1 | contig 26280 bp, 19 predicted proteins | sample ETNtaG_37_FD_167968 | JGI IMG/M metagenome (GOLD analysis project Ga0187833, IMG submission 167968) | Marine microbial and viral communities from oxygen minimum zone, Eastern Pacific Ocean - ETNP2014_SV_400_PacBio MetaG (Illumina Assembly) | ecosystem: Environmental > Aquatic > Marine > Hypoxic...
CCGGCTCGTAAGGCAGGGCGGCAAATCCCTCACCCAGAGAGGCCACGTCATGGCCGTCAGCCTCGTGCACGGCGAAGCCGAAGCTGGACCATTTATCGGCCAGCGGCTCCAGATCAAGCACCTCGGCGGTGGGGCCGTAGGATTGCAGTTTGTTGTGATCGATAATGGCCACCAGATTGTCGAGCCCGTGCTTAGTCGCGCACATGGCCGCTTCCCACACCGACCCCTCATTGATCTCGCCGTCACCCATGATGACGAAGACACGGCTGTCGCGCCCCTGCAATCGCGCCGCCAGAGCCATGCCGACGCCGATAGGAAGACCGTGGCCGAGCGCCCCGGTGGAAGCCTCGACGCCGGGAATCTTATGGGCTTCGGGGTGCCCGCCCAGCATGGCGCCGGGATGACACTGGCGGCGCAGTTCTTCCTCTGGGAAAAATCCCTTATCGGCAAGAATGGCATAAAGCGCCAGACAGCCATGTCCCTTGCTCAGGATACAGCGGTCCCGTTCGGCCCAGTCCGGCTCCTCGGCGCGATAGCGCAGCACATCATCATAGAGCACGCGCACGATCTCGATCAGGGACAGGGCGGCCCCGGGATGACCCCGCCCGCCGCCGTCCAGGGCGTCGATCACCATTTCACGCAGCATGCGCGAACGGGCATCCAGTGGCGTTTTCGCGCCGTTGGTTTTTTTTGTCTTCGGTGCGGTCATTAAATTCCGTCGTTTCCTTCCGTCACCCGGCGCAGCATGGCCCCGGACTTGTCCAACTGCCGCGCCTGCGCGGTTTCGCGGTCACGGCCTGCATCGGCATAAACGCGGCGGAACCAGCGCTCGGGCAAAAACTCGTTAAGCAGGATCAGGCACCATCGCAACCCGAAGAGCGGCCACAGGGCGGAAAGCCGTTTTTCATAGGCCGGGTCTTCCCGGTACATATCCGCCAGCCCCCGGCGGAACTGTTCGTCTTCCTCGGCACCCAGCGTCATGCCGGGATGCAACAGGATATCCGCCGTCAGCTTGGCCGGGTCATCCCAGCCAAAATATTCGAAATCGAGAAACACCAGGGAGCCATCCTTGCGCCGCCGGGCATTGTGAAAGCCAAAGTCCGATGGCGACAGGGTGCGGGTCTCATGCGACATAGGGGTGGAAAAATCCATCCCGGCGGGCGCACAATCTTGCTTGGCTTTTTCCGTGGCTTCTTCGAAGGCCGGGTCAAATTCCCCGCAAAGAAAATTCCGTAGCGAGTCGTTATCTTCCGCCACCTCGCCCAGACGTTTCCTGCGCCCGGCGATTCCCGCCACCAGATCGGCGGCGCAAAAACAGGGGTCGGAACCGGGCGGCAACGCTTTCGCACCCGGCGCCAGCCTCAGATCATGCAATTTTGCCAGCAACTCCAGCGCCTGATCCACATCGCCGGGCCTGCGCGCCGCGGGGTCGGCGGCCGATACCGCCTCACCTTCGATCCATTCATAAAGCGCCACGCCGGCCTCGCGATCGGCGGCCAGCGGTTGCGGAAGCACCGGGCCCACCCCCTGATCGGCAAGAAAAGAAAGCCCTCCGAATTCCACCCCCAGACGGTCGCGCGGGTCCTCCCTCTGGGAGGGATAGCACTTGGCGGCCACCGTACGGCCATCGACCAGAACTGCCCCATAGACCCGGTTATTGCCGCCGCCCTTTGCCGGCTCAAGGGTCCGCACCTCCGCCCCGGCCAGCGTCGCCACGATGGCGTTGAGTCCGGTTTCCTGCGGGCCGGACGGATTACCGGCCAAAGATATCATCCGCAATGTCCCGCCAGTTCCGACACGAAGTGAGTCCTGGCGCATCCACGGCGGCGGCGATGAGATAGCGCTTCACGCCTTTGGGAAACTCAGGAGCCAGCAACACTTCCTCGAGATCATCAACAAAGTGAGTGCAGGCCAGGGTGGCGATGCGCGCCAGCTTGTCTGCCCGGCTTGCCTCGAAAAAAACCTGTCCGGGATCAATCCCGAAACCCTCCTCCTCGAAAAAACCCTGTGCCGTCATCCAGTCCAGCGAAGCTGCGTGCAGGTCCACCCCTCCGGGATCGGCTGCGGCGTATCGGGTCTTGTGGCTGACGATGGAAACGGCCACGTCGCGACTGCGACAATGCCTGAAAAATTCCGCCACCCCGTCGAGGAGCCTGGCTTCCGCCATGCGCGCGCCATAGACCTCCGCTTGCAGACTGCGCCAGTTGTTTTCGCCGTCGGGGCCGGCGCGCAGGGCATCGCGCAACGCCTGCTTTCCCTGATCCAGCGGCACCTCCGTCCAGCCACGACCGCGAACGGCATCCGCGAACAGATGGTCATAACCGGCTAGGGTGTTGTCGAAATCGACGCCGATACGCACGGAACTTCTGACTGTGCTACTACGGGCTGGAAGCCCCTAGTTGCCCACGTTGAATTTCGGCCCACTATCTCCTGAGCGGACTTCATCGCCGGGCGGCATGGCCCGCATGCCCTCGCCGTCGCCCAGTCTCCGGGCGCTACGATAGAGTCTGTCCATATTGGCGCGGACGAGAATCCGGCCCTTGCCGATGAGGTCGGAGCCATACTGGGTGACATATCCGGAGATGAGATCGCGTTGGTGATCGTTATGAAACATTTCCAGTTCGATTCCCTCGGGCCGGGTAAAGGACAACGGATCCTGAAGGAATTTTTCCTCCACCAGCGCGGCAAAATCGAAATGAAAGGTTCGCTTTGCAGGGCGGTTCGTCTCCAGCATGTCGCGTTTACGCAACAGGCTGAATTCCAGAAGTTCGGCAAGATAGGATTCCGCCATATCGCTATGGCCGATCTCCTCTTCCAGAAGCTCCCAGGCCACCGAATAGGCGGTCTCATGGAGAACGTCGAGATGTTCGAAAATGGCCATAGCGCGGTATTTATAAAGCTCGTTAGTACCGTATTCGCCATCGATATAGCGCTGGATAACGCCCGGCTCGACCACGAAGTCTTCTACTTTCCCGTAATCTACCCATATGTTCCTGTCTTCTTCTTCATTGTACTGGGCGTAGAGCTTCGCCAACTCGCCGCCACCTTCCACAATCCGCTCGTGAACTGCAGCGATGAATTTCGAACGTTTGACACCATTGAAATTGAGGAAGCGGATGAGATCGATAAACAGGGAATCGTTGTTGAAAATCTCCACCGTCAGATGCAGGGCGCGACACGCCTGGTAATCCTCGAAGGACAGGGTCTTGTTGGCGACAACGATTTCCTCCACTTCCGCCGAGGGGAAAGTTTCACCGCGGAAGGTGTATGTGCCGAAACAGCGCGGCAGGACGCGAAACTTGGTCTTAAAACCGTATTCCTCGCGATCCTTGCGGCTGGCGGCCTCGGTGCCGGGAAGCAGGATGAACTGATAGAGGCGGATATAGCTCATGCCAGCATCGAGCATATCGAAGACGGAGCGGAAGTGTTTTTCTCTGGTGTCGCCCTGAAGGCAGAGGATTACTTCAGCTTCGCTTTGTCCGCCCTTTTCCGCAGCTAGCGTCGCCATTTCCTCTATCTGGTCCATGGATACGTTCTTGCGTTTAATGATCTTGAGGATTTCCTTGTCGGTGGTCTGCACGGCCGAGGTGGACGGCATGGTGTCGCCGAGAACTTCAATGATCTCCATAGTTCGCTTCTTGTGATTCTTGGCCGTAGCGACGGTCAGTGTCTTGGGCCAGCCGTATTTCTGTTGCAGGCGACGTATTTCTTTTGCAGTTTCTAGATCTTCCTTGAACATGCCGAAATTGGCATCCACCAGCATTAGGTCTTGCACCTTGACACGTTCCACCTTGACGCGTTCGGCGATGTAGTTCAGTTCCTGGACAATGCGTTCCCGGTCATAGCGCGGGGTCTTGGTGAAATAATCCCCACCTTCCCAGCAGAAGGTACAGCGGTAGGGACAGCCACGGGTAGTCAGAAACATGGGGATCAGGACATCGTCATAGAATTTATCCAAGATTCCTGTCAAATGCACCGACGGCATCAGGTTAATGTCGCTGATTTTTGGCGCCAGATCGGCGGCGATCATTTCGCCATCAACAAGATAACGGATATTGGGAACGGTGCGGTGCTCGCGTTTGAATGTCTCCCAATCGAAGTCCATTTCCTGCATGGTCCGAAAGAACTCGACGAAGGCAATTTCGCCCTCAAACTCGAAATAGCAGTCGATGGCCGGATATTTCTCCAGGAATTCCTTTTGTTCCTCGTGGCCGGAAGGGAAATTAGGACCGCCGAAAACCATGATGGTCCCGGGCGATGCCTCCTTGAGACGGCGGGCGTATTCATGGCCCAGACGCACATTCCAGGAAAAGGCGGAAAAACAGGCGATCTGCGGCGTATTATCGTCAAGATAGGCGCTGAATTCTTCGGGATATTTAAAAACCTCAAAATCCATCTCGTCGCCCAGCTCTTTTTGCGCGTTGGCGGCCACCATGGTGATGCCAAGCGGAAACGTGTTGGCGGCCACCATTTGCCCCATATGGGTGAGATCGGCAAAGCTGACTTTTACCGGCATTAATAAATCTTTCCTTGACCCTTTACCGTTTGAAAACAGGCTGGAATGACAGGCAATTGCGCCTGATTCTTTCCCGCTTGGCAAGGAGATAACGAATGAATATCCCCTGAGAAACAACAAATATTAAACTTAAATACCTTGTGGTTATTGGCGTGAACAGCAAGCATCATGGGCCAGATTCAGGCTTTCGCATACTTTTTCAGAGCCTCGATTGTCCTGTCCACATATTCCAGAGGCAGATCCGGCCCGCAGGGAAGATTGAAGCCGGTGCGGTTATAGCGTTCGGAATTAGGGAAGCGCTCACCGCTATCAAAATGGGGAGCGGTGTGCACGCAGGGAATGAACTTCCGAGTCTGAATGCCTTCTCCGGCCAGAAACGCTATGAGTGTGTCCCGTTCCTCGCTGACGGCCTCCGTCCATAGGGCGACCTCGCCGTTATCCACATCCACCGGTACCAATTCAATAAAAGAGAGCCCTTCAAGCCCCTCCCGGTACCTCTTATATACGGCGTTCACATGGGCAACCTTCTCCGTGCCACGCCGAACCTGCCACAGACCGATGGAGGCCAGAAGGTCGTTGAACTTGAAATTATGCCCCGTGGTCAGATAGGTGTGGGAGACCACATCGGCGACCCCGTGGTTGCGCATGGCGGCAAGCTTTTCATACAGCTTCTCACTGCGGGTAACGATGGCCCCGCCCTGGCCTGTGGAAACCAGCTTGACCATACCGAAGGAAAAACACCCGCAATCTCCAAGAGTACCCTGATATCCCTCAGAGCCGCGCGAGAACATGCCCTGACAGGCATCCTCGACCACGGCAAGGCCGTGTTCCTCCGCCAGGTCGCGGATGGCCGCCATGTCGCATACGCGACCGTTGAGATGGACCGGCATGATGGCCTTGGTGCGCGGGGTGATTTTCTTTTCCGCCTCGGCCACATCCATATTGGGGCTGTCGCTGCGGCTGTCCACCAGCACCACCCTGGCACCGAGAAGAGAGGCGGCATGGGCGGTGGCGATGAAGGTGCGGGTGGGCACAATGACCTCGTCGCCGGGGCCGATGCCGGCGGCTATCAACCCCAGCATCAGGGCCATGGAGCCGCTGGTGGTGCACAGGACGTACGGCACGTCGAGCTGTTTCGCGATCTCGGCTTCCATTTTGGCGGTAACCGCGCCCATGCTGAAGGATTTCGCCGCCATGGTTTTGGAAACGGTGGCGATTTCATTTTCGCCGATATCCGTCATCCAAAACGGCACCTCGCCGCCTACGCTGACAAAGGAGGCGTTTACGGCCTCAGATTTTCTCATGCTATTCGAGGTCACTTGGCGAGGCATTTCCAGATGGTTTCGATGAGGCGGATATCTTCCACCGCGTCCCCGCCGCTGGCCAGGGGCGCATGATCGTCCCTGATATTATCAACGAACGCCCGGGCCTGGCGCCGGAACGACCAGCCTTGCTTTGTCTCAAAGGTCTCTGTCACGTTTCCGTCACCCCCACGCTGAAGCGTCACCCGCGCGGGAGTATCCTGGAACAACGGCGGCGGCAGTTCGATGGTCAGACGCCCGCGCTGGAAAAAAATCTCTACGCCTTCGCTCCAGCCCTGGTGTTCTAACGCTCCAAACTCCAGGACGGCTGGAAAATCGCCGAAATCAAACAGGGCGACACTGCCGGCCTTGGCCCGATAATCGAGATGAAGCACCGAAGGCGTGGCACCCAGAAGATAGCGCATGAGATTGATGTCATGGCTGTAGACATTCATAAAATTGTCATAGTCGGCATGCAGTTCCGGGGGCAGCCAGTCGGGCGCCACCGCCCACGATTCCAGCCCTTCCGGCCGCTCCTCACCCAGGCCCACGGGTGTGGCGAGGTCGTAGAAATGATGCCCCTGAAAACAGTAGAAACGAGCGAAGGTCAGCGGCCCCAGCTCACCGCTGGCGACAAGGCCCTCAATCATCCCCTTTGCCAGCTGCACGCCCTCGTCATGGCGCTTCATGTAGCCGATGGCGTATTTGACCCCGGCAATCTGTGCCGTTTCGTCAAGGGTCTCGGCCTGTCTAAGGCATGCCGCCATGGGTTTTTCGGTAAACAGGTGTTTGCCCGCCTTCAGGCAGTCGAGGGCCACGGGGCCGGTGTGTTGGCGGCGGGTTACGACAACCACCGCATCCAACTCGACATTGTCGAGAAGCTCCCGGTGGCTTGGAAAAGCCTGGGGAATGCCGTAATGAGCCTGAACCGCGTCACGCAGGCCGGGACGTATCTCGGCAATGGCCGTCACCTCGCAGCCTTCCATATCGGCATAATTGGCAAGATGGGCGATCTGGCCGAAATAGCCCACGCCTACCATGCCAACCCTGACGGGAGCCCTGTTCCCGCGGGTCACGCCGCCCATGTGTTCGAGTAACCCTTTGGCAGAAGTCTGGGAAGCTGTTTGTTCTTGAAGTCATTGTGGCGCAGATCATCGGCGGATAGCCTGAATGCAGAAAACCGACTCTGCCAATATTCGGATGTCTCAAGGCGCGTGCTCAGGCGTTCGATAACCGATGGCGGGATGGTCCCATCCCGTTTTTGGCTGAGAAAACCAAGGAAATAGAGCGCGAAGGCATTTTCGGGCGCCACCACATCGCTGAGATTAATCAGGGTTGCGATCTGCTGGTCGATCTTAACCGGGCGATCCTCGTGGAACAGGCGGTGAAAGTTGAGATGATAGTTCATATAGAACCAGATATCGGTGATCTGGTCGGGGCCGGGAACCTGGTCGAGGCCAATAGTTGAAAAGGCTTCCTTGAAATCCGCGGTAGCCAGACGCAAACCTTGTTCGATCTCCGCCTGCTTACCGAAGGCGCCGGCCGCGAAGCGCACCTCAGAACTGCCCACATCGTCAATCAGGCCCTGGGCCACCATGGAATCATAGATAGGTGTATTGGCAAGCGGCTGAAGAGGTGAAATCCGGCACCAGTCGAGGTCCATCTCGCGGGCCACCTCTATGGTGTCCATCACCATGCTCATGGTTTCCCCGGGGAACCCCACCATCAACTGGATACTGGCGTAAATCTGTTCATGCTTGCGCAGGGCCTCGGCGGCCTTGAGGAAATTCGCCACCTTGCCCGGTTTGCGTACCTGTTTAAGAATTTCCGGATTACCCGATTCCATGCCGATATTCATGCCAATGCAGCCGCTTTCGGCACAGGCGGCCACCACCTCTTCGGTGCAGGAAATGGCGATGACGCCGTTGGTGGCGTCCCAGGTGAGTTTCAGCCCGCGCCGCACCATCTCGTTGAACAGGGAGATGGCACGGGATTCGTTCTTCAACAGGTCGTCATCGAGCCACATGACGTGGCTCACCCCATAGTCGTTCTCCAGCCTCTCCAGTTCATCCACTACCGAGGGAACGTCGCGCAGGCGCACCCCGGCGCCGTTGAAACTGCGCACCGAACAGAAGGTGCATTGCGCCCGGCAACCGCGATTGGAAAGAATGGTGGCAAACCGGGTGTCCTCGGGTTTCAGATAATAGAAAGAGCCAATGGTCCCGTAGCGCGCGTTTTCCTCCGGCGCCGCCAGGTCCCAGGACGGAAGAAGGTTGCAGTCATCCTCGGTGGGCTGTGTTTCACGCGTGATGTTGTAACGCTTTCCGCCTTCGACAATGACAAGCTGGGCCAGTTCTTCACATCCAGCCTCGCCATTGACCACCCGGATGAAACTGGCAAGGGCGATCTCGCCCTCGCGCAGGAAAGCCAAGCGCACCCCGGGGATGTCGTCGAGGATGCGGTCCACGTTGTTGCTCACATGGACGCCGCCGATGGCGAGAGGCACCTCTCTCGATATCACCCTCTCGCATGCCCGCTTGAAGGAACGATGGGTCATGGTGAACATACAGGTGACGCAGATCAGATCGGGGGCAAACTCCGCCACCACTGTGTCAAGAACCCCCCTCCATGCCGCCTCATAATCGAAGGCATCGGCCGTGTCCGTGGCGTGACATTGTCTGAGAACCTCGTGATTAAGGTTGCAGATTTCTACCTCCACCCCTGCTTCCCGCAGATTGTGTGCCAAAATCATCAGGCCATAGGGCGGATAGTTGGTATAGCGGCCCCGCTTAGCAGTGTCGTACTGGAACAACTCGGCGTGGGAATCGGGCGGATTGACCAAAAGAACCCTGGCAATCCGCCGTTCTGGGAACAGACGGGTTAAGACTGTTTCGATCTCTTCATAATCGGAAAGATCGTCCGGCACATCCACATTCACATTCACTCTGGAAAGGCGTGACATCTCAGGATTCCCGTCTTCCAATCCGCGACTCATTCCTGAATATATAAGGAACACCCACCGGAATTACGCCAAATTCACAAAGTATCGCCAAATTTTCAGGATTGCGGCGTCCAGCCCATGGCGAGATCCACCACCACGTGACACAGGGCAAGATGGGTGATTTCCACGAAGCCGTATTCCCCCGAGGGCACGTAGAAATTGACGTCGCCGAGGCCGCGCAGCCCATTGTCTTCGGCAAACCCGCTTAATGTTACTACCTTGCACTCATTTTTCCTGGCCTCGGCCACGCCGCCCAGGATGTTCGGAGAATTTCCCGAACTGCTGATGGCCACCAGAAGGTCGCCGGGGCGGGCGTGGAGGTCAATCTGTTTGGCGAACACGTTTTCATAACCCAAGTCATTGCCCAGACAGGTCAGCGCCGACGGGTCGTTGAATACCTGGCTGCGCAGGTTGCCGTTCTTCGAATAGTCGATGGCCATGTGGCTGGCAATCCCGGCGCTGCCGCCATTGCCGATAAACATGATTTTGTTCCCGGCATCGTGGGCATCCTTGGCAAAGGCGCCGAACCGTCCGATGGCGTCATCAAGGGAAAGATCGGCCCCAGTGGCGTCACTGCAAAGTACCAGATGGGGAAGCGACCCAAGGGTTTTAAAATAGGCGTCGACAGGCGTGGACATGACGCTCTTTCCCGGTGCTATTTCAAAAGTGCCTTGGCCGTCTTCACCAGACCAGCCTTTTCCACCGACCGGCGGTGTCCGACAATGTTGATCTTCAGCCCCCCGGCTATATTACCAATAAAGCCCGCATCCTTCATGGTCGCGCCAGAGGCGACGATGGGCGCGGTAATGGCGAAGAAGGCGTCACCCGCCCCCACCGTATCAACGGGAGAACTGGCAACGGCGGGAACTTCGTGAGCGCCGCCGTCTTTTTCAAATGTGATGCAGCCTTCACTGCCAAGCGTCACCGTAATTTTGTCGCAATCAATCTGTCTGGAAAGGTCTTCCGAGATAATATCAGCGGTTTCTTTGAATTTGTCCCCTACGGCCAGTCTGGCTTCGTGGGTATCGATACAGACATAGTCGGCCCGCGGATAGCGCGTGATCAGATTGTAACCCAGATTGGCGCTGTTGCTCTGGGCGTTTACGGCAAGGAATTTCGCCTTCTCGGCCAGAAGGGCGATAGTGGAAGGGCACAGCATGCCGTGGCCGAAATCCGTCACCACCACTAGGTCGTACTCCGCCGCCCGCTCGGCGATTATGTCATTGAGTTGGGTTTCTACTTCTGGCGGAAGGGGCGAATCGTCCATGAAGTAGACTTCGAACAGTTTCTTCACATAGGTAGGCTCTATAAAACGCTGTTTACGGGTAGTCGGCGCCGAAGGCCGTTCTAGAAGGGTCAGCGAAATGTTTTCCTTGATGCTGGACTCCACCAGTTCGCGATGGGAATCCACCGCTCCCAGGACCGTCACCACATCCACCGAGCCACAGATGCTGGCCAATACATTGGCGACTGCAATCACGCCTCCGGCGAACATCTCGTCCTCTTCGTAACGGGTGGCAATGATGTTTTCCTTGGGTGATTTGCCCATTGGGTTGGCATAGACATAGTCGTCAATGATGGTGTCGCCGACGACAAGAACCCGATAGTCCCGCACCCCTTCAATGAGATTCAGCACACGCTCCAAACCGCCATCCTGGCGCAAATCGTGGAGATGCTCTCTGAGAGACGGATCAAAGACCCTCAGGTTCTGGTTGATCAGATTGGAGGAGCTGAATGTCACCTCTTCGGTAAAGACGATTTTTCCGCCGTGTTTTTCGACGGATTCGCGCTCGGTGACGATACGCCCCGTCACATCGTCTTCGGGATTAGTGTATTCGGAGCCCTTTACGTAGACGTCGGGCTTCAACACCTCGATGATCTGTTCAGCCCCAGGATGGGGGTTGATGACTACCCAGTCGACGATTCCCTGGGCTGCCACCATCTCCGCCCGCATATGCTCAGAAAATACCGGCCGGCCCGGCGCCTTTCCCGCATGGGCGTCACAGGTGACAAGCACCACCAGGGTGTCGCCTTCCTGTTTCGCGGCCTGAAGGTGCCTCAGATGCCCATAGTGGAACAGATCGAAGACACCTCCCGCTATGACCACAGCTCTTCCCGCCGCCTGTTCTTCGGCAAGAATGTCCGCCAGTGCCTCAACGGCTTTTATTTTATTTTCTGTGGAATCCATATGCGCGTCCCGGTTCATGGTGTTCTTCATGCCGGCCCCTCGATTACATTGGGCCTGAGCGGGGCCACGGTATCGGGCGGATTGAAGGTGTTGGCGATGACCAGCAGCCGCAATTTGATAAAACATTTAAGAGCCTTCAAGCCCCAATTTCCTTTATATGCCAGCATTTCAGTTCTGAATGGAAAGATGAATAACGGCAGAAGCAACACAAAGACAATGCGCTGGCACAAGACCGTGCGATGGGAAAAATAATCAAACGCTTGGAATCGCCGCGCAAATATGACCGTGTAGCGGAAGCGGTCGAATCCGGAAATGTAAGAGTCGTGCTTCTGGCTGATGATCTTCTCGTTGAAGCCGCTTGTCTGATAGGCCGACGCCTTGTCGCTCCAGAACTTCAGCCCGTTAAAGGTGGAGTGTAATAGCGTATCGTCCCAGGGAATGCCAAGCCATCCGCAGACGGCCGACATGGTTCTCTTGGGCGATCTGTGCAAATCCTCAAGACGAACAGCCCGTGACAGGGATTTCACATTTTCCAGTGCCGGGGAGCCGCTTAAAAAACGGGCGCGAATCACCTTTAAGGGAACCACGGGGTCCATGTTCTTGGCCCCCGTCATGAAAATACGAAAGTGGGAACCCAGGGTCTGGATCGGATTCCGCACCATATACAGAAGGCGGGCGTCGCTGAAATCTTCACTCAGGGCAATGACCACGGGGCGCGATGGGGTGTGCAGCCCGATGGAGATGACGGCGCCCTTTTCGAGCTGGTGGCCGATGGCGTCCGCATAGGCCACATGCAGCGCCTGCAAGAAAAGGCGGCGTATAACGGTCTTCCCCCGGGGAAGCATTTCTCTCAGCGATGAGCGGAAAACATCCACATCGGCGGAGAGAATCTGGTCTCTGTTCTCTCCCAGGGTAGTGAATCCCACAGTTTCTCCGAAACATGTACTGCTTTTGGGATTCTTGCTGGGCTCCGCGCCGTCGAACAGCGTCCCGAACTGATCGATGAAGGCCTCAATCAGCGCCTCGCTTTCAAGGTCTCCGAAAGCCTCCCAGAACACATAGAACCCCATCAGCACATCGTCGGGCGTTGCGGCGACCCAGGGGTGGGAATCGAGAAGCGACGAGATCAGGCCGGTGCCACTGCGGCCGGAAGTAAAGACGGCGACAATGGTGGTCAGGTCCGCGGGGCCAATATGCGCATTGAACCGGGGCGGCGCTCCTGATTTTTTTACAGAAGGCTTTTTCACGAGGTTGGATTTTGCCGCGGTGGTTTTCATACTGGTTTTCCAGTGCCCAACGGCACCCCTTGTTCCGGAACATTGCGGCGAACCCAGGCCGGGGATATCCTGGCGCCGGAACGGCGGAAGGGCCCGTCTGGGATCAAGGCGGCCACATCCGCATGGGGGTCGGGTGCATCCATTTTTTTCAAATCCTGGAGAAAGAATTCCACCGCTTCGGCGATTTCTTCCTCCGTAATATGGCTCAGCGTACCAAATGAACAGGTGAAGTCGAAGGCATGCTCTTCCAAAACCCGGTCATAGGGGACCGGGCTGCCGTCCTTATAGATTGCCGATTTGAAATATAACCACGAGTGATTGAACCCATAAACAACGGGAAACCAGTCTATAAAAAGGCAGGGAATTCCATTAGAGGTGGGCAAAGTCACCCCTCCGCCATTATTCCCCATGAAAAAATCAGCCTCGGATGCGGCATAGAGCTGGTAGATATTCCGGTCGCTGTTAATGGTGACGTCATCGATCAATCCTCCCCCGAACTCCTGCCTGATCTCGGGGGACATCTCCCTGTCCCCGGTCAGGGCGACCTGGTATCCCGCGGCGTTCAGAAGTCTGATCGCCGGCAGGACAGAGGAGAGTTCGCTTCCGTTTCTCAGGCGGGCTATTTTGGAAAAAGGTTTTTCGCAGCGCAGGTAAAGGCAGCAAAGCTTGGGCTTTTCCTTATATCCCGAGGCATGCCACGCCTCATGAAACTTGCGTTCAAAATCGTTCCTGATATCAACGGGCAGGCGCAGTGGCGGCACTGACCGACGCATCAGCATATCCGCATAACTTGTAAAGATGGCGTAATCCTTGCCCCACAATTTACTGTCGGAAGTCGAATCCGTGTGCGCCTCCACCATTTCGTCATAGAGATCCATAAGGCTCTGAAACCGCACGCCTTCTCTCCCCACAAGGCGCACGAACCGTCGTGTTAACCATTGCACCATGGAATCATGGGGTTTGAGAAAAGGGAGGATCATCCGCCCTTTCTCGGAAAGCTGCCTGACGAATAGGAGCCGGGGGATAAAAACAACCTCTATATCTTTGATGTCTCTCCATAATTTCTCGACTTCCGGGTTGAAATCATACCGCCATGACGCGATGAGGAAGAGAACATGCTCTCCGGAGACCATTCTTCGCGCCACATCCGGCCCGTGAATGCTGTAGCTAAAGCCGGAAGGCTTGGTCATCAGCACAACCCTGTCGGCGATCCGGAATTTCGGGTAATGACCCACAAGCCGACACAGCCAGACAACGCCCGAAACGGGGAGAAGCAGCAGGGTTACCGCGCGGCTGAAAATCAGCCATCCCATCTGGACGGGAAAGAGAAAAAGTTTCTTTATCAATGTGATACTCAAAATTTATCTAGGTGGAACGGGGTTGAAACAGTTTCTCCAACCCGGGCCGGGCATTCTGGAAATCTTCGACAGACTCATACCTCAGGTCTTTCCCCGCGGGACCGGCCCGTCAATAGCATCGCCGTCTTAATCATGACAGCTATCAGAAAAAGTCATGTTTTAGCCATGGCTCCCGGGTTTTCCCTTTCATCTTTCATCGAATCGCGGCGCACAAACGCCGGCGAAATACGGGAACCATAGTGATGAAACATAGAGAGCCGCGGGATTGAGCCATTAAAGTCTTCGCCGGGCGTCTTGGCCTCGTTGCCGGACAGGTCTTCAAGGAAACATTGAACCGCCTCAAGAATCTCGTCGCTGCCATTCGTCAGGGAAACCCAGTCTTCATGTTTCAGCCCCTCCGGATCACAGTACCCGTAGGGGTCTTCCGTGATCACCCGCTGGTAGGGGACGGGGGCTCCCGAACCATCAACCACCGTTTTCGGGTAAACCCAGGTGCCGGTCGGCGCACACCCTATGGAATGAAAGTTCAAGACCAGCGATGGTGTGCCCATGATCATGGGCAGCGTCATGCCGCCGCCAGCCTCACCAATACATATATCCGCCTCGGTGGGGGCAAAAAAGCGGAAAAGATCGTGGTCAACGCCAAGCCGGCCGGCATCAACGACCCTGTTACCAAACGACTCCATCAGATCGTCACCGGGCGGCTCATCGGCAATCAATAAAATCACATAGCCCCGATCGATGAGCAGTCTCATGGCAGGAAGATAATTTTCCAAGGGAGACGCAGAGCGGTCCTCTTTATCTTTCATGCCTGTCACATGTCGGTTGTACATCATGCACAGGCGCGGCTTGGGATCGTCGCAGACAGCCTTAAGACGCACGTAAATTGCCTCCCTTTCCTGTTGCGGCAGGGAAGGCTTCGCAACCTGCCGCCCGGACTTCAGCATGAAAGCCCACAAAACGTGTGAATACACGGCCCCCCACGAGGCATCTCCATAATTCTCCGGAATAATATTTGCCAGGCTGGGAGGAACCGGCAAAGCGCTTCTAACGTCTTTTCTGGTCATGCGATTTACGCCCGGGGCCAAAATTGAAAAAAAAGCGTCCGTAATCCAGCGCAATACCGGGGTGAAGATTCCAATTTCGGGAAAGCTGAAAAACCTTCCAAAGGCGGAAAAGGAAACAACCGCCTTGCGCAGGAGCATAATTTCAAAATCCGGACCGGGCCAGATGAGACCGATCTTGGTGTTGTGGGTGCTCCCCGGTTCGTAAATCATGGCATAGATCACTTTGCGTCCCGGAAAAAGCCGGCGTGTAGCGTCCTGGGAAACCAGATCATTTCCATAGTTGATCATATGAGGGTCGATGATCACCACATCGGAACGCCAAAAACGGGGAAGATGATACGTAAGCTGGCCCAGCCACCACAGAACCGAAACGGGGAGGACGGCAAGGGACACCACACGAAGGATGATTCTTTTTATTGAACTTGGGAGCCGCAAAGCAGTCCTGTTTCTCTAATTAATTCCTGATGAGAATGCACCAACATCCCCCCTGCACCGAAACGGGAGCCTCATAGGGAATCACGCCGTGGATAAGGAATGTGCGATCGCACCGACGGAGCCGTCCGCGCCCAGAGGTGATGGCGGAGTGAAAATTTAAGCGCGGGAAATCCTGATGTTTCCAGAGGTCAGGACAATTCCGAGAGGGCAGAGGAAGCCACCGCCTGTTTTTCCACCTGGGAAACTGTCTCGATTCTACGATAGAAATTCCTGACGTTTTTTCCCAAACCAAGAATATGACCCAATCCGGAACTTGTCTCGCCATAGACTTTCAGGTAGCCCTCGACCAATTCCTTCTGGTCGTCATTGTGCCTGAAACGGATGGGTACCTCCTGCTGACGGAGATAATCTCTCGGGTCGCCAATAAAATCATCATCATTAATGGCGATAAAATCGTAATGAAATCTCCTGTCTAAGGTCTTCTTCGTTACCAGCATGTCCTGTTTGCGGAGAAGACTGAACTCGACTAATTCCGAGAGATAATCCCCAATCCAGTCCTCATAGACTCCGCTTTCCCTCAACAATTCGCCTGCAACCTCATAGGCAATCTCATGCACTTCCTTCATATGCCGGAAAATTACCAGCGCGCTGTACATAAGCTGTTCGTTGTTACCAAGCTCGCCCGAGCGGTATTTTTCGGCCACACCTTCCTCTCTGATAAAGTCGTGCAATTGCTCTGGCGTGTCGAACAATTCATTGGTTTCACGCCTGAAATCCCCATATATGGCCGCCAGCGGGCCGTCGGTGGACGTCACCTTTTCATGAATCCGGATGATCAGGGTGGAAATAAGAATGTCGTGCATCTTCAGCAACTGGAACAACTCATGTAGCAGCGCGTTGTTGTAAAACACCTCTACTGTGAGATCAAACATCCGGCATTCTTCGTAATCGGCGAAGGTCATGGTGTTGGTGCCAACGCAGATTTCGTCCACTTCAGGAGCCAGGACAGTTTCCCCGAAAAGCTCGTATGTGTTCACCGTGTTGGGCGCGACACGGAATTTCGTCTGTGGATTATATTTAGCGCGGCCTTCCCGGGTTGCCGCCTCGGAACCATTGAGCATGAGATACTGATGCGAACGGATGACCTTTACGCCGATCTCGATCAAATCACAGACCGATTTGAAATGGGCTTCCCGCGTGTCGCCCGGCAGGGCCAGAATCAATTCTGAAAACTGGTTTAGGGCTAGTGCCTCATCCTCGGAGGCGGCCTCGATCATGACATCGGTGTCGATGTTGGAGCGCCTGACCATCTCCAGCACGTTGTCATCCGTTGACTGAATGGCGGAAGTCATCAACACCGAGCCGCTCCCGAATACACCGTGGCTGATGATATTGGCCGCCTCCAGAAGACGAGCCTTGTTGTTTTTTCCCATGACGCCGACGAAATATTTTGGCCAGCCATAGGCTTCCTGAACGCGGACGATCTCCCGGCAAATTTCCACGTCATTCTTGTACATGCCGAAATTGGAATCCGCGTAAATCAGGTCCGGGTTCTTGGTGCGGCTCGCAACATAGTCGAGCTCTTCGCGCACCCGGCCTAAAGAGAACTTCCGCACCACGTTGAAATAATCGTCCCCCTCTTGACAGAAAGTGCATTTGAAGGGACAGCCGCGCGCCGTCAGCATCAGGGGAATCAGCTTTTCGTTGGCCAGAAACTTGTCGCACAGGCCGGCCAGATAGGGAGAGGGAATCTCGTCGAGCTCTCTCATGGCAGCAACCACGTCACCGCTGATGAAGGAATCGTCGGCCAGATAATGACAGCTGGGAATAGCCACCCGTTCCGATTTCAGCTTTTCGGCATCGAAGTCATAGCGCTCCAGGGCCTCGAAGAGATGGGAAAACGGCACCTCGCCGTTGCGAAACACATAAAAATCCATAGCCGGATAGCGTCGCAGAAACGCCTCCTGCTCGGAGGGATCGAGAGGATAGTTCGGGCCGCCGAAGACCACGATTGTTGCGGGAGATTTCTCCTTGATGCGCCTGGCGATTTCATAGGACAGGCTCAAATTCCAGATATAGTTGGAAAAACAGGCAATACGGGGAATCTCCTTCTCTACATAAGAGATGTACTCCGTCGGATATTTGAAAATTTCGGCGGCGATCTTGCCTGCAAATTTTTCCAGGGAATAGGACGCCACCATGGATATCCCCAAAGGCACCGCATTACAGGAATGTCCCTCATGGGAGAAGTCGCAGAAACTGGCGGTTGTCTTCATCGCTTGGCTCCGAAACACCCGGACATACGTGCGTTCTCCAGATTCAGCCGGTTCGCCACGATCTTTCCATCCTGCCCATGACGGCTTGAAGAAACAGCCGGAAACAGAAGAGCGGACCTCATCAACATATCTTTCATGATTAATTCTGCTGTTTACGTTTCATGCCGGCCACGTATTCCCCGGACGCGGAGAAATCATTGGCTACCGGATCAAGAACGGAGCCATAGCGGCAGTGGGAACATTTACGGCAATCTTCGTTCATCCGGTCGGGATTGTTGACGCCGTCACGAAATGCGGCAAGCTTCTCGCCGTTCCAGATTTCCTCAAACGTGTTCTCGAAGAAATTCCCCACTTTCGTGTACGCCACGGCACAAGGATAAACATCACCGTTGGGCTGAAGGGAAAGAGTCTCCCAGGGCAGATCGCACCAACGGTGGCCAAGCGCTTCATCCACGCCACCCTCGATCTCGTCAATGGTGCCGCCAATGGGCTCGAAACTGATACCAAGGCGCTGCGCATAGGCCATTGCCTCGTCAATGGCGGCGGTGACGATTTCCGGTTCGTTGAGCGGCATGAACTGGTTCAGGCCTCCTTCGTGAGACCTGAAATAGGTCATGCGCACCCCTTCCGAAGCCTCGAACTCGGCGGCGAAATCCAGGGACCGGCAGAGCTCATCCAGCGTGTCCAGCATACCCACAAAGGTAATGCGGAGTTTTGGATACTCCGTGTTCGCCGCCTTTTTCGCCGCGTTCAGCTTGGCGAGATTTTCACGCACCGCCTCAAGCCGGTCCTGCCCCATGTTCAGAGCATAGCTCTCACGAGTGAAACCGGTGACGGAAACCGTCAAATAGGTCAGGCGCCCGACCAGGGCGTCAATGATGTCGTCGCTGAGAAGGATGCCGTTCGTGGAGAAATACGTTTCAACGTCGTATTCGCAGACCTTGTCAAAGATCGGAATGAAATCACGACAGGTCAACGGCTCGTATTTACTGAACAGCGTAATGCTTTTCACCTTCTCAAGGACAGGGGTGATCTTGAGAAACTGGTCATAGGAAAGCTGCTGCCATTTTTCAGGTTCATGGAAACTCAGATGGCAGAATCTGCACCTCAGGTTGCACTTATTGCTGAGATCGATATCGATATGTTTGGGAAATTCCCTGGTGACGATATCGACATCGGTCTTTGGCTCTGTAATTTCGTTAACTTCGCTCATCATTTACCCTGAAATGTGTTGCTTAACGTCACAAGATTTCCCGGATTTCAAAAACGTCAGGACGCCACAAACTTTCTTCTAGGTGGTTTTCCCGGGAATTACATACAAGGGAATACCGCCCCTCATTTTCCGCTGGCGTTGAGGGAGCGGCGGAGTCTGAACATATCCTGATTTTTCCGCAGCCGGCCCGCCAAATCGGCACCCTCGTCGCGCCACGGGTCGTGCTGGGTGGAAAAGTTACGGCCGCCCGCCACCTCCCGCCCCTGTTCCATACACCAGTTAATATGGGCAAAGAGATCATTGATATCGGTGCCGGAGCACTCAAGGAGATCAACTGTTTTCTGGTAATGCTCGCCCACCCGCTCCCCTGCGCGGATCGTCTCCTGGATCATTTTGGTAGGGATGAAGCCGGGACCGATAATGAAAATATTAAGATCATCCGCCTCCGCATCCAGCTGCTCACACATCTTGATCAACATTATTCTGGAAACGGTATAGGCAGAATAGTTTTTGGTTACATCATTCGTGCCCATACCGGAAAAAAACATGGCATGCGCCACCCCGCCCTGCCGGCGTAGCGGATAAAGGCTGTGTAAAACTTTGAGTTGGGCCAGACTGTTGACAGCCACCGATTCTTCCCAGGATTTAAAATCGAGATCAAAAAAGGTGCCGATGGGTTCCATTGTGCCGATACTCGAGAGGAACAAATCCCAGGGCGCATCAAGAGCCGCGTACTCGGCAACCGCGGAAGCAACACTTTCCGGATCGCCAGCGTCGCAAGGGATAAGGGCCATATCATCTCTTTCCGCCAACTCGCCAAGGCCTTGTTCCTTCCGGTATGTGCCCACCACCCGCCAGCCCTGCCCGGCAAAACGCTTCGCCAATTCTCGTCCGATATCGGAACTAAGGCCAAAGATAAAAACCGTCCGCGTCTGATCGTTTTCAGCCATGCTTCCGGATAACTTCAAGCGGCCCGGCAGAGATGCGCCATAAGATCCGCCACCTCGGCCATGGTTTCCAGCGACGAGGGGGGTGAAATTCCGAATATTTCCTTTTCACGGGACATATCCAGAGTCGTATAGCGGGGGGCGCTTGCGTAGGGATATTCAGGCAGGGTGCCCTTGATCGCCTTGACAAGGGACGTATCCACCCCAATAGCATGCGCCAACTGCTCCGCCAGAACGGTATAGGGCAGGTCCTCGCTTCCCGAAGCGTGGAATATCCCCTCGGCCTGGCGGCTGACAATTTCGGAAATGACCCGAGCCGCGAAAGACGGCGTTATAGGCGCAATGCAGGCATCCTGATATGCTTCGATTTCAGTTCCTGTATCCAGAGCGTCGCCCCAGGCCTTCAACAGCGGCATCTTCGGGCTCAGGACCTTGGTCAATCGCAGCACGGCCGTTCTTCCATCCATTTCCAGGATGCGCGCCTCGGCTTCCTTCTTCTGCTGCCCGTAGACGGTTATGGGTTTGGGTATTTCATCACGAAGCCTGTAGGGCCGGGTAAAATCAAACACGCCCGTGGTGGACAGAAACAGGACGAACGTTCCTCTCTCGCATAACTGGCGCGCCAGTTCTACCGAGGCATGAAGATTAACCAGGGCCGTTCCTTCGGGGTCGTTCCTGCAATCGGCAACGCGCATAACAGCCGTGGAAATCACCGCCGCATCCACTTTCGGAAGTTCGGGCCAGCTTTCCGGGGGCTGCTCCAGATCCAGGAACAAACGGTCTTTGACTTCCTCGCCAGAACGCCGGGTCGTTCCCATTATCTCATAGCCCCGCTCGGTCAATTCCCTGAAAGCCACACTGCCCACCTGCCCGTCCGCACCAACAACAAGAATGGAATTTACCGGAGGCACAGCTTTTACATCATGGTCCGCAGGATGCGGCGACGGCGCATCGGACGCATCTGCGTCGCCGACGACTCCATCGCCCCCGGAATCAGATTCCTCGGCAACGGGCTCAACAATCATGTTGGCCAGGAATTCCTCACGCGGAAGAAGCGGTATGGAATCCTCGATGGGATAACCGTAATGAACCTGGGGGATAACCCGATGTTCACGCAGCACGCGGACATCGCATAACACCGGACCCTCTGTGTCATAAACTTTGGCCAGCCCGTCGGCGATATCGGCATTGCTATCAATCACCACGGAAGGCATGCCAAAGGCCGTGGCCAGTTTCGTGAAATCAGGAAAGCTCAGCCCGCCTTCTTCCGTGGTGGCGAAATAGTTTCCTTCCAGCCATTGATCCTGGGTCTGCTGCACCATGGAATAGCCGCTGTTGTTGACGACGATGATGCGTACCGGCAACCGGTGTTTTTGCACCGTGGCCATTTCCTGAACATTCATCATCAGGCTGCCATCCCCAACGACGCAGGTAACGGGTTCGCCGTCCAGGGCGAAGCAGCCTCCAATTGCCGCCGGCAATGCCCACCCCATGGCGGTGTTATTAAAGTCATGAAACAGGCGCTGCCCCGGCCTGAATTCGAAAGCCTGCATGATCCAGGGAATGGTGCACCCGGTATCAATAAAAATATTCTCTTTCTCCCCCACGCCCTTGGACAGCGCCTTGAAAAACACATAAGGATTAACCGGTGTCTCCTCGTAATAATCCTCCCGGCAGGCGGGATAGTGTTCTTTCCATCCCCGAACCTTCTCCCACCAGGCGTCCAGCGGTTGGCCGGAGAATCCATCGTCCAACGCGTCCAACAGGGCGGAGATAAATGTCCCCGCGTCGGCATGTATGGGCACATCGATGGTGCGGCCACGGGCAGGAAATTTATCCAGTTCTCCCTGATCGATATCGACAATGATGGTCCTGGCTTCCCGGGCCCAGGAATCCAGGGGGCCGACTTCGTGGGAATCCAGCCGGGTGCCGATGGAAAAAACCAGATCGGCGTTTTGCATGGCAAAATTACCGTAGCGGCTTCCATGTGTTCCAAAACTGCCGACGATCAGGGGGTGATCCGCATGACAGATGTCCATGGCCGCCCAACTCGGCAGAATGGGAAAACCCAGCTTCTCGGCCAGGGCCATGAATGCCTTTCCGGCCCCGCTCAGACGCACCCCCCAGCCCACAACTATGACCGGACGCTGCGCATTTTTCAGATAGGGCAGGCATTTCTCCACTTTTTCCGAAAGCCCTGAGTCGATGGCCGCAGCCTGTTGCGGCGGCGGCGTAAAGCCATTCAGCATCTCCACGTCGATATCCATGCGTTGCAGGTCGTCTGGAATGTCCACCACCACCGGTCCGGGACGGCCTTCCCGGGACATATAAGCGGCCTTTTCCAGTTCGTGGCGGATTTGCGTGGCGTCGCTGATCTGAACGGCGTATTTGGTCACGTGCCGAACCATGGGAATGACTTCGGTTTCCTGGAAACCCATCTGGCGCACGCCGGTATTGCCTTTCAGGCGGTCGGTGGTGACCTGGCCGGTAAGATAAAGTACCGGCACCGAATCGAACCAGGCCCCGCAAATACCCGTTATCAGATTAGTGGCTCCGGGTCCGCTGGTGACGATGGCGCATCCCAGCCCTCCCGAAACCCGGGCATAGGCATCGGCCGCCATGGATGCGCCCTGTTCGTGATGAGGGCAGATATAGTCGATGTCGTCGCACTGGGCGATGGAATGAATCATGTGGATCGAGGCGCCGCCGGTGATGGCGAAGACATGACGAATTCCCTGTTCGGCCAGGAACAGCGCGATGTAATCGGACATCTTCATGAGTTTTTTTCCATCATTTTATTTTCCCGAAGCCACGGCCAGGGGGCTGTGCCTGCTTTAGGTGCCTATGCAATTGAACGAAGGCAAGGCCGCGGGAAATACTCCGGGCCACTTCTCTTAAGCGTTCGGCCGCAACAACGACAGAGCCGTCGGCTCCATATAAGGCAGGGGTCCGCTTGGGTCTTTATTTATCGCGGGGCCGCTTCGTTACCTTGTCACGGCTGTTGGCTTCAAGGTAACGATTTGCCTGCTCCGTCAGCGGTGACCGTGAAAGCTGCTGGTAATATTCATCGCCTCCCCCCCGTGATTCCGAGAACGGAGCCAGGGTGTTCACCAGCCTGATGTCGGTTGAAACACGCGTGGTCTGGGATTCATTCACAATCTGTCCATGCACGTTTGACAGCCCGAATATGACGGCCTGACCTACGGTTACGGGCACGGGAACAATATCCGGCACATTTTCGGGTTTGATAACCCTCGGCGCGTACGGGATCCCCGCAAGATGTCTGGGGGAACCCCGCTCGATACCCTCATTATCAAACTGTTCGAAAGGATATGTGTCGTCGGAGGTGTCGTTGGAGCCGGAAAGAAAACGAAGCGCATTACCCATATCTAGGTCGGTCAAAGGAACAAATACGGATATTTCAAAAGGGCTGGACCCGTAAAAGGTATCCCTGTGGTATCCGATATTGTCTCCCCTGGCCCCCGGGCGGGCGATTCTGAGATAGGGGTTCTTCTGGACACTGATATCGGGCCCCATGAACTGGCGGAACAGCTCTACCTCGCCGGCAATGATTTTCAGGGACAGGCCTTCCTTTCGGTAATATTCGGTCAGATCAAGATGCAACTGTGTATGGGCGGCATATGCATGAAAATCTTTTCCGAACCAAGGCAATCGCGAATGATTTCCCGAACCCTGGTCTGTTTGGGAATTCCCCAGTTCACCTCGGAGAGCCGCACTTCCAGGGGGAAATGTCCCGTCAGGGCATGTGATTCCGTTTGGGAAAGGCTTTTCACGTCCTCCGTTTCGAAAACCTTGTTAATGACGGCCCCGGAATCGGAAATATCATCGGGAACATCAAATTTCTTCATGATCTCGAAAGATTTCCCCATCTCCCTCTCAAGATATGACCGGATATTTTCAATCACATCCGGGGCGATCACGCCCCTGATGACCTGATACCCGTCTCTCTTAAAAGGACCAACGTCGATCATGACCTTGCCCGCTTTTCCCGTTCCTGGGGTGGGCGCGTAATTTCAGACGCCATGGCCGGGCTGTTATTTTTTATCCACGCCTCGGAAATACGCGCGCCGCTTAAGTTGAACATGGTGTTTTCCGGCACCAGCCGTTCATATTCCCGAACCAAGTCTTCGTTAACATCTCCGGAAATATTTTTAAGAAAACAACTGACCGCATCCGCAATCTCGCGCTCACTATTAATAAGCAGCGTTCCGTATTCGACCTGATCGTCAAAAATATATTTTTCCAGTATGTCTCGCGCACTCACGGCATCCCCATTGTCATCTAGAAGGGACTTGTAATAACCCCAGGAATTTCTAAGGCCGAAATGGAACGGATAAAGATTTATAGAGAGAGACAATGTTCCATTGACGTGCTGATAGGACGCACCGCCGCCATTTTGTCCGATGAATATGTCGGCTTCCGTCGCCGAGTAAATTTGGAAGGCATCTTTTCTGACATTGATCGTATTGTGATCAATGAGACCGCCATGGAATCCTTCCATGGACTGATCGGGGTCATAATCGCCAACCAGACACACCTGGTATCCCGCATCATTGAGCAGCCTTACCGCGCCAAAGTGACTCTCCAGCGGCGATCCATTTCTTAATCTCGCCGAATAGGCATCCCTGCGCTCTTCCCTTATGTAAAGGCAACAAAGTTTGGGGCATGCAATTCCATTTTGATTGCCCCATCTTTCGTTGCGGACAGCGTCCAGAATACCGGCATCTTCTCTGGGGATGTGTATTGCCGGGGCCGGAGACGCGTTCTGTAAATTAATCATTTCCCCCACAATTGTGGCGCTGTAAGACCATTCCCAGTCCCCACATCCCTCCATGTGTTCTGACTTATAGCGACTGTGCATTTCCGCATGCAGTTCAGGCAGGCTCAGCATCCCACAGTGCCGGTGGCTTACGATTCTGCAAAAAAATTTGCTGGCCGCATGGACGCAATAATCATGCTGGCGCAGAAGCGGAAGCGAGATAACCCGGTGTCTGAACGGCACCGAGAGCATGAAACGCCTGACAAAAACCACATCAATGTCCGTCCATAGCTTAGGGACATCAAAGTTGAATTCATGCCGCCACACGGCCACGAGAAACAGACATTTTTCCCCCGGATACATCCGGCGCAGCACATCGGGCCCCAGGACCGTGTAGGCAAAACTGTTGGGGGCCGTCATTAGCACGATCCGGTCGGCATGCCGTATCCGGGACGCGAGTAAACACAGCCTTATCAACCATGCGATTATGGAGACCGGCAGCAACACAACGCTTACGGATCGCACCGCAGCCTTGCGGATAATAACAAATATATTTTGTAATGTTTCTTTCATTGGCACAGCATAATACACGCTGCAATTGTATCACATTTTCTAGGTAACGCGCGTGCTGTCGTCCCAGGCATTACAGTCAACACACATGGACAGCGATGACCTGCCCTCATTCAAGTGACCGTCGCGCAACCTTTCCAGCACTCCGCCCTGCCAGATCGACTGCATCGTGGAATCATGAACGTTCCCCAACTCCTCGGAGGCGTTGAAATCGATGCAACAAAGCGGGACGCGCCCATCACAAAGGACAGTCATTGACGACCACAAAGACGGACAGGCCGACGCATTCAATGCCGATTTGTCCTGGGTTTCCGGCAGGTTGTAATTCTTGCTCCCCCGCGCCCAATTGTGGGAAAGCCGCCCATAGGCCGTATCGAGCGGCCCCATATGGCCCTGCCAAAACTCCCTGAAGAGATCAAATTCCCCGGCATTTTCCTCCATGATCGTCATCCTGGTTCTCACCGGGACTTCCGGGGCCAGTTCATTTCTCAGGGAAATAAACGAAATCACATTGGATATGCATTCGTCGTAATCCAGCCCTTTGCGGATCAGCTCAAAGGTCTTTTTTGTTGCGCCGTCGATGGAAAATGTGACCTCGTCCATGCCGCTGCGAAGTATCGCTTCGGCCCTCTTCGGTGTCATAAGCGAAGCGTTCGAACTTATGGTTGCTTTTCTGATTCCAATTTGCTTCAGGGTCCGGACACGCGATTCCAGTTTTTTATCTATCAGGGGCTCCCCATCAAGGTGAACCGTGACCATTTCCATCCAGTGGGCAAACGGCTCCATTTCTTTCAGGATTTTGTCATACAGCTCATCGCTCATTAATTTTGAAGCTCTTTCCCACTCCTCAACCGGGCACATGATGCATCGCGCGTTACATGTGGAAACGGTCTCGATATGAAGGAATTTGGGAAAATACGAATATTCCTCAAGGGCCTTCATATCCTTGCGCAACAATGCCTGGCCTAATTCATCCATTTATTTTCCCGGCACGACGGCTAAGGGGCCAGGCCTTCTCCAGGTTCCTGTGCAATTGAGTGAAGGCAAGGTCATAGGGAACAATCCGGGCCATTTCCCTGGTGATGTCCTCGGGCATCATCAGCTGCATACCGGCGCCCTCGTGAAGGGTCAGGGTGTCCATGACGCTGGCGCTGATGGGCACCTCGAAATAATAACGTTGATGGATGAGGTTGCCGGCGAAGACAGCATCGAAAGCAATCTGCGAGAAATAGCTGATTCTCTCGGCCTCCAGCTCCAGTTCTTCCCGCAATTCGCGCCGCAATGCTTCCATCGGATCCTCGGACTCTTCCACCATGCCCCCGAACAGGCAGAAAAAATGAGGAAAAGTGAT
>Ga0187833_10001538_pt1 | contig 26262 bp, 23 predicted proteins | sample ETNtaG_37_FD_167968 | JGI IMG/M metagenome (GOLD analysis project Ga0187833, IMG submission 167968) | Marine microbial and viral communities from oxygen minimum zone, Eastern Pacific Ocean - ETNP2014_SV_400_PacBio MetaG (Illumina Assembly) | ecosystem: Environmental > Aquatic > Marine > Hypoxic...
GGCAGAGTGCCCGTTATCGCGCTGCCGAAGCACTTGTACAGGCAGGTTTAAGAGAGGATGCAAAATCTCTCTACGAAGATCTCCTTGGAAAAACACAGGATCCGAGAAAACAGCATCAGCTCAAGCAGCGTTTGCAGCAGCTCTGGTTGAAATAAAAGAGTTGCTTTGCATCTTCTTATGAAAGCAATAAAAAAACGAAAGCAATACTCACGAAAAAAGTATGAAAGTAGAATCAGTCAACTGATGTTGCTTTAGACCGTATAATTTCTTATATGATTATGAACGATAAATTAGTAACTATTTGCTTAATAAGGCCACAGGCTAATGGAGCTATATTTCAAGAAGTGTCTGCATGAGACTCACTAAAGCACACTCCGTCCTCCATCAATGACTATGTTCTGCCCTGTCATATATCCTGATGCATCACTACAGAGAAACTGTACTGCTGCTCTGTACTCATTGGGACGAGCCATCCTACCTAGAGGAATTAGGCTTGTCAGCCTGCTGACGAATTCATCACTCTGATTAGTAAAGACACCTCCGGGTGAAAGGGCGTTGACCCGAATATTCTTGTTTGCCCAGTAAGTTGCTAGGTAGCGAGTTAGGCCGATTAACGCCGTCTTGATTACCGGGTAGGTCACCGGCTTTACAGGTTGTCTCGCTTCGGGTAGACCGGCAATATGGTAAAGTCGCTGATCTGGGGCAAATACTGAAAGATCCGATGCAATATTTAGTATAGTGCCACCACCGTTATCAGCCATCCAGACACCGAAAACCTTGCTACAAAGGAAAGCTCCTGTCAGACCAACTTCAATCTGATAACACCATTGTTCTAATGGAAAATTCTCCAAACGTGAGCTCTCAATCACACTGTTGGCATCTGCCTTGGGATCGATAGCAGCATTATTAACCAATATATGTATACCCTCATTCTCATCGAGAATTAGTTCCAAGGCACATACCACATCATCAGCATCAGTAACATCCAGATGAAGCGGTTTTGCCTTATCACCCAGTTCAGTACAGGCCTTCTGTACTGCCTCATCATTGATATCTGCAACATAGACTGTGGCACCACTCTCTATTAGGGCACTGGAGTGTTGTATTCCAAGCAACCCGGCACCGCCTGTTACCAGTGCGACTCTACCACTTAAATCATAAGTATCAGACTTCACGAACGAACCTGTCCTCCATCAACGATAAATACCGCACCGGTGGAAAAGGCGGAGCGTGGCGAAACCAGAAAAGCAACAAAATCGGCAATCTCTTCTGGCTTGCCAAGACGACGCAGGGCCACTTCGCGATTCAGCATCGCCTGTACCGCAGATGCATCTTCAGCCAATTTCTGCTCCCATACTGATCCTTCGTAAAGCAAATTGCCCGGTGCAACGGCATTGATTCGGATATTCTCCAAAGCTAATGGCCTGGCAATGCCTCGCACATAGCTGTTGAGCGCCGCCTTCGCAGCAGAATACGTCAATGGTGCCCCTAAGACCTCCTGACCACAAATAGAGGAGATGCAGACAACACTGCCACCCTGCTTTGACAATAAGTGTCGACTGGTCTCAACCATATTTGTTGCACTCGTAAGATTAAGATCGATAACTCGACGCCATTCATCGGGAGTTTCCTCCCCTGGAGGTACTGAAGTACCGCTTCCAACATTGCAAACCAAGATATCCAATCTAGAAAAACTGCTTTCAATCTCAGCTAGCATCTGTTTACAAGTTGTAGTATCGGTGACGTCCCCCTGTATTATGGTAACGCGCTCTCCCAGGATAGAGGCTTGTTTTTTTAGACTGGATACATCACGACCATTAATAATGACGTGACACCCTTCAGCATGCAGGGTCTGGGCTATAGACAAACCGAGTCCCCGGGAGGAACCACTAACTAGTGCAATTTTTTCTGATATTTTAAGATCCATGTTCGCCTGTTCAATCCACGTTTATTACAGCCCTTTTGCTGTCCAGCCTCCATCAACGACCAAGTCACTTCCTGTAACATACGAAGAGGCATCCGAGGCAAGAAAAATTGCAGCACCAACTAAGTCTTCAACACGCCCCCAACGCTTTATGATCATTCTTTCCAAACGCTCACGATGAAGTTCAGGATCATTATAACTTCTGATAGTCATATCTGTTTTGATATAACCAGGAACGAGGTTATTTACCCTGATATTTTGTTCGCCAAGATCTAAGGCCAACGATTTGCTCAACATGTGGATACCGCCTTTGCTAGCCACATATCCAGGATTGCCTGGAAATCCTTGAAAGGAACCGATGCTGCTCACGTTGATAATTGAGCCACCATCAATCATACAGGCGGCAGCCTCTTCTATACACTGATAGGTCGCTATCAGATTCACCTCGATGGTACTAGAGAAACTCTCATACTTATCGACGGAGTCATCAATCGGCAAAGTTATGCCAGCTGCATTGACGAGAATATCTAGACGCCCGTAGTCCTCCACTGTTTGCGAGCATATGGATGCAAACTGCTTCCTATCGGTTATGTCACACTGTCGGTAACAGTCGCGAATATCTCCATTAGACGGTTCGGCCGAACGAGAAAGACAAACTACATTGGCACCCGCCTTTTTGTAGGCAGTTGCAATTTCAGCCCCTATACCACGCGAACAGCCTGTCACAATGGCTGTCTTTTCCGACAATGAAAACAGCTTGTTAACAAATCTGCTCATTGCCTGTTCAACCCATAACCTTTCATCATTACTTCACAAAGCTTGATATCTTCATGGTTATCGATCTGGAACATTTTGTACCTCTCCATAACATACATGGAGATCTTTCCACTAAGCCTGTTACCCATCTGTTTCAATAATGGTGGCTTAAAAATATAGAAAGACCCGTTTTCCAAGTACTGCTTCTCGATCTGCTGTCTTGGTTTTCTGTCGCGATAGTCATAATTGACTGAATAGGCAATTCCTTCCTGATTAACTTTCCAGATAAAAAAATCTTGAATAGCTGCAACTGAAAGCAGGGATTCAGTTGCACTTTCTTTAATCAGCCTGATAGCTCCAGAAAAGTCGGAAGCTTCACGCAAGGGGGAAGTGACCTGTGGTGTCAGGACATAATCAATAGTATCTCCGTTTTTGAGTTGATCGATATGCTCAATGGCATGCAGCCATGCCTCTTCGGAAGCACTGGCATCGCCTGAAATTTCATCTGGACGGATAATTGGCCTAGCACCATAACGTTCCCCAATATCAAGAATTTCAAAGCTGTCAGAACTGATCCATATGTCCGAGACCAGTTCACAGGCCTTAGCCTGAAGCACCGTCCAAGCAAGCAGAGGTTTTCCGCAAAAATCGATTGTATTCTTGTTGGGTATACCCTTGGATCCCCTTCTTGCGATAATGATACAACTAACACGCATTCAATATGCCCATCCTATTTCTGATCCAAGCCAACTGCTGTTTGAATATCTCAATCCCTTCATCATCTCTGTATGCTTGCATGATAAATGGCCCAGAGTAATTGAACTCCCTGAGCTTCTTGAAAAAGCGGTCAAAATCGGCATCTCCTTGTCCCAGCATCACCGGCCCCCCATCAAGTTGACGATCTTTGATGTGAATATCGGTGATCTTTTCACCATAGGCGGATAATTCTTCTTCTGGGTCATAACCTAGAGCAGCACTATTACCAGTATCGTAGTTCACGGTAATACGGATTGTATCGAAGCGCTCGAGAAGATCTAAAAATGGGTCTGGAGCCAAGTCCGTTTCTAGAGAGAGATTGATCTCCTTCTTTTCCAAATCATTAATGACTGGAGTGATCGCACGTATAAAATTTTCCACTTTATCTTCATTATCAAGAGAAGCATGATCGACACAAGGTATAACTATATCGCTGATACCAACTTCGCCTGATCGGTCAATCAATCGCTTCAATACTTGATTGCTCCGTACCGCAACAGCCTCATCATCGGCATGAAGAGGCGCCGTCATAAAATAGTCTGCACATATGGTCTTTACAGCCACTCCAAAGCTTTCCACTGAGGAAAGTATCTCATCTCCCCCACCTTCGTTCAGCAAAGGATTAATTTCAGCATCATTGAAATCAAGAATGAATTCAATGCAGTCTAGTCCGTTTTTACTTGCAATATAAAACTCATCCTGCCAATAACCTACAGGATGAGCCTGATATCTACCTTGATATTTTGGCAATAGCCTTCCTTGCATCACACCAATCGGATTTATCATATCGGAATTTCTTAGTAGTTAGACTCCCAACCCAAATGCTCTCTTAATTTGCGTGCAATAGGAACTTCCTTATCAAGAATTCTCTTTTTTCCATCTCCCTTTGCTTTTTCTATTTTCCTTACTGCCCCAACTAACTGGCGTAAGCCATTGGGTTCTATAGAAGCTGACTGATCTGATCCATACATGGCTCTATCTAATGTAATATGTCTCTCTAATGAAGTTATCTCAAGAGCTGCAGCAGCATATGAAACTGCTAACCCAACTTCGTGTCCACTATAGCCCACATCACAGTTAAACTTCTCTCTCAATGAATGGATCATATTGAGATTAGCATCCTCATCCCTCATCGGATAGGTTGAGATCGTATGCATCAACTCATATGAGCAACCCGTCTCCTCAAAAATATCAATAGCTTTCTGGATGTCATCATATGTTGTCATTCCAGTTGATATAAAGGTATGCCTTTTCTCTTCAGCCACCATCTTAAGAAGCTCTTCATGCACTATCATCGCTGATGCAATTTTGTTGTATTTAAGATTAAACTGACGCAGGAACTGCTGACTGTTGGTATCCCATGCTGATGCAAACCAATCAACATCCCTCTTGCAGCAATACTCATCAATCTCGTGATACTGTTCTGTACCAAATTCTATCCCTTCTTTCTGGGCGCGTTGTGTGTTCCCCCACGGACTTTCCCTTGGGGAATCAAGGAATTCCTGTGTGTACACCTGATCAATATCACGTTTCTGAAATTTGACAGCATTACAACCTGCATTGACTGCGACATCAATCAAATCCTTACAGATTGACATGTCACCGTTATGGTTAATACCGATTTCACCAATAATAAAAATGGACATTTATCTTCTCACTCTGGATATAATATTTCTATAAAGTTTAGCTTAAATACTTCTTCAAGTAGTTCACGAATAACACCATCGCCTCCATTTGCTTGAAGGGTGATAGACGCAATCTGCTTAATGATTGGATGGCTATCTGATGGACATGCAGTATACCCGCTTTTCCGCATTACCCTATAGTCATTGAGATCATTGCCGACGTAAAAAATCTTTCTTATGTCGTATTTTTTTGCACGAACCAGTTCATTAATAGCACTTACCTTATTGCTAATACCATGTAATACAGGAACCTGTAGTTTTTCCGCTCTAGCCTTTACTACAGGGTTTTTTTCAGTAGAAAGAATATAGGCTGGCTTTTCCAACTTTCTCAATACATCAAATGCCAAGCCATCTCCTCTACTACAACTTACACACTCACTACCAGTCTGATCAATATAGACCAGGTTATTCGTCATCACTCCGTCAAAGTCAAAGACAAATGCACTGATATCATCAATCGTTATATTTTGCAGTAGAGAGTGCATGTTTAACAAATTCCATCTTGGATAGTTGAATCCAATTTAGTAAGTAAAAACCGGCAAAGTCATTATTCAGCACAGTTGGCGGCAATAAATCAGAGTAAACCGTATCTGGAGGTTCATCGCCAAGACTGGAGTCGGGTGTTCTCTAAATTGTAGAGGTCGATATACTACCTGATCTACTCTTTGGCATCATCAGTCACTGCTCGATAGTCATCAAAATAAACCTTCTCAGATTTGATGGTTTTCCATAACCGCGCCACTAAGACATTGTCTCCTAAGCTCTGAGTTATTGTCAAAACCGGATAAATGGCATTGGGATCATTTGGTCGAATCACAAAGAGTACCAAACGTCGATTTAATCGGGTAGCTCGTCCGCAGGTCCCCTACACGCTGCTCTGAGTGTCTGCTTACCATTTTGCACACGGGGTCTACCTGTGCACCAGTCCAGGTATTCCTGGGCCTGATCCCGGCGTCAGACATCACTGGTCGATCAACAGGTCGCTCTCGATCCCCCCAGTACCTTGAGTGCTTTACCCATCTTCCCGTGCTTTTTTAAATCCTTTCAAACTCCACTTTACAGAGATCGAAGGTAGATTTGTCAACCTCTATCTTGCCCATAGATAGGATTTAATCTTCTCATTCAAGTGTGAGACGAGCACGAATCTTCTAATAAATTGTATTGATCTAACGGATACTGAATAGTAATTATCTTAGCTGTTTTACAAGCAGTCAGATACTCTGAAATAAGAAGCAGAATCTCGTAAAATTTCAGCTTGGAATGCCATGCACTTATGCAATATCAGTCTTTTCTTATTAAAACCCTAATTTGAATTATACAAAGATATCATCTAATGAACGGACTATGTTATATTGCTTGAATAATACATAATAAGATGATATATGTTCATTTATTGAACAAATAATCTGATCAGGAGAGAGGGTTGCAAAAAGAGGATCAACTGACACTCAAGCTGCTTAATACAGTAGAAGAAAAGAGTGATATCAGTCAGCGCCACCTGGCTTCTGAACTTGGTATTGCCCTTGGGTTGACCAACTCCTACCTCAATCGTTGTGCACGACGGGGGCTGATCCGAATCAGGGGAAAGTCGCCCAGGCGTTATCTCTATTTTCTCACTCCAAAAGGCTTCGCTGAAAAAGCAAAGCTCTCAACACGTTATCTCGCTAACTCCCTTGAGTTTTATAGAACCTCGGCAGATGAGTTCCGTAGCCTGTTTAATGAATATGAAAAAGAGAAGGGTTTGCGAGTTATCCTAAGCGGTCTCTCAGATCTCGCTGAGATCGCAATTCTGGTTGGTGGGGCAACCATTAATGCCGAGATTATAGCAATCTATGATCAAAAGGATGGAGAAGCCACCTTCAACCAGATTCCTGTCTTCAATGATCTAACCAGGCTCCCGGAAAGTGATCTTGCCATCGTCACTTCACTCAATAACCCAACCGAGAACTATTACCATCTGATAGAGGAGATCCCAACAGAGAAGGTCTATCTGCCAAGAGTGTTGGGTATAAAGCTATGAAAGTGGATTGCCGGTTTTTAAGAGAATTTGAACAACTGAGGTATTCCAGATGGGTTGAAAGAACACTGGATGGAAAATCAAGCTGGATGGGGGAGAGTAATTACCCACAATCAATTCTCCTTATCGAGGTATTGCCATGATTTTGATCAGTAGAACAACCCACCAGAACAGATAAAATTTGGAATAAGATAAATATAGATTCCTTTTGAAAGAGTAAAAGTAAAAATACAAGCTCAAAACGACCATCTTTACGGGTGGAAATTAATGAGCAAACGGGTTGTTTTTTAAACCGTGAGTAATCACGGTTGGCGGTAGCGTGGATGATACCTCTCTATGATCTTAAAAATGAACTTCAATGTCGGAAAATAGTGTGTTGAATGTTATTCCTGTCATTCTGGCAGGAGGGTCTGGAACACGTCTCTGGCCACTATCAAGGAAAATGTACCCGAAGCAGTTCCTTCCTCTGGTCGGTGCAAACACCCTGTTTCAAGAAACCCTGTTACGTCTTCGAGGAGCTGTTACCACGGCACCGATTGTTATCTGTAACCAGGAGCATCGCTTTCTGGCTGCAGAGCAGTTGCATCAAATTGGCATTGACGATGCCACTATCATTCTCGAGAGAGAGGGGCGAAATACCGCATCGGCAATCGCTGTTGCAGCACTGAAAGCCCAGGAAGAAGAAGAGAACCCACTACTGTTGATTCTTTCAGCCGACCACTCTATTCAAGACAAGGCCGTCTTTCATGACGCCATCAAAAGGGCCTCACTACCGGCACTAAAAGGAGATATTGTCGTTTTTGGTGTCCCTCCTACAACACCCCATACAGGGTACGGCTATATCAAAGCAAGCGAGCAGCCGGGAGAAGCGGTGTATTGTGAAGGAGCAAAAAGAATTGAGAAATTTACCGAGAAGCCGGATCGATCCACTGCAGAAAAATATCTTGGAGAAGGTGGCTACCTCTGGAACAGCGGAATGTTTCTCTTTAAGGCAAAAGAGTTCCTCACAGAGCTGAAAAAATTTCACCCAGAGATTCAGAGCGCCTCTCAGGAGGCTCTTGACAAGGGAAACGTAGATCTTGATTTCTATCGCCTTGCATCTTACCCCTCAAATCTTGAATCGCTATCCATTGACTATGCGATTATGGAAAAGACAGAACGTGGGGTTGTGGTTCCGCTTAATGCTCGATGGTGTGATGTAGGTGGCTGGTCTGCTCTCTACGAACTTGGTGAGAAAGATGAAGAGAGAAACTGTATCAAGGGTGATGTTCTCACCGAGAAGACAACAGGCTGCTATATCCACTCAAAAGACCATCTGGTCACGGCCATCGGTGTTGACGACCTGTGCATTATCCATACTCCTGATGTGACCTTGGTTGCAAATAAAAATGATTCAGAGCGAGTGAAAAAGTTGGTTGGGCAGTTGCAACAACAGTCTCTTGACGAAGCACTGGATCATCGAAAAGTCTATCGCCCCTGGGGTTGGTACGACACCGTGGACAGTGGAGATTGCTTTAAAGTAAAGCGCATTTGTGTTAATCCCGGTGCCAGCCTGTCGCTACAAAAACACAAACACCGGTCAGAGCATTGGGTTGTCGTCAAAGGAAAGGCTAAAATCACCAACGGTGATCAAACTCAACTCCTGAGTGAAAATCAATCAAGCTATATCCCCATTGGAGCTGCCCACAGACTGGAGAATCCAGGTGAGTCCCCTCTTCAGATAATTGAAGTCCAGTCTGGAGACTATTTGGGAGAGGACGATATTGTACGATTACAAGACGAATATGGCAGGTAGGACCTCAATATAAACAGGTTTTAGAGCGTTGATTCAACCAGGATTTACACCACTGTTGTTAGCCCATCTGGCCATTCCATTTGTAACGCTCATCCACGGAGCGTTAATAGCGGTAATGCTCCAATCCAGGATAACTCTCTCCGATACCCACGATAAGCTTGTTGGGGTGGTTGTCACCGGGTTTGCACTTTCAATCCTGATTAATACCGCACTTGCAACACTATTAGCTGTTGCAGGTCTCTCCATCCATTATCTTCTTGGCTTCCTGCTCCTGTTGGATGTATTGTTGGCTATCTATCTGATTATAGATAAGCAAATTGGAATTAATGTAACTGGGGGCAGCAGTTTAATCTGGATAATCGCATCTGTTGTTTTCATTATCATGGTTAACAATGGAGGCCTTATCAATATTCTTGCAGATTCATGGTGGCATATGAGTCTTGCAAACCAGATTCATGATTCCGGTACCATCTTCTCAGATCAACACCACTTTAATGGCAATCCCAAATCAGAGCTGGATTTTGTCTATGAGCCTGGGTGGCATATCAGCCTTGCCCTTATCGCAAAGCTCTCTAATGCTCCGTTGCCGCTAGTCTGGCATACCCTTGGCGCATGGTGTAGTGCATTAACTGTCCTCTCCTACTATTATTTTGCAAGAGTGCTCACAGAGGACAACAAAGTGGCATTAGGTGCGGTTGTTCTTTTTGTTGTCTTGCTAGGAGGGATAAACGCATTCTTCCGTGTCTCACCCTGGCCTGGGAATGTTGCTTACATATTCCTTTATCTCTCTATCGCATACTTCTTCGCGCTTATGGATCAGATTGATGTCGCACAACAAAAAAGTATCGACTCGATACTCCCCGTGCGGGTTGTGATCAGATCTCTGGTTCAAGCTCCAGTTCTGACTATCACCACTTTTTTGATCATTATTACAATAGCGGTAGTGCATCTTGCCGAGGGGTTGTGGCTTGTTGCCGCCTTTATTTTCTATGCGTACTTTCTTTCCTCACTCCAGAAAAAAAGAGCAAAGGCAGAGAGTGATGCTGTTGTAATCCAATTCAGCTGGATCTTATTTTTTCTCTTTTGGGGTGTCCTCATAGCAGTCGATCATTCGGAATTTCTTAATACCACAATTATCGTTCTCGCTTATCTCACAATAAATACGATCGCCATTCGATTGCTGACCTCAACCTCTGAGTTTGCCAGTCACTTGATAGTTCGAATTGTCGCATCAGGTGTCATAATGATTTCGACTTTGTGGTTCATCGACATAAACCATCTTGCAGAGCTGTTTCGACCTGAAATCATCAAGACCGGTTACTACAGTGATTACATACCTAAATATCTTAAAGGGTTTGATGGTGTTTGGCTTAATCTGCCAAAATGGGAGCACCAGTTGAGAGTGGGGCTCCTCTTCAGTGGGGTTGCGAGTGTGGTGATCTCCTTCTGGCTTGTTGCAAAAGAACAGAGCCGTGCCACTATCTTCCTCTTCGGGTGTGCTATTTTCTCATCTCTTATTCTGATCTCTCCCTATCTCTTCACCTTTTTCGGGTTATTGGTCAGTTTCACCGGAGTTTACCGGTTCGAAATCCTGATTTTTCATCCAGTGATTATCGCTATGGCTATCCTCTATATCTACAGGCAAACCGTTGTAGACAAGCATGAGTAGACCAAAAATGATGCTTCTCCTCGTACTGGCATCAGTGATCATCGTCGCCCTGTATGCCGAGCTGACGAAAGAGAGGCTGAGAGTCTGTTACACAGTTGAATCAGAAGAGAGAAGCACGACCCAATTGTTCTGGAGCGGGGGAGAGGGCTTTTCAGAAGAGAATAGTGCCAAGAAACACCTAACGCCCGGTAGGCCCAACAAGATCTGTCATACCGGTAAGCCAATCACTGACCATGGATTGATACGAATAGATCCTATTGGATACAACGGTGGTTTTGTGATTGGGAATATCACTATCGACAGAGAGTGGTCTCTTCTTCCCTTGTTGTTTGATATCCAACTATCAACATCTGCGGTGATGAATTCCCATCATGTCAGAACATTAAATGGGCAGAAATATTCCACCTCGAGAGACCCTTATTTCATTTGGAAATTTGATGCGCGAATGAGAAAGGGTGAAATCTACGCCGTCAACTCCTTGGTGTTTTTTCTTGCACTGGCAGGCATTGTTATATTTTCAATAAAAATGAATAACTCTAGAAAGTTATCAGCAAAAGAGGTTGCATCCGTTCTGGCTGCTCTTCTCTATTTTGTCGGTTTTACCCTCATCGCCTGGTTGGCTGAAGAATTCCAGGATTTGATGAGTTATTTACGACTTGTTCTCTTGGGGTCTCTTTTGCTTGCACTGCTTTCTATTTGGTTGCAAAGCAAAAACAAAATCAAAAGATATCCAACTCCAGCTCTGGTTGCTCTACCTCTCCTGGTTACAATAATTTATTTCGATCTGGTTTATCGACTAGCCTGGGTTGACAGGCCCCTGTTTGCGGTCAACTCACATAATCCATATAACTGGACTATAGACAGGAGTGCCACAGAGAACTATAAAAATTCATCACTCAAGTACTATGGTGATTTTTCGAAGATCAGATCTTTGACCGTTCCCGGCTCCTATTTTATCTCTGATGTGGCAACCAGTAACTATGTCTCGGCCGCACTGCCACTTTTTCCTACCATTGTTCAGAGACATCACACAACCAGAGATGAGCGATATGAGGAGTTCTTGTCAGCGCTATGTAGCCAATCAGATGGTAATGACCTGGTAAATAAGTATAGAGTAATACTGGAGGAGAAGAGTTATCCACTACCAAAGTACATTATTGTCATCAATGATTCAGAAAACAGGAATCTGAATAATCACTGCACTAATCGAAATCATCAAGTGCTTCTTGATAATATAGGGCTAGTGGCGCTTCCCTTATTCAAGGGACAATTTGCCTCCGTCTATTCATTAAAAAAATCTGATCAAGTCAAAATTTAAATCATTTTCAACGTAGTGCTGGAATCAACCTTCCTTATTGCCTTCTGAAGCGAATAATCCTATAAAGTTTGACGTTCATTCTGGGCGACGATACATCACATCATCTGTTATCACTATATAAATTAATATCTAGCTGTAAAGATGAACCAAAGATCAAACACAACGGGTATATCAGGCCATAAGTCAGACTCTTTTTTTAGCGTCGTAATCCCGACCTATAATCGTGCCGATATACTTCCGGGAACCATTAAATCAGTTCTTGATCAAACCTATCAAAAATTTGAGATCATCATTGTAGACAATGGCTCAACGGATAATACATTTGATGTTGTCAAATCGTTGGATGATTCCAGGATAAGATACTTCTTTCAACACGGGTCAGGATCCCCGGCATCACCTCGCAACAAGGGGATTGTAGAATCGCATGGAGATTGGGTCGCCTTTTTGGATTCAGACGATCACTGGCATCCAGAAAAACTCGCTCAAGTTGCTGATGCAGTCGCAGAGCAGTCTTGTGAGTTGGTTTCTCATTATCAGCAGGTCCAAAACTCAAAAGGTGTAAATATTTCACTTATGGGTTTTCATAATTCAAGTGAGATCTCCTATCGTTCATTACTGTTAACTGAAAATAGTTTTGCAACTTCCAGTGTGGCAATCAATCGTAAATTCGCTAATAGACACTCTCTTCTGTTTAATGAAGCTGAAAACTATTTTGCTGTCGAAGACTATGATCTATGGCTCCGTATCCTCGCATCTGGGGGTAGAGCTTCTGTTATTCCTGTTGTATTGGGCATCAATCAGGAATCTGAAGGACACTTGGGCACACTTGATCTCTTCTTTTGTAACTTGGCCCATCTTCATAACGACCACGTATGGAAAATACAACAGTTTACTGCCTCAAAAAAAGCCCTTGAAAAACGACTACTTGCTGCTCTTATGTTACGAAGAGCAATGACTGAGATCAGAAGTAATAACTATAGGCAAATGTTATCTGAACTATTTCAAGCAGTGATGAAAAGTCCTCTGGAGCCCATTCGATACATGTTCTATCGGATTTCACAGAGATGGAATCATATTTACGCAGAACATCCTGAATGACAAATAAAATAACATTCCTCATTGCAGATTTAAATCTACGCGGAGGAGGAGAGCGCGTAACGGTAAATCTTGCAAATGCACTGCACACTCATTTTGGTTTTGAAGCAACGATCATCTCAATTCAGCCTTTGGAGAATGAGCTACCATATCTACCACACCCATCTGTTTCTATTGAATCACTCGATATCGATCTGCATAAAAAAGGGATATTCAATAAACTTGTTTCAAGAGTACGATCAGTGATTGAGGGGAGAGGATACATTCGAGATGAATCGACAAATGTTATTCTGGGAATTGGTACTTTCCCATCCATTTTGTTGCGTTTTGTCAGGAGGCCATGTTCAGTTCGAATTGCTTGCGAACATATTTCATTGACAGTTCCGTCATGGTACTGGTCATTGTTACGAAGATTATCCTATCCAGGGCTCGACGGAGTTGTATTTTTAACAGAAAGGGATTTAGACCGGGGAAAGGTTCTGAATCGCAATCGGGTAGTAATCCCGAATGCTAGATCTTTCTCAACCGATACTTTGGCAGATATGGAGAGTCAACAGATCTTAAGCATTGGTCGTTTGGATCCACAGAAGGGGTTCGATAAACTGATCACTGTTTTTTCACATATTGTTAAAGATTGTCCCGAATGGTCTCTCTCAATTGTCGGAGAAGGGGGTTTAAGAGATAAGCTCCAGTCACAAATCTCTAAGCTGGGTCTTGAACATTCCATTACAATTCATCCTCCCACAAGGGAAATCATAAATCATTATCTCTCATCAAGCATCTATGCGATGACATCTCATTTTGAAGGATTTCCAATGGTCTTATTAGAGGCCCAGACCTGTGGTATACCAACTGTAGCTTATAATTGCCCAACTGGACCTGAGGAGATCATTCTTGATGGCAGAACAGGTTATCTGGTTTCGCCTGGTAATGAGTCAGAGTTGGCAAGTAAATTATTAAAATTAATGCAAGATCCAACCCTCAGGAAGCAAATGAGTAGAGAGTCGAGAAAACGCTCAGAATATTTTTCAGAAGAACGAATTTGCAAAATGTGGAATAAGTTACTCAATCAATATAACTCTTTGACTAATAGCCCAGGTTTTTGATCTCCCGGTAGAGTAGTAAGAAATAAACAGCGTTCCTGTTGTATTATAGTCAAAATTGTCTGCAATCAATGGGGAAGTCAGGAAAAAGCCTTTGAGAAGATCAATATTGCAGTGGATATTCTTCGAATGTGATGTGGTTATAGTCCAGAAACGAGAGATTCGTGAATGTATGAATGCAAAAGGATAGAGCGGCAGAAGTTAACTATATTGGGGATGAACTGAATGATTTGGGGTGGTCGAAGAGAGTTAGTTATTCAGCGTGCCAGGCCGATGCCAATTATCGGGTTCGAATTCATTGTAATTTTTACTTGTCCGCGATGTGAGGGTAGGGGACAGTGCTGGAGTTGACGAATATGCTGGTTGTGCCATATGCCTAGTAGTCCAGGACAAATTCCAATCTATGGAAAAATACTCTTTATCCAGGATGTGGTATCACTCTATCTTCTAGTAGAGATCGTGCACTACGTTAATCTGGGGTATCGTCCGTTGGACTACTCATTTACGGTAGCCATGATTATTGTAGGAATTATTGCAGTAACAATTACAGGCCTCGCAGTGGGAGATCTCTACTCCTTTAACAGAAACAAAACAGCTTTTCAGATGGCTTCAGGTTCACTGCTATCGGTACTAATCACGAGTTCTATCATAGCATCTTTATTATATCTGACGAAATTGACAGATCTATACTCAATACTCTGGCGGGGTAATCTGGTGTATGTTCTCTTGTTATTTGCCCTGTGGTCATCAATCATAAGATATATCTCCTATCTTGTTGTAGACAAGACAAAACAGCCGGAAAAGTGGCTGGTCATTGGAAGCAAAGCGGAAGAGATACTGTTTGAAGACAAATCAATGAATGAGGCAAGGGATCATAATTTAATTAACCTTCCTGTAGATGACAATAAAATAAACGATCTTGAGTTAACAATAAATGACCACTTAGTGGAAATATATCTTGATAATAAGGAGATATATTCATCAATGGTTACAGGGATAATAATCGAAAAAATAGAAGAGCTCCCAGACCATCTGATTTCACAATTAATGTCACTGAGGTTGAAAGGCATCACCATATTTGATTTAGCAAGCTATTTTGAGTTCTTTTATAAACGAATTCCAGTTTTAAATGTAGGCCCGCACCAAATTACGACTTCAGAAGGATATGATCTGTTGTATAAGGGGTTCCAAAATAAAGTAAAGCGAACTATTGATTTGGTTGTCTCACTATTTGCAATATTAATTCTATTACCCTTTGGAAGTTTGATTTTTCTGGTTGTTCTTTTTATCCAACCAGGAACAGTAATATACAAACAAAAAAGAGTGGGATTAAATGGAGTTGAGTTTTACCTCTACAAGATTCGAACGATGATCGAAAATGCCGAAACAGAGGGCGCTCAATGGTCTTCACCTGATGATCCGAGAGTGACAAAAATTGGAAGAATTCTCCGAAGGACAAGAGTTGATGAAATTCCTCAACTATGGAATATCCTGAAAGGAGATATGAGTATCGTTGGGCCTCGCCCTGAAAGAAAAGAATTTGTGAATGAACTCGAACAATTGATTCCCTATTACGATCTTCGTTTGATGGTTAAACCAGGCCTTACGGGCTGGGCTCAAGTGATGTTTCCCTATGGATCAACCAGGGAAGATGCCCGAAAAAAACTCGACTATGATCTTTACTACTTAAAACATTTTACAATAACATTTGATCTCTTGATTATGTTCAAGACAATAAGAGTTGTTCTTACCAAGTCTGGCATCTGAAAGCTTTCAATTTGCTTTTCCTTCAATCTTGCTCTAGACCGAGCCAAGATTTCAGTATTGTTATTATGACTAAAGTGAAGAATCATCCAACAACATCGTACTGCTTGTATTGATTGGCATATTGGCACTTACCATAACATGAATTATTTCAATAATATCTTTAATAATAAAAAAATTATTGTTCTCGGCCATACCGGCTTTAAAGGTTCATGGTTAACACTCTGGTTGACCCGGTTAGGTGCTGAGGTAGTGGGAGGCTCATTGGGCCTACCCACCGAACCCTCGCACTATGAATCTATAAATCTTAATGAACTGTGCGAGTCAAAGACCATCGATATCCGTAATCGAGAGGAGCTGTGTAGCTTGTTTAAAGCAACTGAGCCCGATTTTGTCTTTCACCTTGCAGCACAAGCACTTGTTGGGCCTTCGTATAATGATCCTGTCCTCACGTTTGAAACCAATACACTTGGCACCCTAAACGTATTGGAATCTTTGAGATCTCTTAATACCCCAGTTACCGCATTGCTTGTTACCAGTGATAAAGCGTATGAAAATGTGGAAACCGTCAACGGCTACCGTGAAACAGATCGATTAGGGGGGAAAGATCCCTACAGCGCATCAAAAGGCGCGGCAGAATTGGTCATTCATGGGTATTTCCACTCTTTTCTGTCCGAATCCGACAGTAATATTAAGCTTGTGATCGGAAGAGCAGGGAATGTGATAGGGGGAGGTGACTGGGCACAAGGACGATTGGTACCAGATATTGTTCGAGCCTGGTCGGGTGGAAACACACTTGAAATTCGCAGTCCTCACTCAACCCGACCCTGGCAGCATGTCCTCGAACCGCTGAGTGGCTACCTTCATCTTGCGGCATTGGCCGCCTCTGATCCAGATCTCCATGGAGAGCCTTTTAATTTTGGTCCACATAGTGAAGATGTTGCGACCGTCGGAGAGGTTGTCGAAAGATTTTCTGCATCACTTGAAGGTTTGAAGTTCAATATTGTTGATCAACGACTCGGTGGCTCATTTCATGAGGCAGGTCTTCTAAAGCTCTCCTGTGACAAGGCGCAGCATAAACTTGACTGGCTGCCAGTTCTCACTCTGGATGAAGCGCTCGAGAGAACATCACGGTGGTATCAAAAATTCTATACAGAATCTGGAGAGGTTCGATCATTCTCCGGGAGTCAGATCGATGAATACTGTAAGCTGGCAAAAGAGAGAGGGAGGGTCTGGGCTAATTGAATACCCAATCAAAAGTTGTTTTTACGCCACTTAAACGGATAGCAGTTGATGGAGGAGATGTACTGCATGCACTGAAAGCGTCAGATCCAGAGTTCAATGGTTTTGGAGAGGCCTATTTTTCATTAATTCAACCAAATTTTATAAAAAGTTGGCGGCTTCATAAGAAATCAACACTTAATTTGATAGTTCCAGTGGGGGCCGTTCATTTTGTAACAACTCTGGATGGAGAACGGTTCGAGGAGTTCATGCTCTCTGATCAAGCAGACTATGGTCGTCTTTCCATTGAACCGGAGGTCTGGATGGCGTTTCAAGGAATCTCAGACCGTCAGAGTGTTGTGCTCAATATCATGGATCGGCCACACAATCCAGAAGATGTTGAACGCCTGGATCTGGAACAGATGGCATTTGATTGGAATGACTAGAACTGTACTGGTTGCAGGTGCTTCAGGTTATATCGGGGCCAACCTCTGTCGTCAATTAACAGAGCAAGGGACATCTGTCATCGGATGGGGAAGAAGTGCCATTGATTTTATCGATCCGATCTCCACAAATACATTTTCCTATAAGAGAGGTGATGTCACGGAACATACTGTATTGGATAAGATGGCAGGATCCTCCCCTGATGCAGTGGTCTATTGCGTTTCACTCGATCAGGCGGAAAGTGAGAGAGAGATAGAAAAAGCACTCGAGGTCAACGTCACCGCTCTGTGGAAGTTGGTTGATCTCCTGAGCAGGACTGATCATCCCGTTCGCTTTATCTACTTATCTACAATGCACGTATATGGCCAGCTAAAAGGAAATATTTCGGAAACAAGAAGACCTCAGCCACAAAACCGTTATGGTTTAACTCATCTTATGGCTGAGGAGGTGTTGAAACATTATGGCAGGAGATCGAAACTGGATCCTCTCATTATCCGTCTTTCAAATAGCTATGGCCCTCCAGTTGGAGAGAGCCCCTCATGTTGGTCTCTTGTCTTGAATGATCTCTGCAAACAGGCGATTGAATTTGGAGAAATCCATCTTCTCTCAGATGGAACGCCGCAACGGGATTTTATCTATATTGATGATGCAGTGATGGCCATTTCCAAACTTCTCAAGTTTTCCGGTCACAGGGAATCAGAAATATTCAATATAGGGGGTGGAAGAACATACAGCATTCTGGAATTGGCATTAGAGGTCTCCCGTATTAACCGGGATCGAATTGGGAGGGAGGTGCCAGTGATACTCAAGGATGGGAGTGTTTTAACTACAGCAGATAAATCAATCCGCCAAGAGATGGATTTTACATACGATATAACAGCTGCCATAGAATCAGGGATAACACCACAAATCAACTTTGAAGAGGGGATTAATCGACTTTTTGACTACCTTGGGGAGAGTTTGCAGTGAAAGTAGTGCTTTTGGCCGGTGGTTTTGGTACGCGTCTTTCGGAACGAACAGGGTTGATTCCTAAACCAATGGTAGAGATTGGTGGCCGTCCCATGTTGTGGCACATCATGAAGCTCTACTCATACCATGGTTTTGATGATTTCATCATAGCCCTTGGATATAAGGGTGATGCCATTAAGGACTACTTTCTCAATTACAAGGCTCGTCAATCGGATTGCACAGTTAACTTGTCGACAGGTCATGTTGATTACCATAATGATGATCTTGAGGAGAGTTGGAAAGTTACCCTGGTTGATACCGGCGAAAATACAATGACAGGAGGGCGCATTCGTAGACTTCGCGAGCATCTCGACGATACATTCATGCTAACTTATGGTGATGGCATTTCCGATATCCACATAGGTGAATTAGTAGAGTTCCATAACAATTCAAACACAAAGGCAACAATAACTGCCGTCCACCCTAAGGCACACTATGGTGAGCTCGAGCTTGAGGGCAATAGCGTTGTGCGCTTTATGGAGAAACCGGATTTTCGTATGAGTTGGATCAATGGCGGATTTATGGTCCTTGAGCCATCGGTATTCGACCTGATCGAGGGTGATGAGGCCATGTTTGAGCGTGAACCACTTGAACAGTTAAGTGTAAACCGGCAGCTCTCTGCATATTGTCATGAAGGTTTCTGGCAGTGTATGGATACACTGCGGGATGTTAACTATCTTAATGACTTGTGGGACAGTGGCGACCCACCGTGGCGTATATGGTGATTAAAGAAGAGATAGAGAGGATAGGGCATCAAAGAAAAAAATACGAAGAGATCTACTTCTGTTCAGGTCACCCATTTACTCACCGTGATGTGATCAGTCAACTAGTTTACAGATTCAACTCAGCAGGGAAAATAAGCAAACTCATTGATGTCAGCCAATTATCAGAAGAGTGGAGAGAATACAACAAACATTGGGATGACCTTGTTGAGGAACAATGGTTATTAAAGATAAAGAATTTTAACGATCTCAAGTCCACACTTCAAAACATTGAATCGAAATCAGTTTTGGTTATTTTTCTCTTTACTCCAATTGGCAGTAAAGCAGTAATTTGGAAAATATTCAGGAAAGCTGGATTTGATAGAGGTTTTCTTAGTCCAGGCGGACTTCCGATTTTTAAGGATAGCGAATCAACGAAGGGGTTGTTAAAGTTAAAAGAGCACCTTCTTCATCTCGCCAGGATAATAAAATGCAAGGTTAAAGAGAGACTTGATCTATGTATAATTTCAGGAGATGCATTTTTTATAGATAACCCTTATCTATTTTCAAATTCTGGCAGTGTACGTGTAATTCATAGCCACTCGTTTGATTATGAAAAGTACCGGTACCCTGAAGAGCCTAGCTCTGAATCTAGGGAAACTGAAGAGACTGGTGTGCTGTTTCTGGATCAGGCTTTTACTACACACCCTGATCGGTTTCTTAATCCTCATGGGGCACCAATTACTGTTGAAGGCACCTATGATCCGATTTGTCAGAGTTTGACAATTCTTGAAAAAGAATTTGGAGAACAGATGTCTATTGCAAGTCATCCAAAAGGGTCTAGGCGGGTAACAGAGCAGCTTTTTTCAAAATTCGATGTGATTACTGGAGATACTATCTCTAAAATTAAGCAGTCAAGATTGATTATTTCTAGCTCAAGTACAGCAATTCAATGGGCAGTGCTTCTATACAAGCCATTGATTTTTATAATAACACCAGAGTTAAAAAAAACGATATTGTATAAAAAAACAAAAGGTCTTTCAGATTTTCTGAAGGTGGATATAATTGATTCAACGGATATTATATATGAGAAATCAATACCGGATTGGCCCTCACCTGTTAAATCAGCTTACGACAAATATATCTACGATTACATAAAATCAAAAATGAGTGAAGAGATTCCTGTATTTGAAAAACTTCACAAAGAATTGTGTTAAAGCATGTGATAAGTTAATCGTTTAATAATACGCGTATAAAAAATGAGTGTTACATTAATAAACAAAATTCTTAAACTGCCCATGCGATTCATTAAAAAAAAATATAAATGGGTTTCAAGAACTAAAACATTTGATTATTTGATAGTAGATGAAATGGGTAGTGAAGTCGTAAAGTCATGTATAAAAGCAAAATATTCATATAAAGTATTGCCAATAAGATCGAATGTACGATTATTAAATCATGCAATTATCACATTTTTTTTGTTTCAAATACATCTAGTTATTTTAAAGAGAATTAATCTAAAAGGATCTTATATCCTTGCTGTTTCACGAGCTCTTAAATCATCAGTTATTGTAACATTGATTGACAACAACAGTTGGTGCAAAGGACTTCATGATTCAGGTTATGTAAGAATAGTTATGATACAAAATGGAATAAGAGGTGCTAACGAACGCGATCTTCTTCCTCCCTATGATGTCCTGTTTGGATATCCTCGCAATAAACCAAGGAACTATATTGGAAATGAATATTATGGTGTAGGAAATATAAAATCATCTATGATTTTATATAAAAAATCTCAAGATGAGAATATTAAAAATCAAGTATTATTTGTTTCACAATACCGCAGTGATCGAGCAGAGCCAATATTTATAAGCTCACATCTTGTTCAATGGGTATCAAAGTATGCACTTAAGAGAACAATTCCTCTGGTGATAGCATTGAATTCAACTACTCCGTCATCAAGAAATGCTGAAGAACAAATGTACAGAAAACTACTCAAAACACCTTTTAACTGCACTTCAAGGGTTGATGATTATTTGGCAAGCTATCGAGCATTACTCAATTCACGAATTATTATCGGTTGCAACTCATCCCTTCTCGTCGAAAGTCTTGCAATGGGCTTTCCTACACTTCTTTGTTGGAATCAATTTATCCTACATGAGGAAACATATAATGAAAACGTACTTTACTTTGATAAAGAGGAATTTAATCAATTTTCAACCATCGCCAACTCGACTTATTTAGACTTTGAAAAAAAAGCTGATGAAATAATTACATTATCAAACACAATTCGATCTGAATTTATTAATAAAATACGATCTGACTACTGTGAATTTAGTCCTGAATCAGATATTATTAAATCTATACAAAACAGATTAGAAAAGTTATTAAAAAATTAATTTAGTAATACTTTATCTTGCTTTACTTTGCTACAACTAAAAGTAATAAAGACTTATTAAGTATTAAAAATATGTTAATTATATTTAACACTATACTCATACTCACGATTAAATCAGATGACTTAAAATCAATTTGTAATTTGTGCTATGAAGATTGGTATTAATCTTATCTCGTTAAGAGTAAATCAACACACCGGGGTAGAAAAATATACACGAAACGTTGTTGGATTACTAAAAGCACAAAAAAATCAAACTTTTCTTATTGCACTGAGAAATAAAGCGTCACTCTCAATGACACTTGGTGAAAAATTCTTTTCTAATAATCCTTTAACAACACTCTCTCAATGGTCCGTAAACTCAACTGTACTAAGAATCCCATTGGAGATGATAATACTCTCTCTCAGGATGTTCACCTTTGATAGAATACTTTCTGTAAATAATTTTGGACCACTATTTGAAAAACGTGGACAAAAGCGTTTTGTGATCATCCCCGATCTCTGGTTTCTGGACAAATCCTATAATGGTTCGGTTTTATTAAAATATCTGTTTTATCTACTCATAAGAATTCAACTGCTGTCTACCGATCACATAATAACAGTCTCTCAATTTTCAAAGAAAAGAATTATTAATCTACTATCTGTCAATCCCGAAATCATCACAGTCTTACCAAATTGCCTTTCACTTGAAGATCTAAATACAGAATATCCTATAGATAGAGATTCTATTCTGAATCATGTCAAATTAAATTTAAATAAACAATATTTTCTATTGCTGGGTTCAGATCGCGCTAACAAAAATATTCAAAGAGCACTGGAGGGATATGTTAAATACTGTGAACTTACAGGCACCCCATATGAGCTTATTCTAGTTGGTCCATTTTCTACTTCTTTTATAGACCTAAATGTAAAAAAATTCGATAAAAACATTCTCGATCGAATAACAATTGCTGGGTATGTCAGTGATGAAAAATACAAGTCGTTTATCAAGTATTCATCCGGGATTGTCTTCCCATCGCTCTATGAAGGTTTTGGCATTCCTGTTCTTGAGTCTATTGCATTTAATAAAAAAATATTAATCAGCAAGGGGACAGTATGTGAGGAGATAGCTGGTGAGTTCGGAATATCTGTTGATGGCAACTGTGTAGAATCGATTTCTATGGGATACCTTCTATTGCAAAATCAGAAACCGAAAACAAAACACTCTAATCACAAATCTAATTTATATTTTGACTGCAGTTCAATCGGCAATCAATTGCAGGAATGTCTTTTTGGTCCAGATTAATTGAGTAAATTATCTGTACTCATCTCCCTCTACTCAGGGACTAAATCGGAAGAGTTGACCGAGTGTTTGCAAAGTCTTCTCTCCCAAACGCTACCTGCAACAGAGATAGTGGTGCTTTTGGATGGCCCAGTCACTAAAGAGGTAGAAAAAACTCTCAATGATTTTGATATAAACCTCCCACTAAAGATTGTAAAATACAGTGTCAATCGTGGATTGGGGTTGGCGCTCAATGACGGCATTCATGAGTGTAAGGAGCAACTCATTGCGAGAGTCGATAGTGATGATATCTCACTTCCTCACCGTTTTAAGTTACAAGTTAACGCCATGGATGAAAATCCTGAAATTGCAGTACTTGGCGGCGTATTACGAGAGACTTATCAAAGAAAAGGTACAATAAAACAAGTAGTAAGAAGGATGCCTGAAGATTGGTTATCAATTAAAAAGTACTCCACTTTCAGAAACCCATTAAATCACCAGACGGTAGTCATGAGAAAAAGTGTAATTGAAGATGTAGGCGGTTATAAAGATTTCCCCTGGTTTGAAGATTATCATCTCTGGACAAGAGTCATTATGAAAGGTCACAGAATTGCAAACCTTCCTGATATCCTTGTAGATGCAAATGCTGACCCCGACTATTTCTTTCGTCGTGGTGGCTGGACATATATCAAAAGAGAATTTGCTTTGATGAGAGCGTTTCAACAGATGGGTTTTCACACTCTACTACAAAGTATTGTTTTTTTTCTGACTCGATTTCCTGTGCGGCTGATGCCTCTCCAAATTAGAGGTCGAATATATGGAGGGTTGCTTCGTCGATAGTTCATGTTTTTTCATCATTTTCTGTCACCTTGATGTCTGGATAAAAATGAAGATCAACAAATGAGCGATTATGATTACATTGATCTCTCATGGCATGCACAGTTGCCTTCAAAATGGCAACTATACTATAGAGAGACTTCCTTAAATCTTCGAAAGGATTTCTGTTCATTGATTGATGATGTGTCGTCATCATGGGATGGCTCTCTTGATGGATGGCTTGTATCGGCATCAATGCGCGACCAGTACAGTAGTCGATTGTTTCATGACATTGTTACTCTGGTCATGCTCAAAAACTATAAACATGAGATCAAGGATGGAGACTCAATTGTCATCGATGATCCCACCATGTTTGCTATCCTCAAGATATACGCAAACAACAATCAAAAAAAAATACAAATTTTCTGGAGTACCCCATTAATGACACGGATGATAAAAAACATTCGTACACTACTCTCTCCACTACGAACTCACTTTCGAATATTCAGTGAGTGGCTCACAGCAAAATTAGGAAGCCTGGATTACACTCCCAACCTTAATTTAAATAAAGACCTGATCGTAATTGACACATTTGCCATTCCTGGGTTTGTATTGGAAGATCGATATTATTCCGGTCTTTGGGAACTACTTTCACAGCAGGATAAAAGCAAGGTGCGTTTTATTCCTCAGTTCTCTGAAATGACGCTTAATCAAATATATAAGGCAACCATAGATATCAAAAAACATCCAGAGCGTTTCATTCTGAAAGACCAATTGATTAAATTGACCGATCTTTTGTGGGCAGCAGGTCATTGGTATCGTCGCAACAAAATTAATATTTCTAGAGTAGATTTTTCTGGTTTCGAAATAACCCCACTCATCAGACGAGAACTTTCCTCCACATCTGCACTGAATGGGGCTCTTCGGGGGCTTCTTAACTATCGATTTGTTATGCGACTCTCTCAGATAGAGTGTAATGTAGTTAAAGCAATTGACTGGTTTGAAAACCAGGGCATTGACAGAGGATGGAGTGCAGGGTTCAGACGCTTCCTTCCAAAGGCAACAACCATGGGCTATCAGGGTTTCTCCTCTTCAGCCATCAGTACCAAACCAACCACTGCTGAGCAACGAGCTGGAGTCATACCGCAGACTATCGCTGTCATGGGCTCAGCTTTTATCAAACCACTTCGTGAATTCTGCCCTGATCTTGATATCACAGTTGCACCTGCATTTCGATTTAAATGGGTCTGGGAATATAATGCTTCGTATAAAAAACAAAATAAAAACCCAATAATATTAATTGCTCTTCCTGGAGAGGTGAGGATATGTCGTAAAGTGCTTGAGCTTGTTTCAGAGGCATCGAAAGAGATGACCGAAATAGAATATAGAATAAAGACACATCCTCGTGCACCACTTTCAAGTATCTTTTTGAAAGATGATTCATGGAAAAAATGGGCTGTTAATGCCAGTAGATCGCTTAAGGAAGAGTTCTCTGACGCCACACTCATAATCGGCGCAGAGTTCTCAACAGTGGGAATGGAGGCCGTATCAATAGGCCTTCCAACCATCTTTGTGGTCCCACAGGGCGGTGTATCAGGTTTGATGCCAGAGGGGGTGCCAGATACTATGTGGTCAATTGCTACAGATGTAGACTCGCTAGTGCAATTAGTGCCCAAATTTGTAGAGATGAGTAATCACGATTCAAATATACTAAAACTGGCTGGAGAGGCGAGATCATATATGTTTGAGCCAGTGACCAATCAAACCGCAATAAAGTTTATTACCGCATAACAAGATCAATTCATTCAGGCTAAATTCATGAAGACATCAAGGTATAGATTGAGTGATGGCCTTTAATTCACTCTATCAATAATGAGATAAAACTATGAGTAACGAAGCAAACATACACCAACTTGGGGAGACAGTTGAAGGAGTTGGGAAGGAGATATTAAACAACATCAAGCGAAAGTCTGAATTTGTTGACAATGTAGAACATGTCAGCTCTGTTCCGTTATTCAGCTGGATTGATCTAAATCCTACTGAACTCTGCAATCGTACCTGTATCTTTTGTCCCCGTCATGATTCAACTAACTACCCCAATCAGAATCTACACATGCCTCTCATGCTTGCAAAAAAAATCGCAGACGAACTTAAAGAGCTCAATTATAGTGGGGGTTTGATTATTTGCGGCCATGGAGAGCCACTTCTCCACCCGGAGATAGTCGGTTTTGTGGCTGCATTCGGTAACGAAATACATACTGAGATAGTGACTAATGGTGATCCGCTTACAGTCACTTTCATAAATGAGCTTTTTAGTGCAGGGCTAGGGTTTATGCTGGTGAGCCTTTATGACGGTGAACACCAAGTAGAAGAGATGCACAATCTTTTTGATAAGGCAGGAATTGGCAAAAACCAATATCTGCTTCGCAATCGTTGGTACTCAGAGGAGAGTGACTTTGGACTAAAATTGACTAATAGAGCAGGAACAGTCGATACCGGAAAGCAGGATGTGGTGGATGAAAAAAAACCATGTT
>Ga0187833_10001540_pt1 | contig 26235 bp, 26 predicted proteins | sample ETNtaG_37_FD_167968 | JGI IMG/M metagenome (GOLD analysis project Ga0187833, IMG submission 167968) | Marine microbial and viral communities from oxygen minimum zone, Eastern Pacific Ocean - ETNP2014_SV_400_PacBio MetaG (Illumina Assembly) | ecosystem: Environmental > Aquatic > Marine > Hypoxic...
CCAGTAAATAATCACCAGCTTCCTGAATAATTTTCCAGAGTTTACTTGCGTTTTTTTTATTTATTTTTTTTCAGTGTTTGAAAGATCTACACCTGTTTCAGGATCAAGCTCTATTCCTGCCGGAGTAATATGTCTTGGAAGAGATGTAAATGTATTATCTGGGTTATCAACAACTTTTCTTTTTGCCATTCTATAAATGCCAAATAAACCAATAATAATATGAAAAATAAGTAAATAGACAAAGTAACCGTTAGGTCCTAGTTTATCCATTACAATAGAGCAAAGCAAAGGTCCCCCCATTGCCCCTAATCCAAAAACAAATTGCAAACCTCCTCCTGCAGCAACGAATTTTTCTTTAGGAACAAAATCGTTTGTATGAGCAAGGTTTAATGAAAAAATACAAAGCGTTATACCAGCATATATTGTTATAATGATAAAGAAATATAACTTAGTTGTTCCAGCATAAGTCAGTAAATTAATATTTTTATATACATTTATATTTAAAAGCATATGTAAAGCATTTAAATTAAAAAGTTCATCTCCCGAAGATACAAAAATTAATAGCAAACAAAATACTGCACTTGATAAAGAGCATAATATAATTACAGCTCTTCTATTATACCTATCTGAAAGATATCCTACAGGTCCTTGAAAAAAAGCTCCTGCTATGGTTGTTAAAAAAAGTAATAATGAAATTTCAAATAAAGTAAAATTGATTTTTGTGGCATACACAGCAAACATTGTAAATAATGCAGAATAAATTGAACCTGTACAAAATGAACTTACTGTACCTAAAGGAGAAATTTTATAAAGTTCTTTTAAATTTAATGTACCAATTTTTTTAAATTTGGGAGCCGAACGTTTTGTAAGCAAAATAGGAATCAAAGCCACAGACAATAAAATAGAAACTAAAATAAAAGGTTTGAAATTTTTTGGATCATCAAAATTTAATAGAAGAGCGCCACATGCTAAACCTAGATAGTTTATAATCATATATATAGAAAGTAATTTTCCTCTAGTTTTATTATTAGCTCTATCATTAAGCCAGCTTTCGGCTACTACATAACAACTTACTAAACTTAAGCCTGTTAAAAATCTTCCTAATGTCCAAACAACAGGATTTACATAAATTGCAATAATCAAAATACTCAAAGACGCTGTTGATGCGAAAGCAGCAAAAACTCTAATATGACCAACTCTTGAAACTAGAGCAGGAGTTAATTTAGAACCAACGAAATATCCTACAAAATATCCTGACATTAATATTCCAGTAGACAAAGAACTGAAGTTTTCTATCACGGACCTTACACCCATTAGATTGCCTTGAAGTCCATTAGCCAGTAGAATTATTCCTATCCCTGTAAATAAAGACCAAGAATTTTTTAATATTTTTTCCATTTTTTGTGTGAGTATGCCTTTTGTGTAAAAAAGCAAGTAGTTAATTTTAATTTGTGTTTTTTTTAAGACTCAAGAAAGAGTGAATAGCTATAGTTACAATTATAACTATACCTCCTTGAATGGTTTCCAAACTGGGTTGTTCTTTTATAATTAACCATACCCAAATAGGACCAAGTATAGTTTCTAAAAGAAAAAAAAGATTTACTTCTGCAGCTGTAATAAATCTAGGTGCAATTGTTACTAATACAAATGGTATGGCTACACATAAAATACACATTAGTGGCACTATATAAATATCTGTTCCAACTAACTCAAAGTTTTCAACAAATAATACAGCAAATATTGCAACAAAAAGCTTTCCAATCGCAGCCGAAGGAACAAGGTTTCTATCCTTAGCATACCTTACAACTACAGCTCCTATTGCTAGGCCTACTGCAGTGATAAATCCAAAGAAATCTCCAAAAAAATTACCTAATTGAATAGAGTCGTAAAAAATATAAGCTACAGCAATAAATGTTATAAGAATTGCTACCCAGGTTTTGTTACTTGGGTTTTCTTTTAAAAAAAGAGCTCCCAAAACAGCTGATAGCATTGGAGCCATTGCTATCATTATCAATGTGTTAGCAACATTGGTATTTTGAATAGAAATTATAAAAGTGATATTTGTAATTGAAAAGGTAAACACATAAACAATTCCAGGGTATCCCATGGCGAATAATAGTTTAAAAAAATTCGCTTTATAAAATATCAATAAACCAACCAATACAGTTACAAAAGGTATGACTCCTCTATAAAAAAGTAATCCCCAGGTATCAATATTCGAAAGTCTAATAAACAACGAGTCTGGCGTAATGAACATTACAGCTATAAATGCTAGCAATGAACCTTTTTGTTGATCTGAAAGTTTGTTTACCATTTTATTAAAAAATATTGAAAAATTTTTATATTATGATACCCTATTTACAAGCGCTGATTTAAGTCAAATTGCTAGCGCTATATAAGTCTTGCTAAAGCGATTTATTTTATCAACCACCGCTTTAGTCGGTGGTTTTTTTTTACTATAAGTAATAAAAAACTGGGTATTGAGGAATATGAAAAAAAGAGAATTAATCGAAAGATTAAATCACGGACCAGTAATTTGTGCTGAAGGTTTTTTATTTGAAATAGAAAGAAGAGGCTACATGTCTTCAGGGGAATTTGTTCCGATGGTTTCATTAGAGCATCCTGAAGCTTTAGAAAATCTTCATAGAGATTTTCAGCATGCAGGTTCTGATATTGTTCAGGCATTCACTTATAACGGTCATAGAGAAAAGATGAAGGTGATAGGTAAAGAAGATCTATTAGAACCATTAAATAGATCAGCTTTAAAAATCGCAAAAAAAGTTGCTCTCGATACACAAAAAGGAACTGAGCCTAACTTGATGGCTGGTAACATTTCTAATTCAAATATTTGGAATCATAATGATACAAATCAAAACAAAAAAGTTGAAAAAATGTTTTTCGAAATGGTTGGGTGGGCCGTTGACGAGGGCGCAGATATATTAATTGGTGAAACTTTTTATTATGCTCATGAAGCCTACGCAGCTTTGAAAGCAATGAAACAATCAGGACTTCCCAGCGTTATTACAATTGCTCCTATGGGTGAAAATATTATGAGAGATGGAGTTTCAATTGTGGATACTTGTAAAGAATTAGAGCAAAGAGGGGGAGATGTGGTGGGAATGAATTGTTTTAGAGGTCCTAATACAATGATGCCTTACCTTAAAGAAATTAGAAAGGCATTAAAATGTCATATAGCTGCTTTGCCAATTAATTACCGCACAACAAAAGAGCACCCTACTTTTTTTAATTTACCAGATAACAACGAATGTTCCTGTCATACACCTCACAAAACTCCATTTCCTACTGCTTTGGATCCGATGCAGTGTAATAGATATGAAATTGGAAAATTTGCAAAAGAAGCATTTGATCTTGGAATAAATTATTTAGGCGTTTGTTGTGGTGCAAATCCTATGTTGATTAGAGAAGTTGCTGAAGCTGTTGGCTTAAAAGTGCCAGCTAGCAAATATAGAGAAAATATGTCTAGTCATTTTTTGTTTGGAACTCATGAAAGAATTCCTAAGCATCAAAAAGATTATACAGATAAAGCTTAATTAAATTGTTTTTTTTTAAAAAAAATGTACAATTTATTAAAACTTTGAGAAGTATTTATGAAACTATCAGAATGTATAATCCGTGCTGTAATTAATTTTTTTGCTTATTTATTTTTGTCACTTGTGTCGATTTATTGTTTAATTTTTATTGCTAGTTTCCTTGCAAGCCAAACATATACTCTAACTCATGGAGAATATTTTCTAGTTTGGATTGTAATGGCAGTTTTCATTAGACAGGTCAGCGGAGATATTTCCGTACTATTTTTCAAAAAATCTGAAAAAGAATAATTCGGGGCACCTTTTCTCATTTCTGTAAAACTTACAGTTTTCATTTTTAGTTATTTGATTTTGTACTAAGCAATGAAAGTTGAGTTACTTTATTATCTCCAAGTTCATCTATAATTTTTACAGGATACTCACCAGTAAAATAATGATCAGTTAGTTGAGGGTATGTACTATTTCTTTTTTCAAATCCCATAGCTTTATACAATCCATCAACAGATAAAAATTTTAATGACTTAGCGCTTACAAATTTACAGATTTCACTTACAGATTTATTAGCAGCCAAAAGCTCTTTTTTAGTTGGCATATCAATTCCATAAAAATCAGGATATTTTATTTCTGGACTAGCAATTCTAAGATGAACTTCTTCTGCTCCCGCATCATATAACATTTTTACGATTTTATGTGCAGTTGTTCCTCTAACAAGCGAGTCATCAACTAAAATAATTTTTTTATTTTTAACTGATGACTGGTTAGCATTTAATTTTAATTTAACTCCCAAGCTTCTTATTTTTTGAGCAGGTTCAATAAAAGTTCTACCAACGTAATGGTTCCTGATTATACCTAATTCAAAATTTATACCTGTTTCTTGACTATATCCTAAAGCAGCGGCATTTCCTGAATCTGGTACTGGAACTACAAGATCAGCTTTGATTTTTTCTTCTCTAGCAAGTTCTATTCCAAATTTCTTTCTATATTCGTAAGCCGTTTTTCCATTTAATAAACTATCAGGTCTAGAGAAATATATGTATTCAAATACGCAAGGTCTAATTTTTTTTGGAGGAAAAGGTTTTAGGCTTTTAAGTTCATCATTTTCCACATACGCAATTTCACCATTTTCCACTTCACGGATAAATTTTGCTCCAATTATATCTAATGCACATGTTTCTGATGCAAACACATAAGAATTTTTTAATTTACCAATCACTAAAGGTCTAATACCAAAAGGATCTCTAACACCTATCAAAGTGTTTTGTGTAAGCATAACTAATGCATATCCACCTTGTATTTGAAAAATAGCATCAATGACTTTATCTGTTGTTTTCTCTCTCTTTGATTTTGCTATTAGTTGAACAATAGTCTCAGTATCAGATGTAGTATAAAATATAGCACCCTCCTGGACCAGTTTATTTCTTAGAGTAATTGCGTTAGTTAAGTTGCCATTATGAGCAACTCCGATGCCACCAGTATTAGTATCGGCAAAAAAAGGCTGAATATTTCTTAAAGCTGTTCCACCTGTTGTGCTATATCTGTTGTGTCCGATTGCAAATTTTCCAGGTAGTTTTTTTAATACTTTTTCTTTATTGAAATTATCTCCTACTAAACCATATCTTTTTTCTGAATGATATTGTTGACCATCAAAAGAAACTATTCCACAACCTTCTTGTCCTCTGTGTTGAAGAGCATGTAGTCCGAGAGCTGTTAAGGTTGCGGAGTCAGGAGTATTGCTTATTCCAAATACTCCACATTCTTCTTTTAGTTTCGGATTATAACTCTTGTACTTTATCTTTTGTATCTTCATATTGTTTTTGATCAGGAAATTCTTTTATAAGATAGTTACTACCAATTTCAACCCGATGAAACATAAATGAGCGATCTAAGTCAATTGGCCATTTATTATGATTATAAACAATATTTATGGTTGTAAATACACATACTGCTATAACATAAGCCCTTAGAAATCCAAAAAGTAATCCAAAAAATTTATCTAAACCACCAAGACCTGAATATTTTACCGCTTTACCGATTCCTTTATTAATTAATAAGATAACAAAAATTACAACAACAAATATACCCACACCCAGTGTAATATCTAATATATACTCGTTATCAATAATATTCTTTACATAAGGTTTTAGCTTTGGAAACAAAAACAATGTAACAAACCATGCAAGTAGCCACTTAGATGCAGCCACAATACTTAAGACAAATCCTTTTCTATAACATTTAATTAATGAGAGTATAGTTATTATCAAATAAATCAGATCAAAAATTGAAATAGTATCAAAGTAATCCTGGAGCACTTCTAACATTAACTATTTCTTCCCAAATGGTTTAGTTAATAAAATTAATGATGGAAGAAGAGTTAAAACAGAAATCATTGCTAACAACATAGCTAATCCAGTAAATATTCCAAAATAAATAGTTGGTATAAAGTTTGATAAAACTAAAATTGAAAATCCAAACACGATAGTTATTGAGGTATTCAATATAGCTATACCAACTGTAGAATGACATAATTTTATTGTTTTTTCATAGTTTTTATTTTGAGAAAATTCTTCTTTAAATCTGTAAATGTAGTGAATACTATTATCTACAGCTATACCAATTGTAATTGCTGCAATAGTTATTGTCATCATATCTAAGGGGATCTTAAGCAATCCAATTATTCCTAATATAAAAAATGCAGCAATGAAATTTGGAACGACACCTATTAAAGAAAGTTTTATGTTTTTGAATAATATTAAAAACATTACAAGTATACCTGACATAACTAACCCCAATGTGAGAATTTGTGATTTAAATAAACTCTGTAATAAATTATTAAATAATATTAAAACTCCGGCCAATTTATATTCATCGCTTTTAAGTCCTAATTGATTTTTTAAATCGTGATCAATTTTTTTGATTAAATCATTTCTTCTGAGATTTTTTTCTGAATCTTTAATTCTAAGACTTATTCTAGCCTCATTATCTTCAATTGAAATATATGGGTCTATTACTTCTTTCTTAATTGAATCTGGAATTTTAGTGTAAAAAACTCCCATTTCCAAAGCTTCAAGTGGTTTGTTATTATTTAATTGCTTGGCTATTTTTAAGATAGAAGAAAAAGACAAAACTTTACCCACAAAAGGATTGTTCTCTAGATAATTATGAACTTTTTCTATTTTTTCTATTTTATTCTTAGTAAACCAATATTTTCCGCTATCTTGGTTTTCTTCATCTTCCCAATCTTCAAATTCTTCATCAGTCAATATTTGTTTATTTTTTTCTGAAGCTGGAAATTTTATGATTATATCAAGAGGGGTTGTCCCACCCAATTTTTCATCAATCAATTTCATACCTTTGTATATTTCAGTGTTTTTATTGAAGTAGTTGATAAAACTATTTTCAACCTCTAATCGACTGATACCCACAAAGCTAAAAAATATAATCAATAAAGTAATTAAAAAAATTATCGACCTACTGTTTATTGAAATTTTTCCAAGAAATTCTGTAATTTTTGATTTACTTTGTTCTTTAATATTAATTTTTTCATTTGATAAAATATTTAATGAAGCCGGTAATAATGTAAATGTTATTATAAAAGAAGTAATTAGTCCTAATGTCATCATCCAACCAAAGTCTATTACTGGTTTTATTTCACTAAAGATTAAAGATAAAAATGCGCAAATGGTAGTTAATACAGTATAGATTATTGGCCAAAACATTCTACTTGTTGTCATTAATATAATTTCAGAATTTTTTAGATTTGGATTATTTTTTTTTAATTGTAGAAAACGAGTGCTCATATGAATATTCATTGCCATTGTTAAAATCAACATTAATGCAATAAAGTTTGAAGATATTACTGTTACTTTCCATCCAATCAAACCAAGTAGACCAGTCATGATTATTACAGAAAAAAAACAACTACTTAAGGGTAAAATGATCCAAATTAATTTTCTAAATATGACCCAAAGGGTAGCCGTTATAAATAGCAAAACACCCATTCCAAAAACAATAATGTCTTTTTTTATAAAAGACATTATATCGTCGGCAATCATTGGAATTCCCCCTAAATAAATTTTTCCTATATTATTATAGGATTTAATTATTTCTCTTATCTCAACAATATTTTGATGATTTTTTTTCTTATGAAGATCTTTATAATTTTCTAACTCTTCTTTGTTTTTATTTAAAAATGAATTTTTTAAATTTATATCTTCTTTGATATTAACTATTATTCCAGTTGTTTTACCATCTTCGCTTATTACAAAATTTTTAAATACTGGACTTTTCAATATTTCTTCAAAACCTCTTATTATATCTACACCTTCATTTTTTAGAGTAGTAAAGTTTTTTAGTCTTTTTGAGAGAGGAATGTCAGAATTGTTTAGGAGCGGAACATCTAATAATGTAATAACACTATGTACCCAATTAAGACTTTGAATTTTATATTTTAAACTTAGTAAATTATTAATCGATTTCTCCGAAGTCATAGCTTCATCAGGAGTATATGTTAATATCAAGAATTCTTTAGAGCCATATCTATTGTTAACTTCTCTTAAATATTTTAAATCCGGATCATTTTCTAATAAAAGTGTATCTGAAGAAGCATCAAGTCTGAAATCTTTTGAATAATTGCCAATAGCTATCAAAAATAAAAACAATAAAAAAATAGTAAGTTTTGGTTTGTCAATAATATTTTTTCGATAAAACTGTGAAAACATTCAATACTAACTTATATATTTTAAATTAGTTATTTTGAATATCTTTAAATTTGGTAAACATTGCTTCAAATTCAAGCATTACATTGCCTGTAGGTCCATGTCTTTGTTTGCCAATAATTATTTCAGCTAGATGAGAAATATCATTCATTTTTGCCTGCCATTCAGCGTGTTCTACAGTTGCTGGTCTCGGTTCCTTTCCTTGAAGATAATATGCTTCTCTATAAACAAACATTACAACGTCAGCATCTTGCTCAATAGAGCCCGATTCTCTTAAATCTGAAAGCTGAGGTTTTTTATCGTCTCTTTGTTCAACTGCTCGAGATAGTTGAGAAAGAGCTAATACTGGCACAGATAGTTCTTTTGCTAAAGCTTTAAGTCCTTGTGTAATTTCTGAAATTTCTTGGACTCTCCCTTCTCTAAAGTTTGATGCTCTCATTAATTGAATATAATCGACAACCACCATGTCAAGTCCGTAAAGTCTTTTTATTCGTCTAGCTCTATTACTTAAAGCTGCAATACTAATTGCAGGGGTTTCATCAACATAAAGAGGTAACTCAGAAATATTTTTTGAAGTTTCAATAAATTTATCAAATTGTTCCTCAGAAATTTTTCCACGTCTAATATCATTAGATTTAATTCTAGATTGTTCAGCAAGAATCCTTGTTGACAGTTGCTCTGATGACATTTCAAGTGAGAAAAAAGCTATTGTAGATTTTCTTCCATCATTTTGAATTTTTTTAGCAGCATTAAAAGCTATATTTGTTGCTAAAGCAGTTTTACCCATTGAGGGTCTTCCGGCAATAATAAGCAAATCTGATTTATGTAATCCACCCAATCTATCATCAAGATCAGTTAATCCAGTAGGAACTCCTACTATACCTTCTTCATTTTTGTATGCATTAGATGCCATCTCTATTGTCATCCTCATAGCTTCATCAAACTTAATCAACGAGGAACTGAAAGAACCTTTTTCAGCTAGATCAAAAAGGGATTTTTCGAAATTTTCAATTATCGATTTACCATCATTGTCTAAATCATTTAATTTTGCTGTATCAATAATATTTTCAGAAATTTTTATAAGCTCTCTTTTAACATACAAGTCATATATTAATTTTGAGTACTCGATAGCTTGTCGAGAAGAAGTAGAAAATTTAGTAATTTTAACTAAGTAATCTGGAATATTTAATTCATCTTTTTCGTTTTCAAAATAATTTTTTAAAGTAATTGGATTAGCCAACATACCGCTATAAATTAATTTTTCTATAGCGCTAAAAATTTTTTGATGCATAGGATCATAAAAATTTTTACTGATAATCAAGATGTTAATTTCATCAAAAATTTCATTATTTAATAAAATTGAACCAATTACAGACTGTTCTGCTTCTATGTTGTTTGGAAGTTCTTTTAGATCGTTTCGAATTACATTAAATATCTTAGCCATGATGTAAAATAAGTAAAAAACAATTCTATATCAAGATTAAAAAAAGTCTGGGGAAAATAATGTATAAGTTATTTTGTATTTTCTTCAGAAACTACTCTAATAAATATTGTTGATTGAATTTTAGAGTGTAAGTTTAAAATTACTTGAAATGTTCCAAGAGATTTTATTTCTTTAGCAGGTTGTATCAATGATGGGTTAATGTCAATTTTTTCTCTCTCAGCTAAAATTTTTGAAATTTCTGTTGGTTTTACAGAACCATAAAGTTCTTTATTTTCTGTACTAAGTTTTTTAACTTCAAATTCTTTGTTCTTAAGTCTTTCTTGAATGATCTTCGCTTCTTTTTTCTTTTCTTGATCTTTTATTGATAACTCTTGGTTAATCCTTTCAACTTCTTTTATATTTTCTTTTGAAGCAAATAGAGCTTTTTTTTTTGAAATTAAATAATTTCTAGCAAAACCACGTTTTACATCAATAACATCTCCTATTGAACCTACTTTTCTAACATTCTCTAATAAAATTACTTTCATTTAAATTAATGCTAGGTTTCTAGCTCTTTTTATTGATAATGATAACTCTCGCTGTTTTCTCTGACTAACAGAAGTTATTCTTGAGGGCATAATCTTTCCATTTTCGGCCACATACTTCTTTAAAAGTTTAATATTTTTATAATCAATTATTGGCGCTCCTTTAACAGATAAAGGGCACTTCTTACCGAATTTTTTCGGTTGGAATATACTTAATTTAGCGAAATTGCTTTGTTTCGACTTTCTCTTATTCGATTTTTTCATAAATAATTAATGTTTTTTTTCTTTTTCTTCCTCTTTTTTAACGAAATAACTTGTATTTAAATCAAATTTTTTTACTTTGACTGTCAAATATCTTAGAAGATTTTTATCTATTTTTTCATTCTTTTCCAGTTCAAATATTGTTTTTCCATTTCCTTTAATTTTAAAATGAATGTAGTTTCCTTTTTTATTTTTTTTAATCAAATAAGATAAATTTAACAATCCCCAATTTTCAGTTTTAACTATATTTCCATCAAATTTTTCAACTAATTTACTGTATTTTTCTTGAATTTGTTTTAATTCGTTTGGACTTGTGTCTTGTCGCGCAACGATTGTGTGTTCGTATAAGTTCATAATTTATTCTTTAAAAAAAAAAGGATATACTATTATAAAAAATTAAATACAACACAAAAAACACTAACTTTAGTAAGGTTTTCTATGTTTTCGGTTATATTTCCTGGTCAAGGTTCACAGTCGGTCGGTATGGCCAAGAATCTATATAATAACTATAGTTATATAAAAGAATTATTTGATAAAGCAGATGAAATTTTGGGTTTTTCTTTAAGCAAGATAATTATAGATGGTCCAAAGGAAGAACTAAATCAAACTGAAAATACTCAACCGGCAATATTTCTAGTAAGTTATTCAATATTTGAAATAATAAAACGAGAAACAAAATTAGATTTAGGAAAAGCAAAATATTTTGCTGGCCATTCTTTAGGAGAATATTCTGCATTAGCAGCTAGTAGGTCATTGGACTTTGATCAGGCAATCAGGCTTCTAAAAATTCGAGGAAATGCAATGCAATCAGCTGTACCAAAAGGTGAAGGAGGAATGTTAGCAGTTCTTGGAGTAGAAATAAAAAATATTTCCGATCTATTAAAAGAGAACGAAAAAAAATATGAATGTTTTATAGCTAATGATAATTCTAATGGTCAAATAGTGTTAAGTGGTAGAAATAAAGATTTAGATTTATTAGTAGAAGATTTGAAAAAGAAAGCTATTAAAAATATTAAACTATCTGTAAGCGCCCCATTTCACTGCAAATTAATGAGACCAGCAACAGAAATTATGAGAAAAGAAATTTCAAATACGGAATTTCAAAATCCAAATAATATAATTATTTCTAATGTCACGGGCAAGGAAACAAATAACTCTAATCAAATAAAGGATTTATTGATTAAACAAATTGAAAGCCCAGTTAGATGGAGAGAAAGTGTTATTTATATGATAAATAATGGTGTTAGAAAATTTATTGAAATTGGTCCAGGAAAAGTATTATCTGGTTTAATTAAAAGAATTGACAAAAATATAAACTTAATATCCGTGAATGAAATAGATGATTTGAAAAATATAAACTTGAATGATTGATTTTAAAAATAAAAAAATTTTAATTACTGGAGCAACAGGAGGTATAGGAAAAGCACTGGTAAAAAAATTTGTTTCCTTACAGGGAAATGTATTAGCAACAGGTACAAAAAGTGAAAAACTAGATTTATTAAAAAAAGATTTTCCAAATATAAATATTTTAAAATTTGATATTTCTAAACATTCTAAAATAGAGGAATTTATTGAAAATGTTTCATCACAATTAGTTGGTTTAGATGTTTTAGTTAATAATGCTGGAATAAATATGGACAATATATCATTACGAATGAAGGATGAGGAATGGAAAAAAGTCATTGATATTAATTTAGGATCAACGTTTTTTTTATGTAAATATGTAATCAAAAAAATGTTAAAAAATAAGTACGGAAGAATTGTAAATATAACTTCTATAGTTGGGCATACAGGAAATCTTGGACAATCTAATTATGCTGCTTCAAAAGCTGGAATTATTGGAATGACGAAGTCTTTAGCTATTGAATATGCAAAAAAAAATATTACTGTTAATTGTGTATCTCCAGGATTTATTCAATCAAAAATGACTGATAAAATTGCAGAAAGTATAAAAACAGTTTTAACTTCTAGAATACCCATGTCAAAATTAGGCACTGGGGAAGATGTGGCTAATACAGTTGCATTTTTATCATCAGATGCAGCTTCATATATTACAGGAGAAACTATCCATGTTAATGGCGGCATGTATATGCCTTGACAAAATCTTTTATTAAATTATTAACGGGTTAAACAAAAAGGAAAATTATGTCTGATGATATTTCAAGTAAAGTTAAAAAAATAGTTGCAGACCACTTAGGTATTGACGAATCAAAGGTTGTAGAAGAGGCAAGTTTTATTGATGATTTAGGGGCCGATAGTTTGGATACAGTCGAACTAGTAATGGCTTTCGAAGAAGAATTTGGTTCAGAAATTTCTGATAGCGAAGCAGAAAAAATATTAACAGTTGGTGATGCAATCAAATTTATAGAGAGCAAAGCAAACTAATAAATCTAAACAAATGTCTATAAAAGATGGAATAATTGTTATTCTATCTTCTCCCTCTGGAGCAGGAAAAACTACACTTGTTAAAAAGATTTCTTTTTTAAAGAATTACATTATATCAATTTCTCATACAACTAGAACACCCAGAACCAATGAAGTTCATGGAAGAGATTACTTTTTTATTAGCAAAGAAGAATTTAAAAAATTAATAAATAATAATGAATTATTAGAACATGCCGAAGTATTTAAAAACTTTTATGGATCATCTAAACAGGCTGTATTTAATAATTTAAAAAAAGGAAAAAATGTCATATTTGATATTGATTGGCAGGGCACAGTACAAATCAAACAAAGAAAACTTAATTATAAATTGATAACTTTTTTTATCTTACCACCAAGTAGAAATGTTTTATTAGATCGTTTGTCAAACAGAGACATGAAAGATAAGTCAATTGGGGATGAAAGAATGAAACAATTTGATAAAGATCTTTTACAATGGAAAAAATATGATTTTGTGGTGATTAATGACAACTTAGAAACTTGTTATAATCAAATTATTAAATTAATTGAAACCAAATTAAGCCAAACTAAAATTAATTATGATCAAAAATTTATTGAGGATCATGTAAAAAAATTAATTCAATAAATTTTCATATTCTTTGCACAGCTTAAAATAAACTAATGGAGAAAGATTCTGAGGTCTTAAATTAAGATTTAATTTTAGCGTTTTTGAAATTTCATCTTTATTTTTAAAAAGTATACTTAAAGGCTTTTTGATCATTTTTCTTCTTTGGTTAAAAAAAATATTAGTTATATATTCTAAGTTTTTAGGATTATTAATTTTAAAAAAATTTGTTTTTGGCTCTATAAGCAAAATAGTACTTTTTACTTTAGGTGAAGGAAAAAAAGATTTCGGAGATATTTCTTTAATTTTTTTTATATTTAATCTCCACGAAGATAGTATTGAAAGTCTGCCATAATTTTTTTGATTAGTGGTAGCCAGGATTCTATCTGCCACCTCCTTCTGAAACATCAAAATAAATTTTTTACATATAGAATTTAAATTATTAAGTTTTATCCACTTAGCTAGAATTTGAGTTGAAATATTGTAGGGTAAATTTCCGAATATAATCATTTTATTGTTAGACAATTCGTTTTCTTCCACATTTAATATGTCATCGTTAATTAGGATAATTTTATTATTAAATTTTTTAAGAAGAAGTTTTGCTAGATTTTTATCTTTTTCGATAAGAATTAGTTTTTTTGGATTTTTTAATAATAGTTGTTCAGTTAGATTGCCTGTACCAGGTCCTACTTCAACTAAAATATCATCTTCAACTATTTCTACCAAATCTATGATTAATTTTATTATATTTTTATCTATTAGAAAATTTTGACCTAGGCTTTTTTTAGGTCTAATTTTCATTTAATTTATTAATAAAATTAATTGCACAATAAAGTGAGGAGGGATCAGATATGTTTCTTCCAATCATTATATTATTTGTTCCATGATCTAGTGAAATTCTTAGGAAAGGAAGTCCTAATGTTAAATTGATTGCATTGAAATTGTAAAGAGTTTTTATAGGTGTTAAAACTTGATCATGATACATGCCAATTGCTACATCAAATTTTTTAAGATTTTTTTTTAAAAAAAACGTATCAGCTGAAAAAGGACCTTTAATACCAATTCTTTTCCTAACAAGTTTTTTTATTGTAGGAATAATAATTTTATCTTCTTCACTAATTTGATTTATGCTTTCGCAATGTGGGTTTAAACCCAATACTGCAATTAGAGGTTTTTTATTTAAATGATTTATGTAAAATTTATTTATTTTTAAAACACTATTAATTATTCTTTTTGAATTTAAGCATTTACTTACGCGGCTTATTGGCAGATGGGTGGTAATAGGACACACAGAAAAATTTGAATTGTAAATTAGCATGGTTCCGTTATTTTTCATTTTAGTTTTTAATGACAAATATTCAGTGATCCCTAAGTATTTTTTTTTTAAAAAATGTTTTTTTGAAATTGGTCCATTTATTAGTGCATAAGCATATTTTTTTCTTAATAAATTTAAAGCTGTATCAAAGCATTCTCTAATATAATTGTTTGATTTATTAGTAATTTTATCAAAGGTTTTTTTAAAATTAAAATCTACATTTATAATGTTTATTGATTTGTTGTTAAGTTTTATTTTTTTAAGATCGTTTATTACGCAGTCTTTAATTTTAAAAGAATAATTAAGTTTTAACATTTGTTTTTGAAATAAATCTTTGGACCCAATTAGAATAATTGGTCTTTTAAATTTTCTAATTAATTTAGATTTGTATAGTTTAAAAATAATTTCTGAAAAGGTACTATAGGGTTCACCCAAAACAATAATTAATGGCTTATAATTCATTAATAAATATATTTTGTTTAATTTTATTGAAATAAATTAATGATAGTTGATTTAATTGTTTATTTTTTTCAAAAATTATTAATTTTTTTAGTTCTTTTTCAAAATCGATTTTTCTATTTGATTTTCTTTTATCATTAATTTTTAATATCATAAAATTGTTACCTACTTGTATCGGTCGAGTTAGTTCACCTACTTGAATTTTTTCTATTTCTTTAAGAACAGATTTCGATAACTGCGTTTTATTTATCCATCCAATTTCACCACCAAATTTTGAAGATTCTGAAATACTATAAAAATTTGACGTATTTTTAAATCCAGATTCATCAATATTTCTAATAATTAAATTATATTTTTGTTCTGGAGTTTCATTTGCATTTAATTCAAATATAATTTCATTTAAATGATATTCATCTAGTAGATTTGAACTATATTCTATTTCAGTTTTAAGTTTATCTCTTAATTTATTTTCATCTATAGATACCTGATCAATGAATCTATCATAAATTAACTGGTTCCATAAAGTTTCTATTTTTAGTTTTTCTTTAATCTCATTAATATCTAAATTAAAATTTTTTAAATATATGATTAATTCTTCTTGATTACTAAAATTTAATTTTTTACTTAATTCATTAATCAAAATTTCCATTATTGATGTGTTTTTTTCTAAATCAAAATATTTTTTTAATTCTTTTTTTTTTATTTTTTCTTTAATAATTGAATTTTTTGCCAATGTTTCTAATTGATTTTTATTTATTTGGCTTAAATTATTATTTAAAGCAATCAAATAGTTTTTTTCTTTAATTATGTCTAAATTAGTTACAATTTCATTTTCAATTTTTAAAACAATATAAACTTCGTTACTTATGGTTTCGGTAATAAGATTAAGATAAAAAAATAAAAAAAAATAAAGAAAAGTTATTTTTAATTTGTTTATCATCAATTAGGAATTGAAATACCTGGTGAATTTATATTGCCAAAAGGAATTATCTTTATATAGAAAAATATATTTTTTTCAGGTTTTAAGTCACTGTCGCTATAAAATTGTTTGTCATATTCAATAGCTGCAGTTAAACAGTCATTTTTATATTCATATATTAAAGTGTAATATTCGCTAATATCTTTGTCTAAGTTTTTATTTGTTTTGAATGATATGGAGTTGCTTTCATCAAAAATATAAGTGGATTTATTTGATAAATAACTTTTATCTCCAATCATGTTGTCTTCTTGTAAAAATTCAAAAGATGTTACAAAATTATTTATACTTATGTTTGTTTTTACAAGATTATAATTTGTTTCATTTAAATTATTATCTAAAGAAAATTCATATTCAAAATTAAAAAATTTTGAAGGAATAAAATTTAAGTTTCCAACAATGTCTGAAGTTTTTTGTCCAAGAGTACTCTTAACAGGAAAGTCACTATCTTCTTTATTTCTTAGTACAGTGGCCAAACGTAAATTAATAAAATCATTGTATTCAATATTTTTCTTTGAATACTCAAGCCCTAAAGATAAAGATAAACCTCCTTCAACCATATCATTTTTTCCAATTCTATCTACAGAGAAAATATTGTTATATTCTAAACGCCTGTCTAAATCTTTAATATTCCTTGTTTTATTTGGGCTGTACCTTGCAGAAAGAATTGGGGTTAGGTAATTGACATATTTATCATCTGACTTTTTTAATGGATATTTTGTTTCAAATAAAATAGTTGAAAGAAACTTATGTTCATTGCCTTTTTTATAAGCAGTGGAATTATTAGAATTTTTATTTACGTTTCTTAATAAAAAAGTGTATTCATTTTTTAATCCATTAGCAGAAAAAAATGGTTTTGATAAATACTTTATATCATTAATTATAGAAGCCTCGTATATGTTTGTATTATATTTTTTCTGAAATCCGGTAGAAGTAAATTTTAATTGTTCGCTTAAAGAATCTAAATCTTTATTATAAATAAAGTTTGGATAAATATATTCAAAACGATCAGATCTATTTTTGTTTAAATCTTCATATACTTCAAATGAAGTTTCTAACGAATAATTTTCGTTTGATTTTGTTAGATTTAAAAAAGAATGAAGTGTTGAGTAATTATTAACTAACGGAGATTGGATTTTATTTATTTTTAGGTATTTGTCGTTTGATACTTTTTCAATATTTATTTCAAAACTACTTTTATTAAAGTTTCCTTTTAAATTAGAAAAAAAATGACTTTTAGTTGAGCTAGCATTTTTATTAATGCTTAAATCTGCTATTAAATCAGATTTTTTATTTGCTTGCCTATATTCGGTTTGTAAAATTATATTATTATCAAAAAAAATTCTTGGTATTATTGTAAGATCTTTACTTTCCGAAATAACATTATAGTAAGGTATTTGAAGCGAAGTACCAAAATTATTTGAGTTAATAAAACTTGGAGCAAGAAACCCTGATTGACGATTTACAGTAGGATCAGGATGTCTAAAATAAGGAAAGTAAACAACTGGTTTATCATATATCTCGAGCCAAGCATTCTTATATTCAATAACTTTCTCAGCTTTATTATGTTTTACTTCTCTAGCAGATATTGTCCATGGTGGACATTTGTCTTTATTTTTTTTGCAGGTAGTAAAAGAACCTTTGTAAATTGTACTCTCATTTTCATTTGAAATTAAACTTCTACCCTTTAGTCGCGGTTCATTTTTTTTATTTCCGAATAAAGAATTATCAAAATCAATAGTTATCTCATTTCCAATAATTTCATTTGTATTTAAATTGATCAATGAATTTTCCAAATTTAATTTATTGTTTTTTGTATCAAACAATGTAATATTTTTTGCTTTCAATAATTTTTCATTAATATTAAATTTGAAACTTTCTAATTCAAAAATATTTCCAAACCTATCTTTTATTTTAGATTTTTTTGAGGAATTTATTTCCATTTTATTTCTATTATGAACTAATTCTGTTGCATATATTTCGTATTCATTTTGTAAATTTGCATATGCATCTCCTAGAGATGAAATTATTTCTTTTTTTTTATTATAAACAATTTCGTCAGATTTAATTATTATGTTATTTTTTTTATCATTTAAGATAACTTGATTATCTATCTTATGAGATGAAATTATTTCTTTTTTTTTATTATAAACAATTTCGTCAGATTTAATTATTATGTTATTTTTTTTATCATTTACGATAACTTGATTATCTATCTTATGAGATGAAATTATTTCTTTTTTTTTATTATAAACAATTTCGTCAGATTTAATTATTATGTTATTTTTTTCATCATTTACGACTATATTACCAATAGCTTCAAGAATTAATTTTTCTTTATTATAAATAACCTCTTTTCCAGTAATCTCAGTTCCATCTTTAGATAAAACTTTAACTCCATTATAAGCTTTAACTAAATTACCTTTTTCTAAAATATCTATTTGAGAGGAATCTATTTTAAATATTTCAGATTTAGTTAAATTATAAATAAAGAAATTATTTAAAACTAAAAAAATTAATAATAATCTATTTTTCATTAATCCTAATTAAAAATATTAAACAAAATAAAAATAATATTAAATGTGGTATCCAAATTGAAATAATTGTCGGCATTTTTTCATTCGTTCCTAATAAATTTATAAAATAATTTAAATAATAAATAACAACTGATAAAACTATGCCAATAATAATGTTTGCAACTATCGATTTATTATATTTAACATTTAGCATCAAAATTCCTCCAACTAATGACATTATCATTAAATATACAGGAAAGGAGTATAGCTTATGCAAATGTGAATTGATTTCTAAGGTAGAATATCCCAGTTGATTGTAATCTTTTGACATATTTAATAATTGAAAAAAAGTTAAAGAAGACAAATTTGAAAATATATTATTAAGTTTTTCTCTGTTAAAATTTGTCTTAAATAGAATTGTGTCATGATCTACTTTTAATATTTCTGTTTGATAAATTTCTACATTTTTAATTTTCCAGGTATTTTTTTGAATATTGGCACTTTTACCAATAATTGTATTAACTATATTAAAATTTTCATCCAACTGGGTTATTGTTATTTTTTTTAATATATCTTTTTCAAAGCTTTCCGCGTTAATTATATTTATTGAATTATCAATTTCGTCTTTTATCCAAAGTCCATTTTCGTTCACTACAGCAAGATATTTGTTGTCATTTGTAAACTTATTTTTAAGACTTAGATATGAATGTTTCGTTTTAGCTGAGAATGTATAAAATAAAGTGACAATTAAAACTCCACAAACTAACGAAGTTACTATTAAAATTTTAATTAAAACAAAATTATCTATACCGTGCTTTTTAAAAACTATTAATTCTTCTTTTTCAAATAAGTTGACAAAAAATATTTGAGTTGAAATTAAAAAAATGAAAGGAAATATTTCATAAACTATTGAAGGAATATTTAGAAATGTAAGCAAAAAAGAATATGAAATACCAAGATCTAAATTTTTAAAAAATTTAATTTCTTCTAATATATTAAGAAAGAATGCCAAAATAAGAAAAATAAAACTAACTAAAAAAATATTTTTTAGTAAAGATTTTATTAGATAAGATTGATAGATTTTAATGATCATAAGTTTTTTTGAAATTAAATCTAAATTTTATAATTAAAAGTAAATAGGCAACTAAACCAAATACAAATGGAGAAATAAAAAATAAAAAAATACTTGCATTGGAATATTTTACAAATTGTGGAGAAATTTCAGCTAAAATTATTGTTATTATTCCTATACTAAAAATTATAAATTTAAACTTATTGTAATTTAATTCTTCACTTGGTTTAATTATCAAAGAACCTGCAATTAAAGTGATTATGAATATATATATTGGGCTAATTATTCTTTTAAACATTTCATTTAAAACTTCATTTATAGAATTATAATTACAACTAAATATAGTTGTTGAATAAGATTGTTTATATTTAATCATTGAATTTATGCATTTTAATAATTCATAACTGTTTAATTCCTGTATTTTTGGAAAAGTAGTTGTTTTTGTAGAGTACTTAGACAAATTTATTTGGAACTTTTCAAATGAAAAAATATTTGTATTATTTTCTTTTAAACTAACAATATTACCATCTAATAACTTCAAAAAATATTTATTATTTTTTTTTAAAATCAGTCCATTTTTTGCTGAAATTATTTGAGATTCATTATTATTATTCTTATCATTACCGTATTCTTTTAAAAAAATATTTTTTAGTTTTCCATTGTCATATTTTTTTTCAACAAATATTGTAAGATTAGATACTGTATCGTTGAATTGCTTAGATTTTATGAGAGATGGGAAATAATCAATATTCGAATCCCTAATATATGATCTGGCCAAATCTTGTGTTTTAGGAACTACTAAAAAGTTTAAAAATAATTGTAAAATTAAAAATAAAAAAGAGAATATAATTAAATTATTTATAAATTCTATTTTTTTTATTCCATTTGTCCAAAAAATTAAAATTTCTTTATTCTCTTCATATTTAGAAAAAACATAAAATAGAGATATAAAAAAAACAAAAATTATTAATCTGCTAAAAATTTTTGGTAAATTTAGCAAAGAATACATAAAATAAACCTTGAAACTATGGCCATCTTCAGAAACAAAATCTAAAAAATTTACCGCCTGTATTATCCAAACAACCAACGTAATACTCAATGATGTGATTAAAAAAAAGGAAATTATATCTCCGTAAATATTTCTAAATATCAATTTTTTCATTGAAATTTGTTTTTTTGTGCATATATATTTTTCAACTTATAATATAATTATTTTAAATGAACTTAAAAATAAACTATCTTCAAAAAATCCATGTTGGCAAATCAACCAATATTGCTTTTTTTTTAAAAAATGACACCAATACAAGGAAATTAACAAATATTTTAAATATTAGTAGTCTAAAAAATTCAATCGATAAATTAAAAAAAAATAATAATTTTATTAAAAAAAATCTTATTACTTCAATTGACATTGGCATTGATCATAAAGCATTGATCATTTGGGTGGACAAAAATTTAAAATCTCATCAATTAGAAAAATTAGGAGCAAAGTTTTTTGATTTTTTGAAACATAATTCAGTTAAAGATGTTACTATTTATGGACCATCTTTACTTGAATTTGATGGAAACAATAATTTTAAGTTTGAAGAATTTATACATGGTATTCAACTCAAATCGTACAATTTTAATATTTATAAATCTTTAAAAAAAGAAAATGAACAATTCGAAATAAATATTTTTCAAACTAAAACTGAAAAAAATTTAAGATTTAAATTGAATGCATTATTGGAAGGGACAAATTTTTCTAGAGATTTAGTTTCAGAGCCGCCAAATATTTTAACACCAGATGAGTATGTAAAAAGATTGGTTGATCTTAGAAAATTTGGTTTAAAGATAAACGTTTACGACAAAAAAAAATTAAAAAAATTTGGATTGAATACATTAATTGGAGTGGGCAAGGGTAGTGTTTGTGGTTCTTATCTAGTTACAATTGAGTGGCATGGAATAAAGAAAAAAACAAAACCACTGGCATTTGTTGGTAAGGGAGTTTGTTTTGATACTGGAGGTATTTCTTTGAAACCAGCAAAATTTATGGAAGAAATGAAATATGATATGGCCGGATCAGCTGTTGTTGCTGGTCTTTTAAAAAATTTTGCTTTAAGAAAAGCAAAAATAAATGCTGTAGGTGTTGTTGGGTTAGTAGAAAATATGCCAGGAGGAAATGCTCAAAGGCCAGGCGATATTGTAAAATCTTATAGTGGCAAGACTATAGAAATTTTAAACACTGATGCTGAGGGAAGACTAGTTTTGGCAGATGCATTAAGTTTCACAGAAAAAAAATTCAAACCAAATTTTATTGTTGATCTAGCAACTTTAACAGGAGCAATAATTATATCTTTAGGAGAAGAATATGCGGGACTTTTTTCTAATGATGATAAGCTTTCAAAAAAGATTATCGAATCAGGTATAAAAGTAGATGAAAAAGTCTGGCGCATGCCACTACATAAAAATTACGATAAATTAATTGATTCAAAAATAGCTGATGTTCAAAATATTAATTATTCTGGTGGAGCTGGATCAATTACTGCAGCCCAATTTTTGCAAAGATTTATAATCAATAATACTCCATGGGCACACTTAGATATAGCTGGAATGGCTTTTTCAAAAAAAGCTGCAAATATAAATCCTGGTGGCGCAACTGGTTTTGGAGTACGACTTTTAAATAAATTTGTGGAAGAAAATTATGAGTAATTTAGAACAAACACTGTCAATAATTAAACCTGATGCAGTTGAAAGAAATTTATCAGACCAGATAAAAAATGAATTTAAAAAAAATGGATTTAATATTTTGAAAGAAAAAAAAATTAAACTTGAAAAATCTGAAACTGAAAAATTTTATCAAGTACATCAATCTAAACCATTTTATAACAATTTATGTGACTATCTGTCGTCAGGCCCTGTGGTAGCAATGATTCTTGAAAAAGAAAATGCAGTTTCAGATAATAGAAAATTAATGGGAGCGACTGATCCTAAAAATGCAGAATCAGGAACATTAAGAAAAAAATATGGTATTTCTATAGATAAAAATTCTGTTCATGGTTCAGATAGTATTGAAAATGCTAAAATAGAGATTAATTTTTTCTTTAACGATTAGATAATAGTTTTACAATTGCTTTAGGATAGAGTTTATGTTCAAGTTTTAGAACTTTTTTTGCTAAACTAATTTCATTATCTAGCTTAAATATTTTAACTTTTTTTTGGAGAATAATTCTTCCTGAATCAAGAGCGCTATTTACCAAATGTACTGTGCAACCAGTAAATTTTTCTTTATTTTCAATTACTCTTTTATGAGTATTCAATCCTTTGTAGTTTGGAAGTAGCGAAGGGTGAATATTCAAAATTTTTCCTTTGAATTTTGATACAAATTTTTTTGAAAGTATCTTCATAAATCCAGCTAAACAAACTAATTTAATGTCATTATTAATTAAAGCTTTTAAGAGTTTTTTTTCTGCATTTAATTTATTTTTGTAAACTACAACAATATTTTTTATATTATTTTTTTTAGCATAATTTAATCCTTTAGCTCTTTTGTTGTTAGATACAATTAAAACAATTTTAATTGGAGATAATTTTTTTTTTGAAAAATTAATTAGAGATTTTAAATTACTTCCTCTTCCAGAAATAAATACTGCAACATTTAACTTAGCTTTGCCAATTAATTTTGCCATCAATTTTAATATTTTTTTTTCCAGAAATTATTTTGCCAATTATATAAGGTTGATATTCTTTGGAAAAAAACTTTTTGACTTTATCTAAATTTTTGTAATTTATTATTAAGCAAAAACCCACACCACAATTAAATGTTTTTATCATTTCATAATCATCCACCCCTTGATTTTTTATCCAATTAAATATTGATCGAGTTTTTATATTATCTAATTTAATAGAAGCACATAAACCTTTTGGTATTACTCTTTTAATATTGTCTTCTAAACCGCCACCAGTAATATTCACACATCCATTTAATAAATTATTTTTTATTAAATTTAACACTTCTCTTACATAAATTTTTGTTGGTTTTAAAATTTCTTTTTTTAAAAACTTATTTTTAAGTATATTTATTTTTTTTTTTTTTAAAACATATCTTACTAAAGAAAAGCCATTAGAGTGTAGACCACTAGAAGGAACAGCAAGAATTAAATTATTTTTATTTATTTTATTTTTATATAAAATTTTTTTTCTCTCTACTATGCCAACTGAGAAACCAGCAATATCAAACTTTCCTGTTGAATATGTTTCAGGCATTTCTGCCGTTTCTCCTCCAACTAGTTCACAGCCCGAAATCTTACATCCCTCAACAATACCTTTTATAAGAGACTTTAATTTTTTTAAATCAATTTTGTTTATAGAAATGTAATCCAAAAATATCAACGGTCTAGCTCCTTGGACTATCAAATCATTTACGCACATTGCAACTAGGTCAATTCCAATTGTGTCATATTTTTTTAAAATATTGGAGATTTCAATTTTTGTACCCACACCATCTGTGCTTGCAACTATTTGGGGGATCTTAAATCTTTTAGGGATATTTGTTATCGATCCAAAAGCACCAATATTATTATATTTGGTATTTTTTTTAGTTTTTTTAGAGTTTAAAGATATGAATTTGACAAATTTATCAGCCTCTTTAATGTTAACTCCACTTTTTTTGTATGTTAGACTACCTTTATTCATTTTCACTGTTACTACTTATGTTTAAAATAAAAAAAATTATACGATTTAGACTGTATATATTTTTTCTGCTATTCGTTCTAATTTTTTTTAAGTTTTCCACAACTTCCGTTTATGCAAATATCTATAAAATTGTTGATTTGGAAATATCTGAATCTTACGATCTAAATTTTAATAAACAAAATATTATTGATAGCGCATTTCAAATGGCGTTTAAAGAATTAATAGCAAAAATAACAATTTATGATGATAAAAAAAATTTGGAAAGTACAAATCTAAAACAAATAAAAAGTTTAGTTGATTCTTTTGCAATTATTGATGAAAAATTTATTGAAAACAAATATTTTGCTAAATTTGATGTAGATTTTAATAAAAAACAAGTTCTAAATTTTTTAGAGAGAGAAAATATTTTTCCATCAGTTCCGAAAGAAAAAAATTTATTTTTAATACCAATTTTAATTGATATTGAAAAAAAACAAATTTCACTTTTTAGCGAAAATCCATTTTATTTAAATTGGAATAAAAAAAATGAAAAATATTATCTATTAACATATGTTTTACCAAATGAAGATTTAGAGGATATTGATATAATAAAAAAAAATATTAATAATATTGAAGACTATAATTTTAGCGAAATTATAACAAAGTATGATATTAAAGATTATATCATTATTATTTTTTTTAAAAATAAATCAGACTTAAAAATACTTTCCAAAGTAAATTTAAATAATAAATTAATAGTTTCAAATAAAAAATTTTTAGAAGTAAATTTTAATGAAAAAAAATCACTTGAAAATATAATTAAAGTATTAAAAATTAATTATGAAAATCAATGGAAAAAAATAAATCAGATAAATACTTCTATCAAATTACCTTTAACACTTTCATTAAATTCGAAAAATTATGAGTTAATTAATAAATTTGAAAAAAAACTGTCAAATTTAGACTTTGTGTCAAATTATTATATTGATAATTTTTCTAGTGAAATTACAATTTATAAAATAATTTATAACAGCACTCCAGATAAATTTATTCAAGAAATTGAAAATAGTGATCTTAATTTGAATACTTCATACAATATTTGGAGGGTACATTGAAAAATTTAAATCAATTACTTTTTAAATTTAACTACAAACAAAATTTTAACTATGATGATTTTTTTGTAAGTAAAAGTAATTTTTTTGCCTTTGAATTAATCGAAAAATGGCCACGCTGGGAAAAAAATATACTCAATGTATATGGTGAAAAATTTTGCGGAAAATCCCATCTAGCAAATATTTTCTGTAATAAAAACAAAGGAAAAAAAATTAATGAAAATCAATTTAATTTTGAGACTTTAAAAGAAATTAAACTTTATGAAAACATTATATTAGACGATTTTAAAAATAAAACTGAGGAAAGATTATTATACTCGTTATTCAATTTAGTAGATCAGGATAGTAAATATTTATTAATTAACTCCTTAATTCCAATAAACGAGATGGATTTTAGATTGGATGATCTTAAATCAAGATCTAAAAATTGTCTTTTTGCTAAAATTGAAAATCCAGATGATGAATTAATGTTTGCAATAATTTTAAAAAATTTTTCTGATAGGCAAATTGATATAGATAAAAAACTTATTGATTTTATAATCAAAAGAATTGATAGATCGTATGGTAAAATATCTGATTTTATATATAAGATTGATGAGCTAGGTTTAAAAAAAAAAAAACAAATAAACTTTA
>Ga0187833_10001542_pt1 | contig 26178 bp, 23 predicted proteins | sample ETNtaG_37_FD_167968 | JGI IMG/M metagenome (GOLD analysis project Ga0187833, IMG submission 167968) | Marine microbial and viral communities from oxygen minimum zone, Eastern Pacific Ocean - ETNP2014_SV_400_PacBio MetaG (Illumina Assembly) | ecosystem: Environmental > Aquatic > Marine > Hypoxic...
ATTTGAATATGAAAATATATTACGAATGAATTGGTCTTTTATCTACCGATAATGCTGCTTCTTTTATAGCTTCAGAAAAAGTAGGATGAGCATGGCAAGTTCTTGCAATATCCTCTGAACTTGCACCAAATTCCATTGCTAAAGCCATTTCTGCAATAATTTCCCCGGCATGAGGTGCTATCATATGAACTCCTAAAACTTTATCTGTATTTTCATCAGCAAGGATTTTAACAAATCCTTCTGGTTCATTAATTGTTTTAGCTCTTGAATTGGCCATAAAAGGAAATTTTCCTACTTTATAAGCATGATTCGTATTTTTTAATTGTTCTTCAGTTTTTCCAATAGATGCAACCTCGGGTGAGGTGTAAACAACCCCTGGAATAACGTCATAATTTACATGACCTGATTGACCAGAAATTAATTCTGCCAAAGCTATTCCTTCTTCTTCGGCTTTATGTGCTAGCATTGGTCCATCAATAACATCGCCTATTGCATAAACGTTTGGAATATTTGTTTCAAAGTTCTTATTTACTTTTATTTTATTTTTATTATCTAATTCAACATTTATCTTTTCTAAATTTAGATTTTTAGTATAAGGTTTTCTGCCAACAGATATTAAAACTACATCACTTTCAAAAACTATTTTCTTTCCAGTTTTATCAGTTGTTTTTATCACCACTCTTTTTTTATCATTCTTAATAGAATCCACTTTTGTTTGTAGATGAAAATTTAATCCTTGTTTTATTAAAATTTTCATAAACTCTTTAGAAATTTCTTTATCCATGCCAGGAGTAATATGATCTAAAAATTCAACTACATGAACCTCTGTTCCCAGTCTTGACCAAACTGATCCTAACTCTAATCCAATATAACCCGCACCAATAACAACCATTTTTTTTGGCACAAATGGTAAAGACAAAGCACCAGTTGAAGATAATATTTTTTCTTCATCAAATTTAATTCCAGGCAGCGCTATTGGTTCAGAACCAGTGCTAATTATAGTTTTTTCAGTCTCAATAATTATTTCTTTATTATTTTTATCTAAAATTGAAATTTGATTTACAGATTTAAATCTTCCAGTACCTTTAAAATAAGTTATCTTGTTTTTTTTAAACAAAAATTCAATTCCTTTTGTTAAATTATTTACTGCTTTATCCTTATTTTCCATCATTTTTGGAAGATTAAGTTTTATATTTTCTACTTCTATGCCAATTTTTGTAAAATTTTTTGCCCTGTAAAAATACTCTGATAGGTTAAGCAAGCTTTTTGAAGGTATACAGCCAATATTTAAACATGTTCCTCCTAAAGTTTCACGTGACTCGATACATGCAGTTTTAATTCCTAACTGCGCCAATCTGATTGCACAAACATACCCTCCTGGACCCCCTCCTATTATGGTTGCTTGAAATTTATCTGGCATTTAAATATCTAAAAATAACCTTCTTGGATCTTCAAGATTCTCTTTTACTAATTTAAGAAATGAAACTGAGTCTTTGCCATCAACTATTCTATGATCATAAGATAAAGCTAAATACATAATTGGTCTGACTTTGATCTCTCCATCTATCACAGCTGGTCTTTCAACAATGTTATGCATACCTAATACAGCGGATTGCGGAGGGTTTAGTATAGGAGTCGATAACATTGAGCCATAAACTCCTCCATTACTTATAGTAAATGTTCCTCCTTGAAGATCTTCAATTGTTAAATTTCCACTTCTTGCTTTTTCTGAAATAGATTTAATATTTTTCTCAATTTCAGCAAACGATAATTCGTCTGCATTTCTTAATACAGGAACTACTAGACCTTTTTCAGTTCCTACAGCAAAGCTAATATTGTAATAATTTTTATAAATAATCTCTTGTCCATCAACTTCAGCATTTATTGTAGGAAAATACTTTAAACCAAGCACACATGCTTTTAAAAAAAAGGACATAAAACCAAGCTTAATTCCAAATCTAGATTGAAAATCCTTTTGATTTTCTTTTCTTATTGTAATGATATTGCTCATATCAACTTCATTAAAAGTTGTTAGTATAGCTGCATTTTCTTGTGCTTCTTTAAGTCTTTTTGCTATAGTTTGTCTTAATCTAGTCATCTTAATTCTTTCTTCTTGACCATATTGAATTTTTCTTTCAGATGGTTTTGGTGTAGCTCCCATCAAAGTTATTAAATCACCTTTTAATATACGGCCGTCTTTACCAGTGCCTTGAACTAAATCTAAATTTATTTTATTTTCTTCTACAATTTTTCTTACTGCTGGTGATAAATTTTGTTTTTGTGAAAAATTATTTTTTTTTACAACTACATTCTTTAAAATCAATGGTTCTTCATCCTTTAAAATCAATGGTTGTTCATCAGAAACTTTTTTATCTAAATTGTTATCTTCAAAAATTCTTGGTTCTTGTTTCTTTTCTTCTTCTAAATTAATAACGTTGCTTGTTTGTTTTTGCTTACTTGGTTTTTTCTCTTTTTTCTCAACATTTACTGTTTCTCCTTTTCCTTCTGAAATTATTCCTATCGCAGTACCAACTTTGACTATATCGCCATGATTACAATTAATTACTGCAAGCACACCAGCTATCGGTGAAGGCACTTCAAGGTTAACTTTGTCTGTCTCTAATTCGACAATAGGTTCATCGGCATTTACGCTTTCGCCTTTTTTTTTAAGCCATTTTGCAACTGTGGCTTCGGTAATACTTTCTCCTAAAACTGGTACTAAAATTTTTTCACTCATTATTTAAAAACCTCTTCGATAATTTCTTTTTGTTGTTCAATATGTCTTTTTGCATAACCTGTTGCTGGAGATGCGGCTGGAATTCTCCCAATGTAAGAAATTTCTCTATTATTAGCTCCAATATAATCTAATGTCCATTGGATATAATCTCTAACCGCAAACCAAGCACCCATATTTTTTGGTTCTTCTTGACACCAATAAAATCTCGCAGTTTTTGTAAATGGTTTAATCTCTTTTACCAACGATTTAATTGGAAATGGATACAGCTGTTCTATTCTGAAAATGATTACATCATCTTTCATTAATTTTTCTCTAGATTCTAACAAATCAAAATACACTTTCCCAGAACACAATATTACTTTTTTTATTTCTGAATTTTTTCTAAGTTTTAAAAATCCATTTTTAGATTCCATTGCGTGATCCCACATAACTCTATGAAAAGAATTATTTTTTCCAAAATCATCTAAATTAGATACACAATATTTATTTCTTAATAAAGATTTTGGCGTCATCATAACTAATGGTTTTCTAAAACTTCTATGAATCTGGCGTCTTAAAGCATGAAAATAATTTGCTGGTGTTGTACAATTCATCACTTGTATATTATCTTGAGCACACAGTTGCAAAAATCTTTCTAATCTAGCTGATGAATGTTCTGGTCCTTGACCCTCATAACCATGTGGCAACAACATAACCAAACCCGATGCTCTGGACCATTTTCTTTCAGCTGAAGCGATGAATTGATCTATTACAACTTGTGCACAATTAGCAAAGTCACCAAATTGTGCCTCCCAAATTGTAAGTGTATTTGGTTCTGATAAGCTATATCCATATTCAAATCCCAATACAGCTAGCTCTGACAAGAAACTATCCACTACTTCAAAATGTTTTTGATTTTTTGAAATATTATTTAAGGGTATGTATCTAGAATTGTTTATTTGATCTCTCAATACTGAATGTCTTTGGCTAAATGTTCCTCTACCAGAGTCCTGTCCGACTAATCTAACAGGAAATCCTTCTTCAATTAGCGAACCAAACGCCAAAGCTTCTGCTGTAGCCCAATCAATATTTCTTCCTTTATTTACAGTTTTTCTTCTTGCATCTAAAACTTTTATAATAGTTTTGTGTAAATTAACATTAGAAGGTATGTGATGTATTTTGTCTGAAATTTGTATAATTTTTTTTGTATCTACTCCACTTATTCCTCTTTTATCTTTTCCTTTTTCTGGTCTATATCTAGACCAAGTACCTTCAAACCATTCTATTTTTGGTTTATAGTCTTTTGCATTTTTATATTGATCATCTAATAAATCCTTAAATTTATTAATTAAATCATTAAGCTGTTGTTGAGTAATTGTATTTTCATTAACTAATTTTTTTCCATATATTTCTAAGGTTGTTGGATGAGATTTGATTTTTTTATACATTAAAGGTTGTGTGAATGCAGGTTCATCTCCTTCATTGTGACCAAATCTTCGATAACAAATTAAATCTATTACAACATCTCTATTAAATTTTAATCTAAATTCAGTTGCTATTCTTGCACAATAGACTACGGCTTCAGGATCGTCGCCATTAACATGTAAAATTGGTGCTTCAACCATTTTCGCTACATCAGATGGGTAAGGAGAAGATCTTGCAAATCTTGGACTAGTAGTAAATCCAATTTGATTATTTATTATTATGTGTATGGTTCCTCCGGTATTATGTCCTTTTAAACCTGACATTGCAAAACATTCGGCAACTACACCTTGACCCGCAAAAGCGGCGTCTCCATGAATGATTATTGGAATTACTTTATTTCTCTTCGTATCTTCATGATAATATTGTTTTGCTCTTGTTTGGCCTAGAACAACTGGATTAACTGCCTCTAAATGGGATGGATTGTCTGTCAAGCTTACATGAACTCTGTTACCATCAAATTCTCTATCTGATGAAGCTCCTAAATGATATTTTACATCACCAGCACTATCTTCTGCTTCTGAATCAATTTCACCAGCAAATTCATTGAATATTCTTTTATAAGATTTTTGTAATAGGTTGGCTAAAACATTCAATCTGCCTCTATGAGACATTCCAATTTTAACTTCTACAATATTTAAACGTCCACCAACTTTAATGATTTGTTCTAAAGCAGGAATTAAACTTTCACCACCATCTATACCAAAACGTTTTGTACCAATATATTTTTTTTGTAAAAATTTTTCAAATCCTTCAGCCTGGATCAATTTATTTAATATAGCTTCTTTACCTCTTTTGGTAAATTCAACTACACGATCATCTTGTTCTACTCTATCTCTAAACCATAATCTTTCTTCCGGATTAGAAATATGCATAAACTCATAACCAATCGAACCACAGTAAATTTTTTTTAAAAAACTTAAAATTTCTTTAATATTTGAATATTCCTTATTAATGGTTCCATTTATGAAAATTTTATTTTGATAGTTTTCTTTTTTAAATCCATAAAAATCAGGATGAAGTTCATCTAAATACTCACTTGTTTTCATCTTAAGAGGATCAAGATTGGCAATGAGGTGAGCACGAAGTCTATAAGCTCTTATTAGAGCAATCGCTTTGATAGAATCGCCGCTTGCTTTTATAAAATTTTTCTGATCGTTGAGATAATTTAATTTGTTATTTTCATTTTCTATAACACTTAATTTATTTCTATCATCTATTTTTTTTTCAAGTTCAGCTATTGAAGCTATTTTTTTTTTTGGGCTCCAAGTTGGGCCATTAATTTCTTTAGCTATATGATTTATTTCATCTCCCAATGTCTCAAAATATTTTTTCCAACTATCTGGTAAATTTGAGTCTTGATTTATATATTTAACATACATTTCCTCAATAAAAGCATTATTTGCTTTGTTCAAAAATGAGGTTTTTTCATACTCAAGATTTTTTGATAAAGACATTTTCGGCTATAGTATAATACTAGGAAAGTTTTTTTCAATTAGACAATTTATCAAACAATGTTTTGCCTATTTCAGAGGGAGATTTAGCCATAGTAATTCCACATTCTGTCATTTTTTTTATTTTATATTCTGCACCACCTTTCCCTCCAGAAATAATTGCACCTGCATGACCCATTCTTCTCCCTGGAGGAGCCGTAAGGCCAGCAATGAAACCAACAATTGGTTTTTTTAATTTATGATTTTTTATAAACTCAGAAGCTTCCTCTTCAGCTGTTCCACCGATTTCTCCTATCATTAAAATAGACTCCGTCTCATCATCATTTAAAAAAAGTTCTAAACAATCTATAAAATTAGTACCATTTATTGGATCTCCACCAATTCCAATACATGTGGATTGTCCAAGTCCATTGGCTGTTGTTTGTGCTACTGCCTCATAAGTTAAAGTTCCAGACCTTGAAACGATTCCAACCGAACCTCTTTTATGAATATTGCCAGGCATAATTCCAATTTTGCATTCATCTGGAGTTATTATTCCTGGGCAATTTGGGCCAATTAACCTACTTTTTGATTTCTCTAATTTTTGCTTAACTTTAATCATATCTAATATAGGTATCCCCTCTGTAATACATACAATTAGTTCAATCGATGATTCTATAGCTTCAATAATTGCCGAACTTGCATATTTTGCTGGCACATAGATCATGGTAGCATTTCCTCCTGTTTCTTTCTTTGCTTCAGCCACAGTATTAAAAATAGGTCTATCAAGATGTTTTTGACCTCCTTTTTTAGGCGTAACCCCACCGACTATATTCGTTCCATATTTTATAGCTTGTTTAGAATGAAATGTGCCGTGAGCACCAGTAAAACCCTGACATATAACTTTTGTATCTTTGTTAATAAGAACAGACATTATTTAATTGCATCTATTATTTTTTTTGCGGCATCATCTAAATCTTCTGCTGAAATTAATTTTAAACTTGAATTATCTAAAATTTCTTTTCCTTCTACAAAATTTGTACCTGCCAATCTTACAACTATAGGAACATTAATATTAATTTCTTTGGCAGCATCCACAACTCCTTGGGCAAGCACATCACATCTCATTATTCCACCAAAAATATTTATTAAAATACCTTTAACATTATTATCTGAAAGAATTATTTTTAAAGCTGCTGAAACTTTTTCTTTAGAGGCTCCACCTCCAACATCCAAAAAATTTGCTGGTTCCTGACCATACAGTTTAATAATATCCATTGTAGCCATAGCTAAGCCTGCACCGTTCACCATACAACCAATACTTCCATCTAATTTAACATAAGAAAGATCATGCTTGCTAGCTTCTATTTCAATTGAATCTTCCTCATTCAAATCTCTTAGTTCAGCTATTTCTGGATGTCTAAATAAAGCATTATCATCAAAATTAATTTTAGCATCAAGACAAATTATTTTATCTTCCTTTGTTAAAATTAAAGGATTAATCTCAATCATGCTCGCGTCTGTTTTAATAAATGTTTTGTAAATTGATTTAACTAAATCAATGGCTTCTTCTTTAGGCTTTTCTTTTAATTGAAATACTTCAATAATTTTTTCACAATTTGAAACAGATATATCTTCCAAAAACTCAACTTTCGTTGTAATAATTTTATCTGCATTTTTTCTAGCAACTTCTTCTATATCCATTCCTCCTTGATCACTTGATATAAAAGCAATTTTTGAAGTAGCTCTGTCAACCAAGCAAGACAAATAAAATTCTTTTTTAATATTTGAAGATTCTTCCACATATAATCTTTTTATTTTTATTCCCTGGGGTCCGGTTTGTTGCGTTACAAGTATTTTTCCTAATAATTCCTTGGCAGTTTTATTTAAATCACCTAAATTATTTAATATTTTTACTCCGCCTGCTTTTCCCCTGCCGCCTGAGTGAATCTGAGCTTTTAAAACATATTTTTCAGTTTTTAATAATTTTGCTTTTTCAACTACTTCTTCAACGGTAAAGCCAATTATGCCTTCAGGAACTTTAGCACCAAATTTTTTTAAAATTTGCTTAGCTTGATGCTCGTGAATATTCATTATTTATTTGTTTAAATCAGGATCAATCTTTGAGGCTGCTTCCCAAAGTTTTTTAACTGCACTTATAGAATTATTAAACTCTTCTTTTTCTTTTTGATCCAATTCAACTTCTTCTATCTTTTCAACTCCACCTTTGCCAATTATTACAGGAACGCCAGCATAAATATCTTTTATTCCATACTGTCCATTAAGATATGCTGCACATGGCAAAAGTTTTTTTTCATCATTTATGTATGAGCATGCCATCTCTACACCTGATGCAGCAGGAGCATAAAAAGCAGAACCTTTTTCTAAATATTTAACAATTTCAGCTCCACCATCTCTTGTTCTTTGATTAATACTTTCTAGTTTTTCTTTTGATAACTTTCCATCTTTAACTAAATCCAATAATGGCTTTCCTGAAACTTTTGTAAATCTTGGTAGAGGCACCATGGTATCTCCATGACCGCCCATAACCATGGCCTCAATTTCTTTTACCGGGGTTTTTAATTCTTTAGACAAAAATAATTTAAATCTTGAGCTGTCAAGAATGCCAGCCATTCCAACCACCTTATTGTTTGGTAAGCCTGAATATTTTTGAAACGCCATAACAATTACGTCTAAAGGATTGGTAATACATATAACAAAAGCATTCGGTGAATGTTTTTTAATACCTTCTGCTACTTGTTTTATAATTTTTAAATTTATACCAAGTAAATCATCTCTGCTCATTCCTGGTTTTCTTGGAACTCCTGCGGTAATAATAATTACATCTGAATTTTTTATATCTTCATATTTATCAGTACCAATAAAACAAACATTGAAACCATCAACTGATGAAGATTGAGCAATGTCAAGCGCTTTACCTTTTGCTATGCCGCTAGCAATATCAAATACTACTACTTCATCAGCTAATTCTTTTAATCCAATCAAATGTGCCAAAGTTCCACCGATCTGGCCAGCACCAATTAATGATATTTTTTTTGACATATTCTATTACTTCATAGTTGGCATTATAAACTCTGGATTTGATCTAATGCCAGATGGCCATCTTGAAGTTATTGTTTTAAGTTTTGTATAAAATCTTACACCTTCCATACCATGCATGTGTTGATCTCCAAATAAAGATTTTTTCCAACCACCAAAACTATGAAAAGCTACAGGAACAGGTATTGGTACATTTATACCAACCATTCCAACTTTAATTTTACTAGCAAATGTTCTGCCAACATCACCGTCTCTAGTATAAATACTTGTACCATTACCAAAATCATGATCGTTAACTAATTGAGTGGCTTCTTTAAAATCTTTTGCTCTAACTACCGAAAGTACTGGTCCAAAAATTTCCTCTTTATAAATTCGCATCTCTTTTTTAACATGATCAAATAGGCATCCTCCTATATAAAAACCCTTTTCATATCCTTGTAATTTTAAATTTCTTCCATCAACTACTAATTTTGCTCCTTCTTTTACTCCAAGATCAACATAGCCTTTTACTTTTTCTAAATGTTCTTTTGTAACTAATGGTCCCATTTCAGATGTTTTATCCATACCTGGTCCAATTTTTAATGATTCAACTTTTTTAGTTAATTTACTTACTAAATGATCTCCTACATTTCCAACTGCAACAGCGACCGACTGTGCCATACATCTTTCCCCTGCAGATCCATAAGCTGCTCCCATTAAACCATTAACTGCTTGATTTATATCGCAGTCTGGCATCACAACACAATGATTTTTTGCTCCTCCCAAAGCTTGAACTCTTTTTTCATTTTTAGCTGCATTTTCATAAATATATTTTGCAATTGGAGTTGAACCAACAAAACTTACAGCTTTAATCTCTTTGTTAATTAAAATTGCATCTACTACTTCTTTATCACCGTTGATTACGTTAAATACTCCTTCTGGTAATCCGGCCTCTTTAAATAATTCAGCTAATCTAATTGAACAAGATGGGTCTTTTTCGGAAGGTTTCAATACAAAGGTATTTCCACAGGCGATCGCCATTGGAAACATCCACATTGGAACCATTGCGGGAAAATTAAATGGCGTTATACCAGCACAAACACCAAGTGGTTGTCTTATAGACCAACTGTCAATATCGGTACCAACATTTTCAGTAAATTCTCCTTTTAAAACTTGTGGGATGCCACATGCAAACTCTACTACTTCAAGACCTCTTGCAAGCGATCCTTTTGCGTCTTCATAAACTTTTCCATGCTCAGAAACTATCATTTTTGTTATTTCATCAGAATTTTTTTCAATTAATTCTTTAAATTTAAACATTATTCTTGCTCTTTGAATTGGCGGTTTTAATGACCAAGTTTCAAAAGCTTTTTTCGCAATCACAACCACCTCATCTAAATCTGATTTAGAACCCAACTTTACTTCAGATTCTTGTTTTCCCGTCGCAGGATTAAATATTTTGCCTTTTCTATCTGATTTTCCTGAAATTATTTTTCCATTTACAAAATGTTGAATTAAATTCATGGTCAAAATTATTTAATTAAGTAATTAACTTGTTGCAAGCATTTTCTTTATATATGCAATAGCTTTTGCAGGATTTAAACCCTTAGGACATGAGTTTGTACAATTCATAATAGTATGACATCTATAAAGTTTTAGTTCGTCTGCAACTTTCTTTAACCTTTCTTTTTTTTCTTCATCTCTGCTATCTATTATCCATCTGTAAGCTTGAAGTAACACTGCAGGTCCAAGATATTTATCACCATTCCACCAATAGCTTGGACATGAAGTTGAACAGCAAGCACACATAATACACTCGTAAAGACCATCTAATTTTGCCCTATCTTCCCTAGACTGTAAATTTTCTTTTCCATCATCTTTTTTGGAATTTTTTAGCCATGGTTCAACTGTCTCGTATTGTTTGTATAAAGTACTTAAATCTCCAATTAAATCTTTTAAAACTTTTAAATGTGGTAAAGGATAAATATTTATATCACCTTTTATTTCTGCATGAGGTTTTGTACATGCTAATCCATTTTTTCCATCCATATTCATTGCACAAGAACCGCAAACGCCATGTGAACATGATCTTCTATAAGCGATAGACGTATCTATTTCATTTTTAATTTTATTTAGCAGGTCTAATACTTTTGATGGGCAGTTGTCCATATCAACTTCATAAGTATCTATTCGTGGATTTTCGGTAGTTGATGGATCCCATCTATAAACATTAACTTTTCTAATATTTTTTGATCCAGTTTTATCCTTATAATATTTTCCTTTTTGGACTTTTGAATTTTGAGGTAAATTTATTTGTACCATTAATACACTCTTTCTTGAGGGGGAAAATACTGCACATCATTTGTTAAGGTTGATGTATGGACTGGTCTATAATGAATTTTAGTTTCGCTTCCTTTACACCAAGATAATGTGTGTTGCATAAATTTATTATCATCTCTTTTTGGATAATCTTCTCTTGCGTGAGCTCCTCTACTTTCTTTGCGCTCATATGCAGAGTCCATTGTAACTATAGCCTGTCTAATTAGGTTATCAAACTCCAAGGTTTCAACTAAATCAGTATTAAAAATTAAAGATTTATCTTTTACCGATATTGAATTTATTCCTTCAAAGGGTTTTCTTATTTCAACAACTCCCTCCTTTAAAGTTTTTTCAGTTCTAAAAACCGCACATTTCGACTGCATTGTTTTTTGCATGGCCAATCTTAAATCAGCAGTTTTATTAGTTCCATTGCCATTTCTCAATTTTTCGAATCTCTCTAAACATTTTTCAGTTTCAGTTTTTGAAATTTCCTCATGGTGGATTCCAGGTTTAACTAGTTCTGCTGCTCTTTTTGCTGCAGCTCTTCCAAAAACTACAAGATCAATTAATGAATTTGATCCTAGTCTATTCGCCCCATGAACAGAAACGCATGCTGTTTCGCCAATTGCCATAAGTCCAGATACAGTTCTCTCAGAACCATCATCAGTCATAACTTCAGCTTTATAATTAGTTGGGATACCACCCATATTATAATGCACTGTAGGAACAACTGGTATAGGTTCTTTAGTTACATCGACATCTGCAAACAATCTTGAAGACTCTGAAATTCCTGGGAGTCTTTCCTCAATTATTTTTGGATCTAAATGATTTAAATGAAGATGAACATGGTCCTTTTCCTTTCCAACTCCTCTTCCCTCATTAATTTCAATAGCTATTGACCTGCTTACTACATCTCTTGAAGCAAGATCTTTAGTTTTTGGAGCATAACGCTCCATAAATCTTTCTCCTTTTGAATTTAATAAGTAACCACCTTCACCTCTAACACCTTCTGATATTAAAGTTCCATGTCCATAAATTCCAGTTGGGTGAAATTGTACAAATTCCATATCTTGTAGAGGTAAACCAGCTCTTAAAACCATAGCATTTCCATCACCAGTACATGTATGAGCGGATGTTGATGAATAATATGTCTTTCCATATCCTCCGGTAGCTATTATTGTTATATGGGCTCTAAATCTATGAATAGTTCCATCATTTAAATTCCAAGCTACTAAACCTTTACACTCTCCATTTTTCATCAATAGATCTAGCGCAAAATACTCAATAAAAAACTCAGTATTATGTTTTAACGCTTGACCATACATAGTGTGTAGTATTGCATGGCCAGTTCTATCTGCCGCCGCACAAGTTCTTTGTATGGGTTCATTCCCATAGTTTTTTGTCATTCCACCAAAAGATCTTTGATAAATTTTTCCATCTTCTGTACGGCTAAAAGGAACACCATATCTTTCCAACTCTAAAACAGCTCTAGGTGCCTCTTTACATAAATATTCAATACAGTCTTGATCACCCAGCCAATCAGATCCTTTAACAGTGTCATACATATGCCAACGCCAATCATCTTCTCCCATATTTCCTAAAGCTGCAGAAATTCCTCCTTGAGCTGCTGAAGTATGGCTTCGAGTAGGAAAAACCTTTGATATACAGGCTGTTTTTAATCCAGCTTCACTAAGGCCCACTGCTGCTCTTAGACCGGCTCCTCCAGCACCTAATACTATTATGTCATATTCATGATCTATAATTTTATACGAACTCATATATTTAAATTAAAAATTACAATTATAGTTAAAAAAGGAATTATTATAGCAAATGAATAAAGCAACTTATTTGAAATATTTTTAATTTTTTCATTATGCACATAATCCTCAAATATTTCGCTTATGCTCAATGCTGAAAAAAAGAAAGCTACAATCATTAAAACGGATATTAAAAATTTAGAAGATTCTTTACTTAAAAAAATTAAAACTTCATCAAAGTTTTTATCATAGATTGATACAAAATTTATTATAAACCATAGCATTAATGGAATTAAAATAACTGAGCTTATTTTAAGAAATATCCATTTTTTTGTAGCACTTACCATTTAAACTAATTGTCTCCCCAATATGTAAATTAATATAGCAATTATAAATGAACCAATAATTACTATAATCCCACTCGTTTTTGATGTTGTTAATTCGAAACCATAACCTAAGTCCCAAAATAAATGCCTTATCTCGCTTAAAATTTGAAAACTAAATGACCAAGTTATTCCTATAGCTAAAAATTTTCCAAAAAAAGAATTTAAAATGCTGTAAATAAATTCATAATTTGCACTTCCTAACAACAGTAACGCCATCCAAAAACATATTAGTGTTAATGCGAGAATGTTTATTACACCTGTAATTCTATGAGAAATGGAAATTAATGAAGAAATATTCCAGCTATAAATTTGGATATGTGGAGAGAGAGGGTTTTTGTTATTCATTTAATTATTATTACAAAAAGTCTCTGCTATTTCCACTGCGTTTAAAGCCGCGCCTCTTAATAAATTATCAGACACAATCCAAAGATTTACTGCATTATTATTACTATTATCTTTTCTAATTCTAGAAATAAAAGTTTCATTTTTTCCTTCAGCTTCAATGGGAGTTATATATCCGCCATCTTTTCTCTCGTCTATAACTTTACATCCGTCTGCGCTATTTAGAGCTTCACGAATTTTTTCTAAGGTAAATGGTTTTTCAAATTCTATATTTAATGACTCACAATGAGAAACCATAACAGGAATTCTTACACAAGTTGCTGTTAATTCAATTTTATTATCTAAAATTTTTTTCGTTTCATTAATCATTTTTTCTTCTTCTTTTGTGTATCCATCGTCTACAAATGCATCAATATGAGGAATTGCATTAAATGCTATCTGTTTAGTAAAATTTTTTGAATTAATTGTTTTATTTTCTAATGATAGTTTAGTTTGATCTATTAATTCATCCATTGGAGCTTTACCTGCGCCTGATGTAGATTGATATGTGGAAATCACAACTCTCTTGATTTTAAATAAATCATGCAAAGGTTTTAAAACTATAACAAGTTGAGAGGTTGAACAATTTGGATTTGCTATTATGTTTTTTTTTATATTTTTAAGATCATTTGAATTAACCTGAGGAACAATTAAAGGAACATCGGGGTCCATTCTAAAATGACTTGAGTTATCTATGACTGTCGAGTGTTTCGCGGCCAGTGAAGCGTATTTTTCCGAAATTTTGCCTCCTGCTGAAAAAAAAGTAATATTCCCTTTCGAAAAATCAAAAGTTTCTAAGTTTTCAACTTTGATTTCTTTCCCTTTAAATTTTAATTTTGATCCGGCACTTTTAGATGATGCAACCAAATATAAATTATCTACAGGAAAACCTTTATTCTCAAGTACCTCTATAATTTTTCTTCCAACATTACCTGTTGCCCCTACAATTGCTATATTCATGATATTTTTTGATCTTATACCTAGATGAAGGGTAAATCGCAAACTTTTCCATCAAAACTTTCCCTATTTATTTTGATTTTAAAGGATTGTGAAATATTCCAATAAGGCTTGAATATCATTGCGATTCCAACAACTTTCTCGAAGTGAGGCGAATACACTCCAGATCTTAGTTCGCCTATTTCATGATTTTTTTCATCAAAAAGTTTTATTGATTTTGAAACATCTATTTCTTTAGTTTCTATTTTTACACCTCTTAACTTTTTATTAATTCCTAGTTTGTTGATCTCTTTTAATTTTTCTTTTCCAAGAAAATCTATATTACTATCAAGATTTACGTATTTGTCTAAACCACACTCAAGTGGATTATCATTATTGTCGATATCATTTCCGTAAGATAGTAAACCGCTTTCGATTCTTTCTATCAAATTTGGGCATCCAGACTTTACATTAAATTCCTTACCAAGTTCAAATAGACGATCATATAAAGCAATTCCCGATTCTTTATTCTCTACATAAATTTCATAACCGCTTTGTTTTGACCATCCCGATCTTGCGATCAGATGTTTTGCTTCATTAAATTCAAAATAATCAAATCCAAAAAATTTCATTTCTGTAATTTTTATTCCAAATATTTTTTCCATGAGATGATTAGATTTAGGACCTTGTACTGCTAAAATGTCAACATTTGGTTCAATTATATTAACATCAAATTTGTGTCCAATTGCTAATCCTTTAGCAAATAAAATAACGTCTGAGTCAGCAATTGAAATCCACCATCGTTGTTCATCCAATTTTAAGATTACAGGATCATTTATTAGGCCAGCTTTGTCATCAATAATCGGACAATAATAACATCTTCCAACTTTAGATTTTGATAAATCTCTACAAGTCATTAATTGAACTAATTTAGCAGAGTCTTTTCCTTTTATTTCTACTTGTCTTTCGCCAGCAACATCCCAGATTTGAACATGTTTTTTTAAATGATGATAACTTTCTTCTAATGGACCAAAACTAGTTGGTAACAACATGTGATTAAAAACTGTGTAAGATGTAAGACCTTGTTTTTCTATTCTACTTGTAAAAGGAGTTTCTCTTGTTCTTCTGGCTTTTGATATAAAAAATTTTTTCATAATTATTTTTTGATTATGAATTGTTTTACCAATTGTCTCATTTCAAAAGCTTTTTCAAATATAATCATATGTCCACAATTAGATATAATTTTAGTTTTTGAATTTTTAATTGCTTCTGACATTTTAATTCCTGCTTTCAATGGTATCATTTTATCTAATTCACCAAATATACATAATGTTGGACAATTAATTTTATTTAATGCTTTTTCGCCATCCTTGTAATTGTTGCATGCATTTAAGTCTACAGCTAAAACTTCTCTAATTTCTCTAGATGAATTAATAATTTTTTTTACTGGATTACCACCGATAAAAGCTTTTGATCCTTCATAACCCCATTTCATCATAAGCAAAACTGCTTTATCATCACCAGCTTCTGATAAATCGATTAGCTCTTGGTTCACTGGCATTTTATATGATCCAGCAACAAGTACTAAACTAGATATTAAGTCTGGGTATCTAGATGCAAAATCGATACCCGCGAGACATCCTTGAGAATGGCCAACTATAATAATTTTTGAAATATCAACTGTTTGCATTAATAATATTACCCAATCAGAAATTTCTTGGATTGATTTTAAGGCTGGACCATCAGAATTACCATGTCCTGGAAGGTCAATTGACAAAATATTAAATCCTTGAGAAGCATAATATTGTTCATGAAGTGACCAAACGATATGTGTTAATCCACTTCCGTGCATCAACAATATTGTTGGTTTTTTTTTATCAAACTCCATGCCGCATGTTGAGACGAATACACTTTTCTCGTTAACATCTAAAATCAGTTTAGCTCCTTGGCCTTTTTTCTAAGTTCAAATTTTTGGATTTTCCCTGTTGAAGTTTTAGGTAATACAGAAAAAACCACTTTTCTAGGTAATTTAAACCCTGCTAAAGCTTCTCTACAAAATTTTATAATTTCTTCTTCTGTTGCTTTTTTTCCTTCAATAAGCTCTACAAATGCACAAGGTGTCTCTCCCCATTTTTCATCTGGTTTAGCCACAACAGCGGCCAATGATACTGAAGGATGTTTGGCTATAGTATTTTCAATTTCTATTGATGAAATATTCTCTCCACCAGAAATAATAATATCTTTAGATCTGTCCTGAATTTTTATGTATCCATTTGGATGTGTCACAGCTAAATCACCTGAGTGAAACCATCCACCTTTCATTGCTTTTTCGGTTGCTTCTTTATCTTTATAATAACCTTTCATAACAATATTTCCTCTTATCATTATTTCACCCATGGTTTTACCATCATGTGGCACTGGCTTCATTGTTTTTGGATCCATTACTAGAGCTCCCTCCGTATTTGGATACCTTACTCCTTGTCGTGCTTTAATCTCATTTTTTTTATCTTGTTCTAAATCGTTCCATTCATCATTCCACGCACATTGCAGCATATGTCCATAAGTTTCTGTTAATCCATATACATGCATTACATCAAAACCTAAATTTTGCATTTTTTCAAATATAATGCTCGGTGGAGGTGCTCCTGCAGTTAGTACATGAACTTTTCTTTTTAATTTTTTTTGATGTTCTTTTGGAGCATTTGCTATCATATTTAATACGATTGGGGCTCCACCAAAATGCGTAACATCATATTTATCAATTAACTCAAAGATTTTTTTAACATCAATATTCCTTAAACAGATTACTCTTCCATGCAACATTGACATTGTCCATGGATAGCACCATCCATTGCAATGAAACATTGGAACTGTAAATAAAAAATTTAATTTGTTGGGCATATTCCAAGCAACTGCGCTTCCAGTTGCCATTAAATATGATCCTCGATGATGATAAACAACGCCTTTTGGATTGCCAGTTGTTCCTGAAGTATATCCAAGAGAAATTGCTTGCCATTCATCTTTTGGTTTTTTCCAATCATAATTATCATCGCCAGTATTTAAAAATTGTTCATATTCATATTCGCCTATTTTTTTTGAATCTGTAATTTTGGCATCTTTATCATCTATATCAATTATAGTTATTTTTGATTTGACGATTGCTAAAGCCTTAGTGATAACTTCATTAAATTGTCTATCAACTATTAAAACTTTTGCATCACTATGTTCTAAAATATAACTAATTGTTTTTGGATCTAGCCTTGTGTTAATTGCATTAATGACAGCACCTGCCATAGGTATTGAATAATGTGCCTCAAATATTTCAGGTGTATTGAATGCCATTATAGAAACTGTGTCTCCAGTTTTTACTCCAATCTTGTTAAGGGCGCTGGCAAATTTTACACATCTTTTATAAACATCGGACCAGGTATAAGATCTACTCTCATAAACTACAGCTTCATAATTTGGATAAATATCTTTTGTTCTTTCTAAAAAAGATAATGGAGATAATGGTACATAATTAGCATTATTTTTATCTAAATTTTTTTCGTAGTCACTCATATTAGTTAAATTTAAAATCCATAATATACTTGCCTCCACTAGTTGCGGTCAAATAATAACTCTCTACCCTTGGAAGAACTCTATTAAAGAAGAAATTTGCAGTTTGAATTTTTTCTTCATAGAATTGTTTATTATTTTTATAATCTTTAAAACTAACTTCTAAAACTTTAACCCATGCATGCGATGTAGCTACTAGACCAAGTACTTTTAAATAATCATTACAAGCGGCACTTACATCATTTTTTGAATTTTTCATTTTATTTTTAATCCAATTGCTAAAATCTGATAAAATTATTATATTTTTATTTAATTTTTCTACAAATGGTTGAATTTTTTCTTCGTCGATATGAATATCTTCTTTAATTAAGGAAATATATTTATCAATTATATCTCCATTTCGATTTACTAGCTTTCTAAAAACTAAATCAATTGCTTGAACAGAATTTGTTCCTTCATAAATAGGAGTTATTCTATTGTCCCTGTACAACTGTTCTATGCCTTGATCTTTGCTATAACCATATCCGCCATGAATTTGTATTGCATCATTTGTTATTTCCATGCCCATGTCAGTGAATAAAGCTTTAACTACTGGAGTCATCAAAGAGACTAGATCTGATGCCTCTTGTCTAATTTTTTCATCTTTGTGATAAAGACTTACTTCCGTTTGTTGAGACAACCAAAAACATAAAGCTCTTTCTCCCTCTATAATTGATTTCATATTTATTAATGACTTTCTGATATCTGCGTGTTCTATAATATAATCGGCAGAATTATTAGATTTACTATTGTAAGTTTTTCCTTGTTTTCTCTCTTTCGCAAAACTTAAAGAATTTTGATATGCAATTTCAGATATTCCTAAACCTTGAATTCCAACTACAATTCTTTCTAAGTTCATCATAGTAAACATTGAGTTTAAACCTTTGTTTTTTGGACCTATCATATATCCAACTGCATCATCAAAATTTAATACACAGGTCGCTGATCCTTTAATTCCCATTTTATTTTCTATAGATCCGGTAGAAATTCCATTTCTTAAACCAATAGATCCATCATCATTAACTATAAATTTAGGTACTAAAAATAAACTTATCCCTTTGGTACCCAGAGGTGAATCTGATGCTCTAGCAATAACTAAATGAATAATATTTTCTGTAAGGTCATGATCACCTGATGTGATAAATATTTTTTGTCCACTTATTTTAAAAGTTCCATCTGGTTGTTCAATTGCTTTAGTTTTTAATAAACCTAAATCAGTTCCACATACAGGTTCGGTTAAACACATAGTACCGCTCCATTTTCCTTCTACCATTTTTGGTAAGAATTTATCCTTTATAGAGTCTGTTGCATGATGATTAATGCAATTATAAGCTCCTATACTTAATTCACTATAAAGTTTAAATGAGAGGCTTGCTGATGATAGCATTTCATCAAAAAAAGCGCTGACTGTCTTTGGCATTCCTTGCCCTCCATGCTTTGGATCACATGATAGAGATGTCCATCCGTCTTGAATAAATTTCTTATAAGCTTCTTTATATCCAGGAGGAGTTCTGACAATTCCATTTTCTAATACTGTTGGGTTTTCATCTCCAGATTTTGCTAAAGGAAGAATTATGTTTTGAGTTATTTTAGCAGCTTCTTCTAATATGCCTCTTGCTAATTCTGAGTTGACCTCACGATATTTTTTTATCTCATTATAATTTTTGTTGTTTCTTAATTTATCAAAAAGAAACATCATATCTTCGACTGGAGCTGTATAAGTCGTCATAGTTATTGTATTAAATGAAGATAATTGAAATTATTTATTTTTGCAAATTAGCAATTATTGCATTTCCCATAATTTCAGTTGAAACTTCTTTGTTGCCTTTTGAAAAGATATCTTTGGTTCTTAATCCTTCATCTAGAACCTTTTGAACTGCTAAATCAAGATTGTCGGCTTCTTTATCAAGGTTCAATGAATATCTTAAAGCCATCGAAAAACTCAAAATAGACGCAATAGGATTTGCGATTCCTTTTCCAGCAATATCGGGAGCTGAACCATGAACTGGTTCATACATTGATCTTATATTTTCATTTTTATCTTTTGCACCAAGTGAAGCAGAAGGTAATAGTCCAAGAGAACCAGTTAACATAGCAGCCTCGTCAGATAGTATATCGCCAAACAAATTATCTGTCACAATTACATCAAATTGTTTTGGATTTCTTAATAACTGCATCGCACAATTATCTGCAAGCATATGGCTTAATTCAACATCATTATATTCCTTATCATGTACTATTTGCACTTCTTCTTTCCATAGCTGACCTGCTTCCATTACATTTGATTTTTCGCAAGAAGTAACTTTGTTATTTCTTTTTTTTGCTAGATCAAAAGCAACTCTAGCAACTCTTGCTATTTCACTACTAGTATATGTGTGAGTATTTATTCCTTTTCTTTCACCATTATTAATAGGCTTAATTCCTCTTGGCTCACCAAAATAAATGCCTCCGGTTAATTCTCTAACTATCATTATATCTAAACCTGAAACTATTTCAGGCTTTAAAGTAGAGGCATTAACTAATTGTTTAAAACAAATTGCTGGTCTAAGATTTGCAAAAAGCTTTAATTCTTTTCTTAACCTTAAAAGTGCCCTTTCTGGTTTTTTTGAAAATTCTAAACTATCCCACTTAGATCCTCCAACAGCTCCAAGAATAACTGCCTCACTTTCTAAAGCTTTATAAAAAACTTCATCAGTAATTGAGATTCCATACTTGTCATAAGAAGATCCTCCCACTAAATCTTCATCTATTTCAAAATCTAAAGATTTATTCTTGTTAAACCATTCTATAATTTTTTTTACTTCTTTAATTACCTCTGGACCAATTCCATCCCCAGGTAAAAGTAATATTTTTCTTTTCTTTACTTTAATCATAAAAAACCCATGGTTGTGTAGATTTCAATTTTTCTTCAAATGCAATTATTTTTACTAATTTTTCTAGCGATAAAGCTATATCATCCAATCCTTCTAATAAACATTTTTTCTTAAATTGATCTAAATCAAAAACTATTTCATTATTTCCAAAAATAATTTTTTGATCATGTAAATTTACTGAAATTTCTTCTTTTCTGTTTGAGTATTCAGAAATTTGTTTTATTTGTTCTTCGCTAAGTACTATCGGCAGAATCCCATTTTTAAAACAATTGTTATAAAAAATATCCGCATAGCTTGAGGACATTACGCACGTTATTCCAAAATCTAACAAAGCCCAGGGAGCATGTTCTCTTGAAGACCCACAACCAAAATTTTTTCCTGCAATTAAAATTTTAGATTCGTTAAATGGCTTTTGGTTTAAAATAAAATCTTTTATCTCATTTCCTTGATCATCATATCGCATTTCGAAAAATAAATTTTTTCCAAGACCAGTTCTTTTTATTGTCTTTAAAAATTGCTTGGGAATTATCATGTCTGTATCAATATTTACTATTGGTAAATACGCAGGGATACTTTTAATTTTGTTAAATTTTTGCATTAATTTTGATACTTTCTTACATCATCCAAATTTCCAGAAATTGCTGCTGCTGCTGCCGTACCTGGACTAACTAAATGTGTTCTTCCACCTCTTCCTTGTCTACCTTCAAAATTTCTATTAGAAGTAGACGCACACCTTTCACCTGGTTTTAATTTATCTGCATTCATTGCCAAGCACATAGAACATCCAGGCTCTCTCCACTCAAAACCTGAGTTTATGAAAATTTTGTCTAAACCTTCTTGTTCAGCTTTTTCCTTAACTAATCCTGAGCCCGGAACAACCATTGCATTAACGTGTTTTGCAATTTTTTTATCTTTTAATATTTTTGCTGCTTCCCTTAAATCTTCAATTCTGCCATTTGTGCAACTACCAATAAAAACCTTATCAATTTTAATATCTATAACTAAAACGTCAGAATTTAAACCCATATATTTTAATGATCTTTCTATTGAGTTTCTTTTATCTGGGTCAGTTTCATTTTTTGGATTTGGAACTTTTCCATCAATTGTAACAACATCGTGGGGTGAAGTTCCCCAGGTGACCATTGGTTTAATATCTTTTCCTTCTAAATTTATTTCTTTATCAAAATAAGCTCCATCGTCAGATTTAAGATTATCCCAATACTCCAAGGCTTTTTCCCAGTTGTCTTTTATTGGTGACATTGGTTTATCTTTTAAATAATCAAAAACTTTTCGATCAGGTTGAATTAAGCCTGCTCTTGCTCCACCCTCTATAGTCATATTACAAATTGTCATTCGATTTTCCACACTAAGAGTAGAAATTAAGTTACCCGCATATTCAATTACATAACCTGTTCCACCAGCTGTTCCAATTTTTCCTATAATTTGTAAAATTACATCTTTTGCTGTTACACCAATTGGTAAATTTCCATTTACATTAATTTTAAAGTTTTTTGATTTTTTTTGCACTAAAGTTTGTGTAGCTAATACATGCTCAACTTCTGAAGTTCCAATTCCAAAAGCTAAAGCTCCAAATGCTCCGTGAGTTGCTGTATGACTATCGCCACAAACAATAATAGTTCCAGGTTGAGTAAAACCTTGTTCTGGACCAATGATATGAACTATTCCTTGTCTTTTATCATTCATTCCAAAAATCTGGATTCCAAATTCTTTACAATTTGAATCTAGTGTATCAACCTGTATTTTTGACTCTTGGTCAGATATTCCTTTTGTTCTATCTGTAGTTGGAACGTTATGGTCCGTTACAGCTAAAGTAAGTTTAGGTTGTCTGACTTTTCTATTTGAATTTCTTAAACCCTCAAATGCTTGTGGGCTAGTTACTTCATGAATTAAATGTCTATCAACAAAAAGTAATGAAGTGCCATCTTCTTGTTCATGAACAAGATGTTCGTTCCAAATTTTATCGTAAATTGTATATGGCATTTAGAAAAAAATTATTTTTTCTCTTCAGGAGTATCTTTTTTGGTCTCTTCTTTTATTGTTTCAGCTTTAGGAGTCTCTGATTTATCTTCTGAAGTTGCTGGTTTATCTGCTGTTTTTTCTTCAACAACTGGTGCTAAATTTTCTTCAGTAACTTCTTCAGGTTTTGATTCTACATCAATGCCTATTTTCTTTTTTATTTTTTCTGTAATTCTAGCTGATTTACCTGTTCGATCTCTTAAATAGTAAAGCTTAGCCCTTCTAACTTTTCCTGATCTAATAACCTTTACTGAATCTACAATTGGACTATATAAAGCAAAAGTTCTTTCAACTCCTTCTCCGAAAGATATTTTTCTTACTGTGAATGATGAATTTAAATCTCTATTTTTTTTAGCAATACAAACGCCTTCAAAATATTGAATTCTATCTCTTTTTCCTTCGGTAATCTTTACGCCCACTTTAATTATATCGCCTGGAAAAAAGTCTGGAAGTTTTTTTTCTGCAGAAATTTTCTTTACATTTGCAATGTTGATTTCTTCTATCGTTTTCATGTTTAAATTTATCAAATTAATTCTTTTTATATTTTTGCCACAAATCTGGCCTTCGGTCGCGTGTTATAGCCTCAGATTGAGATAAACGCCAGTCTTTAATTTTCGCATGATCTCCTGATAATAATACATCTGGAATTTTTTTTTCTTCCCAAATTTGAGGTTTTGTATATTGAGGATACTCTAAAAGTCCATTTTCAAAGCTTTCTTCTTCCACAGATATTTCGTTGCCAAGTACACCAGGTAATAATCTTATAATTGCATCTAACATCGCAAATGCAGCACATTCTCCGCCAGATAAAACAAAATCACCTATGCTCACTTCTTCTATATTTCTTGATTCTACAACTCTTTGGTCAACACCTTCAAAATGTCCGCATATTAAATTAATAGTTCTCTCTTTAGAAAGTTCTTTTGCTAATTTTTGGTTAAATAATTTTCCCTTTGGACTTAAATAAATTATTTTTTCCTTAGAATTTAAATTTTTATCTAAAGAATTTGCAAGAACATCGGGTTTAATTAGCATTCCTGAACCTCCACCATAAGTAGTATCATCAACTGTCTTATGTTTATCAGTTGCATAGTCTCTAATATTTATTGTCTCTAGTTTCCATATTTTTTCAGCTAATGCTTTGCCGTATAAACCTTTTCCTAATGGTCCTGGGAAAAATTCTGGATAAAGTGTAAATATTCGAGCAAACAACATTTTATTTTTTCTCTTCTACTTTTGGAGCGTCAGCTTTTTTCTCTTCTGCTTTTGGAGCGTCAGCTTTTTTCTCTTCTGCTTTTGGAGCATCAACTTTTTTCTCTTCTGCTTTTGGAGTGTCAGCGGAAGCATCACTTTTTGCTTCTTCTTCTTTTTTTCTATCTTTTTTTGGTATAGCTTTTTGAGGATTGTTTCCTTTTGCAGGCATTTCCATCATTTTGTTTTCACCAAGAATTCTCGCAACTCTTATTGTGGGTTGAGCGCCTTGGCTTAACCAATATTTAATTCTTTCCTCTTCTAATCCTACTCTTTCTTTTTTTTCTTTTGGCAGCAAGGGATTAAAAAACCCAAGTTTTTCAATAAACCTTCCGTCTCTTGCAAACCTGTTGTCTGCTACTACAATTTTATATACGGGTCTTTTTTTTGTCCCCCCCATAGATAATCTAAGTTTTAACATTTGTTCTCCTTTTATTATTTTAGTTGATTAAAAAGCTCTGGAGGTATTCCTTTATCGGTCATACCTTTCGCGTTGCCTTTTGACATCTTCTTCATCATTTCAGACATCATTTTAAATTGTTTTAACAATTTATTGATAGTGGCTACATCTGTACCAGAGCCATTAGCAATTCTTTTTCTTCTAGAACCATCAATAATTTTTGGGTTCTCTCTTTCTTTTTTTGTCATTGATAAAATTATAGCTTCATTTTGTGAAATAATTGATTCATCAACTCCAGCTTGATCCATTTGAGATTTTATTTTTGAAACTCCAGGAAGAAAAGACATGACACCCTCAATTCCACCCATTTTTTTCATTTGTCTTAACTGAGTTAAATAGTCTTCCATAGAAAAGCTACCTTTTTTTAAATTTTCTTCAGTTTTTTTTAAATTTTCTTCGCTTAAATCTTGAGAGGCTTTTTCAACAAGAGATACGATGTCTCCCATTCCAAGAATTCTATTTGCAATTCTATCTGGATGAAAAACTTCTAAATTTTCAATTTTTTCTCCAACACCTAGAAATTTAATAGGAACATTTGAAACGTATTTCATACTTACCGCCGCTCCACCTCTGGCATCACCATCCGCTCTTGTTAAAACAATACCGGTAAGATTAACGGTGTTTTTAAATTCTTTTGCTACTTCGGCAGCAACTTGTCCTGTTAAAGAATCTGCAACAAGAAATGTTTCTGTTGGTTTAATTATGCTTTCTATTTGTTTAATTTCACTCATCATTTGAAGGTCAATTTGAGTCCTTCCCGCAGTATCAAATAAAATTACCTCTGCTCCATTCAGATTTGCTGCACTAATTGCTCTTCTGCAAATGTCTGATGGTAATTGTCCTTCAATTATTGGTAATGTTAAAATATTATTTTGTTCACCAAGAAATTTAAGTTGTTCTTGAGCGGCTGGTCTATAAACGTCAAGACTAACCATCATAATTTTCTTTTTTTTATTTTTTTCTAAAAATTTTGCTAATTTTGCAGTTGTGGTTGTTTTTCCTGAACCTTGAAGTCCCACTAACACCATTGGAACAGGAGGAACCGCGCTTAAATTTATATCTTCATTATTTTCACCAAGTAATTTTACTAATTCATCATTAACTATTTTAACCAACATTTGTCCTGGTGAGGTAGATCTAATTATTTCTTGACCTAAAGCTTTTGGTTTAACATTTTCAATAAATTTTTTTACAACCTCTAATGTGACATCTGCTTCTAATAAAGCTTGTCTTATGCCTCTTAATCCTTCATCAACTTGTTTTTCATCAAGTGATGGTGCTTTTTTTAGAGAAGAAAAAACTTCTTCAAATTTATTTGTCAAATTTTCAAACATAATTTCGTCCAGCAGCTATCGCACCAGTGGGCGAACCCTCGCAGACTGGCGTCGATCTCTTTGTTACCAAAGACACCGCAAATTGCTTATTTTGCGGAAACTGCGATAAATTATAATAGAGGTTCAAAAAGTCAATAAATAAGTTAAGTATTATTATATGGAATTCAAAGCTTTTAA
>Ga0187833_10001545_pt1 | contig 26142 bp, 18 predicted proteins | sample ETNtaG_37_FD_167968 | JGI IMG/M metagenome (GOLD analysis project Ga0187833, IMG submission 167968) | Marine microbial and viral communities from oxygen minimum zone, Eastern Pacific Ocean - ETNP2014_SV_400_PacBio MetaG (Illumina Assembly) | ecosystem: Environmental > Aquatic > Marine > Hypoxic...
CTGATCCATAAATAAATCTTTGCCTTAAAAAACTATTTATATTCCGGTCTTTGTGGAAAACATATACAGAAGGATCATAATAAATTTTATAACCATATTTCTTTATATACGTATTTAGTGATATTTCCTCATTTGCAAACAATCTCTTGTCAAATGGATCTTTATCCTTAAAAACTGCTCTCTTTACAACCAAATTACATGATGGCAAAAAATGAATAAATTGTCCCTTAGATTGTATTTTCTTTAATAATCTCACATTCTGTGTTACAAACCAACTTTTTTTTACATAACTTATTAGTCTTTTCTCATAATCATTTTCCTCAGGAGATAAATTTGGGCCACCACATGCACCTATAGTCTTGTTTTGATCGAATATACTTTCTATTTTATCTAGCCATGGATGATCTGGATATGCATCGCTATCTATAAAAACAATAAACTCAGTTTTGCACAATCTGAAGCCCATATTTCTTTTTTCAGAAACATTTACTAAACCAGTAGCAATTATATTTGTATATTCAGAGAATTCTTTATTATCATTAACCGTGTCAATCATAAGCAATATTATAATCTTATCATAGAAACATCTGATTTTCTTTTCGCAATTAATCAGGTTTTTATCAATTTTTTTTGATGGAATAATTATTGTGAATTTAGATTCGTCCATATTTAACTATCATATTAGTTTTATTTTCTGGTAAATCTCCTAATAGCCAATAGCTGCTTTTACAAGTTGCGGTTGGTATCTCCAATTTCCTAAAATATTATAAGACAGTGCGCATTCGTATGTACAATTACATTTTGATTTAATTATAAACTTTTTGGTTTCTTTATTAAATTTATTATTCCATATTTTCATAAAGTCCATATCATTTTCTCTAAGATTACCAAGCATCCTATCTTCAAGTATTTCACATGGATAAACAAGGCCATTTGAAGTAATAATCCCAAAGAGACTTCCTGCATGGCAAGGACTTATATATTGTGGTTCCATGTATGCTTTATTAATCATATCCCATGCAATATTATCTTTTTTATTGTGAAGTCTTCCTTGAATTGATTTTAAGTTATAATTGTTTATTACTTTATCTTTAGTCATTTCTTGTATTTTACCTGTCAACCAAGTGTATGCATCATAAATCTTTCTTTTTTTTTCAAAAGGGGTTTTGTAAATACCTTCGTCCCTGACTATTGAACATTTCAAGGAATCGAATTTACATTTTAAAGTCAGATAGTAGAATATGTTTTCAATATTATCACAATTCTCAAGGCTAACTGTAATACTTATCACCGGGTTAACATTTTCAAGATTTAGTTTATGTATTCTCCGATAAGTATCTAAGCAGTTATCAAAAAGGTTTTTGATTCTTCTAATTTTGTCGTGTTTTTCAGGCAATTCATCAATTGAAATTTGAATGTTAATCTCTAGTTCTCTATCAATAGAATTAATAGATTTTGCAAATGCTTCTATTCTATCTGGAAAACTAGCATTAGTTGTAATATATATTGATTGTATTAGAGTGTTTTTTAAATAAATTTTTGCTATATCTATTATGTCTTTTCTTACAAAAGGTTCTCCGCCAGTTAAATTTAAATTTAACAAAGATTTGCCAAGATTTTTAGTTAATTTATTAATTTCATCCAAAGACAACTCTCCCTTAAAAGTATCAGGATTGTCAAAATCAACAAAACAAAATGAACATCTAGCATTACATCTATTAGTAATGAAATGGACCAAACTTATAGGTTCTTTTTTATTAAAATATAAATTATTAATAACTCTGAATAAGTTGGCTTTTTTTGTTAGCATTTTCATTATGTTTTTTGAGTAGGGATGAAGCCAAATAACCAAAATGTAAAGATGGTATTACTTCATCTGCAATTGAGAAATGTCTTATAAAGGATATTTTCAAAGCAAACTCTTGTTTTTCTTAATTACTACCACAATGACAATATTTAAGAATCTGTGTAATCTGATAAAGCATTGGTTAATCTCTATTAATTAATTGGTTTTCCTATGTTCATAAAGAATTTATTTTTAATCCATTCAACTCCGTATACAGATAACATCATCAAAGGCGCTTCATAGGGAATTCTGTAACGCGGCCTTCCGGCTAAAAGATGAGCTAAGACAACAAAACTAACAAGCCCAATCAGAACCGAAAGAATTCCATATTCTCGACGTCTGATTAGTTGCCAAATTCCAATTAGCCCTAAAATCCGCATTACCACGCTAAAAGATTCACAGAGTATCTTTAGCCCATAAAAAGCAAGATGATTTGACTCTGGTGAATATTTGTAGGTTAAAGAGTCTTTAGGGTTAGTACGAGTAGCATTAATTCCAAATAATTCATGCACTTCTCCAGTCCCACCAGCAACAAGAGTTCGCAACCAGGATATCACTGTTGTTGTGGCAATTACATGCATGGGATAAGGGTTACTCTTTATATATTCATAATAATATTCCGTTTGTATTATACACTGTTGGACTGGCGATAGCTCATCCCAGTTACTATATTTCTGTGAAAGCTCTTCTTTCATCATAGAATGCCTTAATTGTTCGCCCTCTAGCTTTAATTGTTCGGCCTCTACAATCATAACCATATCCTTAAGAGCGGTTTTTTCCATAGCATGACTGTGCACACGGAAACCTTCACCAGATTTCTGCATATGAAGCAGCCATGGAAGTATTATTAAGAACGCAACTGTTATAGCTAAAACACCAACACCAGCATTCCAGAATAATCTAAATTTATGGACAGAAACCAACGCTAAAAATGGGAAAATAAAAGGCAACATTAATACTAAATATTGAGTAACTGGTTTTATCCAACAACTTAAACCAAGCGAAAAACCACATAAAATTGCAGGCCAAATTCTCGGTTTATAAACAAAAAGTAACGCCCCGGCAAAAGCCCCAAAAACTGTCAAAGCAAGTAGATTTTCGTATCTAACCATGTTTGCATAAGCTAAGGAGTGAGGATTGAAAATCATAAAGACAAGAGCTATATTACCATAACCTGCCAGAACTCTCTCAACCAAATACCGCAGTACTAATCCTATAATTAAGAGAAAGACAATCTGAATGATAGCGACAATTACAAAATTCGGCGCATTACAAATTGGCAAAAATGCTTTTAAAAAAAAGGGAAATCCCGGGGGCCAATGTGTATAAGGATATGATGGACGAAGAGGATCAGTTATTTCAAAATTCTCTAAATCTAATTCAAGTTTATAATAGCCATATCTACCAGGTTCATGAGCACTCGGATCTGCAATAAAAATAATAATAATATTTATAAATATAAAGAAGATTATAATTAACCAAATAGGTTCTATAAAAAACAGGCTTTTAGTTTTCACATTAAAACTCCTCACGCAGATGGATTCGACTTATGCTACAAGTGACACGGGCGCAAGCTCCTGGGTTTCTACTTTTTGCATCAATAAGGTCAAGAATGTTTCCTGCAAAGCAATATTATTGAAAGACCAAAAGGAGGGCCAACAAGTTTTTCAAGAAAATTAAAGAAAGGCAGAAAGGAATTAAACAGGCTTAACAATTTATTGGTTTGATTGATACCTTCGTAATGGCCAGCCGCTTTGTCCAGAGGGCAATACAATTTTCTAAAAGCCGGTACAAGAAGAATTAGGTGCCCCTTCGTCAGTATGGAATTAAAGAAAGTCTTGATTGTTTTAACGAATAAGATTCACTAAACCACATATTCTCGTGACACTTACATCGTATTGTTCGCCACCGAAAGAATATTTGTTGTATATAAAAAGCTAATTACACAGTCCGGCTTGATTGCCAAAATAGCTTTACGTATTTGATAAATACGTTTCAAATTGTTTGAGAACCCCCTTATCCATGATGAAGATTGACTTTTTATATCTATGGCATGCCATTGAATAGACTCAGAAATATTATAATGTGGAGTACTTTTGTCATCAAAAGTTAATAAAGTGATTTGATGTGCAGCCTTAGCCCAATAATTAGCCATTATTGAAAGGACCCTTTCTGCTCCACCTCCTGATAGTGACGATATTACCAATGTGAATCTTACCGAGCTCAATTTGTTACACCAAGGAGTGTATCGTATATATTCTCTAATTTTTCCTGATGAGTCTTAACACAGAATTTTGAGTTTATGGTTTCATAACCCCCCTGGATTATTTTCTCTCTTAATGAATTGTTCTTTAGAATTTTGATTATTGAGTTCTTTAAGGTTTCAATATCTCCGTAATCAACAAGAAGGCCATTAATTCCATCCTCAATAATTTCCGGAATCCCTCCAGACTTAGTTCCAATTACTGCTATTCCAGCATCCATTGCTTCTAATAAAACACGACCAAAACCTTCTTCTTTTGATGGCAAAACTAACAAATCCATCATTTTTATAATTGCTAAAGGGTTATCACTATATCCTAAGAAAACAACTTCCTCCTCTAACTCCTGACAACAAACAATCTCTTTGAGTCTATTTTCCTCTTCACCGCTTCCTACCAGATATAGTTTAGCTTTAATACCACTGTTTAAAACCATCTTAAAACCTTCAATTAAAAAAGAAATCCCTTTACACTCAATGAGTCTGCCGACAAAAACCAACTTGTATCCGTCGTATTCCATTATTAATGAGGTATCTTTATTCTCCGCTTTGCTATCATGATTGGATTGAAAAACATTATGCAGTACTTCGATCATATCAGAATCAAGACCTCTTTCAATCCAATGTCTCTTTATTTTTTCTGATACTGCAATATAATGTATATTAATTTTTCTTGAGTAAGCCACCTTATATTGATTTAAGCCGTAAGAATTAAATGTTCTTAAGTGAACTACGCATGGAATATTTAAAGATTTTGCTATAAAAAGTCCCATAAAATTGAGGACTAGCTGATTATTCAGATGTATAATATCAATCTTTCTTTTCCTTGCAATTAACAACAACTTATAGATAGTTTTTATGTGTATCAGAAAATCAATCCATACACTAAACAAAGGTAACATTTTCAAAAAACCCCCGTTGAGTTTTCCTAATATATATTTTTTCCAATTTTGTTTGCCACTAAAGATTACATCATTAATGTAATAGCGTTCAATGCCTATCTGAACCAGCTTGTCATAGAATATCGTAGGATTGAAGAAAATAACTATGAAATGATATTTCTTGACATTCAATCTATTGATTGTCGTATATAGGCTCTGAAATGATCCACCGTATCCTGATTGTCCACTTTCTATAAATAATATATTTTTCACATTTACTAAAACAAACAAGTCCCTTTTAACATAATCTTATACAAAATAATCTTTACTTGCCTAACAAAACGGTCAAGCTTACCACAATTGTTTAGTATAACTGAATGACCAGCAATACAAAATAAAAGATGTGCCTGTTTATCTGTGATATTATTTGTTAGTGAAGGATTATTTGGAGTATGCGATGACCAAATATCATAAATCTCATCCTTAGGTCTTCTTTTATCTATATGACCTTCTTGTAGTGCATTACTGTAAGCGCCTGTTCCAGGATAAAGTGAAGGCAAATTAAAGTGACAGGCATCAGGTCCTAACTCAATTGCTAACTTAATTGTTTCAAGCGCACCTTTTACCGTATCACCCGACAAAGCAAGTATAAAAAAAGCTGTTGTCTTAATACCCAAGGACTTGCACACATCAATGTTTTCTTTTGTGCGATCCCAGTTTTGAAATTTTCGATTAGCTCTATTTAAAACCTCTTCATTAGCTGATTCCACTCCAAAAGTTATTTTCCTGTTACCTGCATCATACATCAAACTAATAAGCTTAGCATCAAGGTGCAGCATATGAGTCTCACATTCCCATTCAATATTGAGCTTCTCCTTAATTAAAAGGTCACATAACTCTACTACCCTATATCGGTTAAGAGTAAATACCGCATCGTGTATGAATATTTTACGAGCCCCAAGGTTTTCAGATAAATTTCTCATCTCATCTACTACCCTTCCGGGTGACATTGCGCGAAACATATTTCCTTGAGCCAGATAATACGGACAGTAATTACATGCTTTGGGACAGCCTCTACTGGTTTGAATAATAAATCTATCTATCTTTTTATAATCAACAAGTTCATATGCTAAAAAAGGCAACTTTTCCATATCAACCAACTTTCTGTCTGGCTTATCACAAACATAACTACCATGCATGTTTAAATAATACAAACCAGAAATTGATTTAACATCCTGCTTTTCAATTATATCTATAATAACACTCTCGATTTCACTTATGACAATGCCATCAAATAACTTCTTGCCTTTTACATAATCAACTAATTCCTGAGACGAAAAGAGTGGCCCAAACACATAGAAAGTTGTATCAGGCCAGATAAATTTAATTTTCCCAACTATATTATGATCTGAATCCAATGAAGGTAAACTAGAACGTACAAAAACAAAATCAGGTTTATTATGCGTGTCTTTTAAAGACTTTAAGTATGATTCGTAGTCCTTGGAGTTACGAAATTGATCATCGTCTACAACAACTTTATGTCCAGCTTTTTTTACTAATGACGCAGCATATAGAATATCAGTAATTGGATAAATTTTGTTGGGAGTGTTCCATTTGGAATGATGACGGAGCGTTTTAAAGCCAATACCACCACCCATCTGTTTATGAAGTTGGTAACGCCAGTCAAAATTAGGAAGATTAAGAATTAAAACGTTTCGTCTATTAGCCAACTTAGTATTCATACTATTTATACTTCAAAAAAAAGCTCCCCAACTCTTGAAACATTGTACATTCTTATAAAATGCCTTAAAACCGTTCCTTGTAATCTGCCTGAATCATTTTCATGAAAACTCCTATATTTGCTTTTTAATTCCTGCAGAAGTTCGCTTTGTTTAATCGATATATCCATTCTACGCTTAACACCACCTTGTATCCATTCCTTTAAAGGCATCGGCCAGCCCTTCTTATCTTTTCGCCATGTTATTCTGTCAGGTAGTTTACCGTTAAAGGTTATTCTTGAAATATATTTGGTCCACCCTCCATGCATTTTATATACATCAGGAAGGTCATTTAAAAATTCAACAAGCCTGTAGTCCATAAATGGCTGCCTTGACTCAATACTCCAAGCCATGGAATTGCCGTCTATCTGTCTTAATAATTTTTTCAGGCTGTTCTTCATACTCCAATGAGTAGCAGTATTAATGGAAGTAAAATAATCTTTAGGGAACAAAACATTTCGTGAATCTCTAAAATTATTACTCAATTCGCCAATTGCTATAGAACGACCCTCTAATCTATTCGTAATAAACTTTTTATTAAAAAAGCCGTAATACAATGCCTTACTTAGAGGGATATTTCTCTTAAATAAACTCACAAAATATTCAGTCCTCCATTTAGAGCGTGAGTGAAAATAACTATACCAGAATCTATTATAGCCCGCAAGCTGCTCATCCGCACCTTGCCCATCAAGAGTTACCTTTATGTCATTCCTCTTGCAAATCGAATATGTATTGAATGCTGGCACATTAAATTTATCATAACAGTTTTCCTCATGCCAAAGGCCTCTGTCATTTAGCAAAAGAACATCCTTCTTCTCAGGAGCATCACGAAACGACTTAACATTTAAATGTTTTATCATAATATCTATATATTCCGACTCATCGCAATATTTTTCATCTTCCTCCCTGTAAACATTAGAGACTGTTACAACCTCACCTGCATTACCATTCTCATTTACTATCCTATCAGCAAGATAGCTGAGTGAAGAGCTATCCAAACCACCTGAAAGCGCACAACCAACCTTCACATCCGCATAATATCTGATTCTTACTGCGTCCTCTAATAAATAGTAGTATTGTTCAGATAATTCGTTTAACTTTTTTGTTGAAAAGGTTCTCTCCTCTGAAGGAAGCGATAGCTCCCAGTACTTTTCAAAAACAAGACATCTATCACCGGAATTTGTTCTGAATACAGCGCTTTGCCCCGCAGGAAAACGGTAAGATTTTTCAAAAAAGGTTTCAGGGTGTGTTTCACTCGGACCATCGAGAAGATAAGCATGTATCTCCCCGAAGTTAGGCTGCAGAGTTATTATAGGCATTAAACACTTTAACTCAGAGCATACGATGAAAAAACCATCATGAAACATATAATAAAGAGGTTTTACACCCATGCGGTCCCTGGATATCCATAGTTCTTTCTTTAAAGTATCCCATATTGTAAAAGCCCACATACCATTAAATCTATTCTGGCATTCCTTCCCCCATTCCATATAAGATTTAATGATTACTTCTGTGTCTGAATTACTAAAGAAATGATATCCCTGCATTTTTAGTTCTTCTCTAATTTCTCTAAAATTATATATTTCTCCATTATATGCTATCCAGTATCGTCCCGATTCATCGCACATGGGTTGATGACCTGAAGCCGTTAAATCAATTATAGACAATCTTCTATGGGCCAGCCCTACAGTGAATTGCTCTGAAGAGTATTGATATTTCTCCTTAGGTGCAAAGTTTAAACCAGATTTTATTACATTTCCAGGAGTATCATCTCCATAAAAAAGCTTATGACAGTTATTATTTATATCAAACAGGGCAAAACCTTCGTCATCGGGGCCACGATGCTTAATCATTTTAGCCATAACATCCATTTTTGACAAATTATGCCTATGGTTCTTAAAACTTACTATTGCAATAATTCCACACATACATAATTATAATGAAAAAAGGTTAAGATTATATTAATTATTAAAACAACATGTTGCTTTTTTCTAAAGAGTTTATCAACGAGCTCATTTCATCCTAGACGACTTCAACCAACGTAAAAGGTTCCTCACATTCTTGATTGTCAGAAAATGTCCTTTGATCATTGATCAAATGTTTTTATAGCGAATACTACTTGAATCATAATAAATGCCAATCTTGTCTTTAGCATGTTTCCATCCAAAACCCTCTGAAATATTATATGGCACAGACAAAGCTGAGCATCTTGCCTAAGAAGTAACACTAACATGAAAGGAGCTCGTATATAGAATTCCCTTCAATAAAACAATTATTTATTTTCAGTCGTTTACATGTCAAGTTGTGAGTACAAGAACTACAAAATGCTTTAATTAACTCACTACCTTACTAGACAGGGTTAATCATAAAATTTTAGAAATTGTTCCTTTTGTTTATTTCTGTATGCTGTGCCAATCATGATATAGGCCTTATAAGCCTTATCTCTTATATCACGAAGAGACATTTTTTTTATGCTGTCAATTTTAAGGTTCCTTTTAAGGGCCCTTTTAAAACTATAGAAACTTGCAATTTCTGTTCTTGTAAAACTTTCAAACTCACCAATCTTTCTTAAAATATCCTCAGTTGTTAAATGTTCCAAATAAAGTGGTACATTTTTGTAATATCCACTCGAAATTCTTGGATCAATCTGATTTTCATAGGGTTCGAACCAACTAAAATCTGATGGAAGAATATTTCTTTCCTTTGCGATATTGTAGATCAATGCATCCGGCAAAATTCTTGTTGCTTGCAGACCTGAAAGCGAATAAATATATTTTGACAATTTTCTTATCATTGATATTGTCATATCTACATCTTCTATTTTCTCATTAGGTAGACTAATCATACAAAAGACATGCAATCTAATCCCCAAACTATACGCCGCTTCGCAAAACCTTTCAACTTGTGCGAGTGATATTTTTTTCTTAATAGCTTTCAACACACGAGGTGATCCTGACTCTAATGCAACCTCAACTCCTATTAGGCCTGATTTCTTCATCACTTTTAAAAGCTCTATATCTACATCAACTCTACTGTAGCAATCCCATTTAATATTTAGTTTTTTCTCTATAATCCTGTCGCACAGCTCGACAACATAATTCTTGCTTATTGTTAATGAAGGGTCTATAAATTTGACATTTCGTACTCCCGTAATCTCTATCTTTTCCTCTATTTCCTTAATTATATTGTCTATGCTTCTATACCTCGCCTTGTTGGACTTGAGACTGCAAAAAACACAACTATTGGGACACCCCCTTGTGGTCATCACTTCAAAGAATTTCATTTCAAAATTCGCCATTCTTTGAAATGTAGCAGCAAGTATATACCTCTTAGGGTCAGGTAAGAAGTTTTTATCGAAATAGCGGAATTTATCGATGTTTGATTCAAGAGGCCTATCCGGATTATGAACAATCTCGGTTCCAGACCTAAATGAGATACCTAATATTTTATTAAAATCTGTATTTCTGTATACAGAATCACAAATCTCCTTGAATGTTATCTCTCCCTCGCCTCTTACCACAATATCAACCTCTGGCAAATTCATTAGCGTCTCTTCTGAAAGACAGGAAAAGTGTCGGCCTCCAACCACGATATGGCTGTCTGGAATCTCCAGACGAATTTTTCTTATAATGGCATAGGCGTGAAAGCGTTCTCTCGTATATGCTGTCACCCCGATAATAGGGTTTTCTCCCTCATTAAGCTTTGAAATAACATCATCTAAATCTTTGCAATAAACACAATCGATGATTTCAGCTTGATAACCATGATCCATCAAATAAAATTTAATATATTCTAGACTTAAATGCGGGCTAGTATATTTATGATCAATATAGGGTGAGACAAGATATATCTTATGCATTAATCCTCCTTTTAACGATGCCATTTTGATATTAAAGGCAACACTGTAACACTAAAAAACAATTGATATCATTTCATCAACAGCATGTCTGATCATTCCTACCATCTCAGGCAGTCTGGATAGATTGTGTTTGTGATCCTCAAAACATGCTATCACAGTTATCTCACACATTTTTTAGCCACCAAGGCACAAAGATTTTGAGTTAAATTACTCCTTAGTGTCCTAGTGCCCTCTTGGTTTAATAGGTTCCTTACCTTCATAAGTTTTGAGCCAGACACATGCTGTAAAAACGTGAATTTGTATCCCTATACAATTCATCAAAACTACCTTCCTCTACTATCCGCCCTTCCTTTAAAACATAAATATAATCACAATTCCTTACAGTTGAAAGTCTGTGGGCAATTATCACAATAGTACGCTCACCCTTCAGGGAATTAATACTCTGCTGAATGAGCAACTCCGATTCAGTATCAAGTGATGAGGTTGCCTCATCAAATATCATTATCTCTGGTTTCTTAAATAATTCTCTTGCAATAGCAACCCTTTGACGCTGCCCTCCTGATAATCTTACCCCCCTATCTCCTATTATTGTTTCAACTCCCATTTCAGCTTCATTGATAAATCTATCACACTTCGCCAATACAGCAGCATCTTTAATCATTTTTTTGCAGATATCTCCCTGGCTGTCACATTCCCAGAAAGATATATTGTTTGCTATCGTATCATTAAATATGACCGGTTCCTGAGTTACATAGCCGATGACATTTCTGAAACTTGAAAGCTCTAATTCCGAATAATCTATACCGTCTATACTGATTTCACCGGACTGTGGTGTTAACAAACCCGTAATAATATCAAACAGAGTAGTTTTTCCTGCTCCAGATTCACCAACAATACCTATAGACTTGTTTTTTTGTATTGTAAGGTTTATATCAAAACACACCTGTTTTGGGCCATAGCTAAAATTAACATTCCTAAGTTCTATTGTTTTACTAAAAGTATTAATCTGGTGACCCCCTATCTTTTCAACGTTATTATTGAGGTCCCGGTTAGCCTTCTCCATCACCTCCAATCCTCCCAAACTTGCATTAAATTTCTGCCAGTCTGACTGAAAGCGGAAAACATAACTAAATGCCTTATAAAAGAAAATCAGTAGCACAAATACCCCTGTTATTGATTTTCCCTGAAATCCCACATAATAAAGTACAAGCCCGGATATGAACAAAATAGATATAGGTTCAATTATAGAAGAGGGTATAGAGGTCAACACACTACCCTTAAACTTATAAATATAATTTTTATTAATTATTCCAAAAAGTTGTTTAAGTATATGAGTAAAACTATCTGTCGCTTTCATATATTTAAAACTATAAATTGTCTGAATAAGCAGTGATTGGATCTTGGCATTTGTATCTGATACAAGCAGCGATAACTTTCTTGATAGCCGGGAAAGACTTCTCAGCAGTGCAAACAGTATTAAAGTCAAGAAAAGCACGACAAATGTCATCTTATAGTTAATAATAATAGCAAAAGAGATATATATAAGTATAAATATCAAGTTCCCAATTACAACAGTGTATCGGTTCAACGCTGCTACACCCCTGTCAATTTCTGTCGTAATTATATTATTCAGATATCCAATACTTGTGTTAGTGTAATAACTATATTTCATGCCCTTATACTTATTGCAAAAATCAATTCTTATATCCTTAATAAGACTATACCTTATATATGAGGCAAAGGTTTTCTGAAGAAAAACGAAAGCTCCTTTGAATAAAAAAGCAATTAAAAGAAATATTATTAGTGGAAACAGAGAGAGATTTATACCTATTGATTCAAAAAAATTATAAATAGTCTTTGTATATTGGTCCTGATCACTCACAGCCTTATCAATATTCAGAACCGGAAGTAACATCGAAATTCCAATACTTTCAGACAAACCACCGAAAAGAAAAAGCAATAGTAAAATATATAGTTTTCTCCCGGTGTAACTATAGACAACTTTAAAGTAATGAATCAGGGAAGTAATCAGAGGAATCTGCATGATGATTATTAAACCTTAGGGGACAATAAGGAATCTACTATGAAGTGTCGGAGATTAGCACGGGAATTCAAAGCTACACAACTCTTCAGACTCTAAGATATAAAAACGATTAAGTTTTTATAGCATTATTAACTATTTCCATGTATTTACCTAACGTGTTACCCGACATACTTGACACATACCTTTCAAATATAGCGTATCTCCCATTCATTTGTGATTCACTTATCTTTATAGGGTTTCTTAGGCATTCGACTATTAGTTTTTCAAATTCTTTAACACTATAAGCCACTTTAAATAGGTGATAGGAGTCTTTAAACTCAACAAGATCAGTATATTCTTTTTTTAATGCCTCATCAAAATGTGGAATAATGACAGGCTTTCCTGCAATAGCTGATTCAAGTAAAGTTGTAGAAGAAAAGCCGCAGATTATATCTGATCTCAAGATCAAATCATGGGCATCAATATCTATCATAATTTGCAAGTTCTTTATTTTGCTAATGTCCATATTATTCTTTCTTAAAACGCATTCTATCTCTTCAGCCCATTCACCACCCCACTTTAGTTTTATAACAAACTCAACATCCTTATTCTGAATTGCCAGTTGAGCTATACTTGCATGCACATGCTCAAACAATTTTATAAAACCTTCATTTCGCTCTTTTGAAAAGTGCCTAATTGCATTGTTTACGCCGACAGCCACTGAACCATGTGTAAATGAAAAGAGTGTTACTACTTTTTTATTATTAGGTAGTACAGTGCTACAATAGTTGATATTTGACAATTGAATTCTTCTAATAAAATTATCCATCCTTAAACATCCCAGTACACTTACTTCATCTGGACCTGCAAAAGCTGACTTTATAAGGGTAGCTTTTATATCCTCGTTATGAACCACGATGTGAGTCCCTACAAATTTGCCCAAATTCCTATACTCGTTTTCCAAAGCTTCCAAAGCTCTAGGCATATAAATACCTTCACGGTGAAACACTATGTATGGAACTCCAATCTCTTCAGAAACTAAACCCAATTTAATATCAGTTTCATAATGCACACCAGCGCTAATGACACAATCAACTTTTAGTTTCGAATACAGAGATAATAGAAACAGTTTTAAAGATTTCCTGAGATTATTCTGGAATCTAACATCCTTATCATTGCCTGATGTTCTATAATATTGCTCGGATCTTATTTCACTAATATTGGATGGCCAAAAGACCCTTAACAATATCACCTCCCATTTATCTGGAAGCCCTAAGACACGATATTGTCTACTGTCTGATAATATGTTCAGGTCACCTCTAAATCGAAATGGAGTTAAAGCGAGTATTGTTGGTTTGTTTAGTGGCACACTCCCATTCTTTGGTTTAACTACCTTTATTATAATAGAATAGAAAAGAACCAATGCCCAACTGATTCTGAGACGAAATGCGTTTCTCAGTATATACTTTATAAAGTTATTCACTATTTTCTGATTCAAAAAAATTATAAATAGTCTTTGTATATTGGTCCTGATCATTCACATCCTTATCAATATTAAGAACCGGAAGTAACATCGAAATTCCGATACTTTCAGATACACTACCAAAAAGAAATAGCAACAGTAAAATATATAGTTTTTTCCCGGCGTAACTATAGACAACTTTGAAGTAATGAATGAGGGATGCAATGAGAGGGACTCGCATAATCTACTTTTTAGTATCTATCTTATCTTTACAACATAATAGTTGCTAATTATTTCATCATAGAGAAACTTATCGTCTTTCATTTATAACCTGACTTATAACTTTCACATACTTATCCAGGGCATTACCAGCCATGCTGGAAACATATTTCTCGAACAAAGCATAGCGTTTTTGCATACAATCTTCAGAGACTTCCGGATTTTTAAGACGATTTATTACAAGTTCTTCAAACTCACTAACACTATTTGCAATATCAAAAATGTTATACTCATCCTTAAAGCGTATATATTTAGAATACTCAGGGTTTGATGCCTCATCAAAATTAGGTATTACAATTGGTTTGTCTGTAATAGCAGCCTCTAAAATTGTAGTTGAACCAAAACTGCAAATAACATCCGATCCAACTATTAAATCCTGTGCATTAACATCTGGTGTTATTGTTAAATTGTCAATATTTTCTGGTTTGTAACCGTTTTTGTTTAATACATACTCGATTTCATCCATCCACTTACCACCCCACTTTGGTTTTATAACAAACTCAACATCCTTGTTCTGGATTGCCAGTTGAGCTATACTTGCATGCACATGCTCAAACAAATCTATAAATCCAGAATCCCTGTTTTTTGAGAAGTGTTCATCTGGACAATCATAACTTTTGCTTTTAATCGAAGACGCATAAGTAAAAGAAAAGAATGTCACTTTTTTCCTGCGCTTTCCAGTTTTTCTGCTATTAGTAGTAGTATTTAAGGACTGAATCCTTCTGCAGTATTCATCCATCCTCAAACAGCCAAGAGAGCTTATCTTCTCAGGGCTAACAAACCCTGAATCAATAATAGTACTTTTCATCATTTCATTATGGACAATTATATATTCCCCTGCAAATTTGTTCATTTGCCTGAATATATCTTGTAATCCTTTCTTGTAAAATGTTGGCGAATATATATTTTCCCGATGCATAACCACATAGGGAACGCCTATACTGTTGGAAACCAATCCCCATTCATAATCCTGCGAATAAAGGATACCGGCTCCAATTACGCAGTTGACATTTAATCTTGAATATAATGATCGCAAAAATTTTTTCATGAATTTCCTAATCTGCTTTTGGATTTTAATAACAGGCTCATTATCTTCAGGATTGTAATATCTCTTTAATTTAAAAAGAGAAGAGATATTCGACGGCCAAAACAGCGCCAAAAGCATGGTCTGCCACTTGAAGGAAACCTTTAAGATGCGAAAATTTTTGCTGTTTGCCAAAATATTTAAGTCGCTCACAAAACGATCCGGATTTAATGCCAAGAGTACTGGTTTATCAATAGATGCGACTCCGGCATCTGGTTTTACTTCTTGTACGACCCTGCTGAAAAAAAAGACAAAAGGCCATACTATCCCCAACCGTGCAGTCCCTTTAATCAAAATCTTTATGCTTTCTTTCACAACCCCTATCATCAACGAATAATCTTTCCCCAACTCTTAATATAAGACACTATAAGAATAAAATTAGTCTAGTATAGACTCTGTAAGGCTGTTTCTACTAAATTACTACGTAGTGAATTAAATAGTCTACAACTATACTGCTCTCAATATTACATAAAACCTTTTTAGTTTAATTTAACATGATAACAACTCATTTTATTGCCAGGAATCCTTCAAAGCATGCAAATTTTAGTATTGTCATGATGTCGATAAAACCAGCCCTTTTGAGAAGATCTATGTTTCCCTGTGTAGAAAACGGTTCTAAAATACCTTTTAGACTTCTCGACTTTTCCACAATTTCCTCTGCCAAATAGCCCTGTTCCATTTTGTAATCCGTGTATACGGCTGTCATGAAATCCTGAAAGCGGGCGTCAGGCCCTCTAACTTTTTCAAATAACAAAAAGGCACCGCCCCAGTTCAGGGCCTCATAAATTCGTCTTATCATAATCTGCCTGTTTTTAGGTCTTATAAACTGCATTGTATAATATGAGATGATAAAATCAGCCTTTTCTAACTCTAAATCCATCAAATCAGATTTTAGTACATCAATAGATTTAAGTCCCTTGCATTTACTTCTTGCCTGCTCGATCATTCCATCTTCTCTATCAACGGCAATAAATCTAACTTTCTTATTTTTATTGTGATTCGCGATACGACATGTTAATTGTCCTGTAGAACAACCCAAATCATAACATACAGAACCCTCCTCCAGAAAAAAGTCAGACATTTTCACAATGATGCCATGCCCCTCATTGTAAAGCGGTACTGACTTTAACACATGATAATCGAACGCTTCAGCAACCTGCCCACCAAATGACCAACTTGCATTGCCTGTCTTTATATTGTCGCCAACGTTGCCCATACATACCTCCTTCATAGAGATTACGTTTCATTAAACATATAGCGTACTACTTTTATATGCAATACAAAATAACGCTTATACTGTTGTCTGATTTTATGACAAACCAGAAACACCTTGAACCATTTTATTACTTCTTTCTTAAAATATAAATTCCTACGCTCCCAATAGTGTTATATGGATAAACGTCAGAATAGTATGGTTCGGTCATTATATCCTGCCCAAAAAACTCTTTTACTACTTTAACAGGCATATTGTTATCCCTTAAAACATCCTCATTAAAAATTACTTCTTCCCTTACAGGAATCGGTTTTAGTATTTCGCGCTGTTTCCAGTCATCAAGCAACTTGCTGTAATGATTTGTGATTTCAAGTACCCAACTATCAAATGATTTTTTATCAACATCAACCATTTGTATTTTGTCATTAACATCTTTAAGAACCTGTGACATTCTATGCTCAAGATCCTTATAGGCCATTTCTGACCAACCTCTACTGTAGCCATACCCTGATACTTTTATCAACTCATATTCATGTTTTTTAGCCAATTCTTCAATAAATGAGAGAGTAACTACACGTACATCTGTTAAAGTCATCGGAAAATTAAACAATTTCCAAAATGCGGTGGATATGATTCCTCTAAAATTAAATTCTGCCGGACAATCCATAAGAAGCTTTCCCCCTTTGCACAAAAGCCTATCAATAGTTTTCATAATAGAATCCGGATCTATTATGTGCTCAAGAATGCCACCAAGATAAATATAGTCAAATACTTCCTTAAGATTAATATCATTTGCCTCTGATAAAATAAATTCTACTTTGTCATCATTTAGGGCTTTCTGCAATATTTTTGCTACTTCAATGGCTTGGGCTGTCATGTCTACACCAACAACACGTTCTGCAGATTGGGCGGCCATAAGACAAAATCTCCCGTACCCACATCCTATATCAAGAATAGATCTTCCTTTTAATTCATCTTTTATATTGTAGTATACAAGAGTGGAGATATCACGAAGCTTCATCTTCATTTGCATAAAACGCTCTACATCGGCATAAATATGCTTATAGACTTTTTTTGATGCTTCTGTACTATACTCTTTAAGTGGTTTAATTCTTTTCATATAAACATATCTCTTTTTATTATAGCAGCGTATTCGTATAAAGAGAGCAAAGATTCAACATGATCCGTTGATAACGGTCAACACTTGTTGCTAAATATCAATCAACTTCTAGAAGCCTGTATTCTTTTAACTGGTCTGAATATTGAATTCTTGTAACTAGTTTTGTCTTACCTATAATATCTTCTCCGTAAACATTAAGAGCATTTTTCAGAATTTTATATCTTTCTTCCGGCAAATAAAACTGTGCTTTACGGAAACTTTCAAACCTGTATTTTTTGAATGAAGCACAATAATTGTCATTCATCCACGCATTAATATCGTAAGAGATAGGTCCTTCTACGTTTGACAATATTTGATCTGTAGATTCTCCGCTAGCAAGACGATGACACACAAACATCTCAAGGGAATTTAAAAAGTCATAGACCTCTTTTCCCACGTCCTTTTCATTTAAAATTTTTTTTGCCGAGGCAAAAGCATATCGAACTACATCCTCCCATATAAGGAAGGTTGCAATCGACAGATATTTCATAATCAGATTTTCGCCAACTTCCCCTCTTAAGAGGCCCTGGAAGCTATCTTCTTCTGTATAAAATTCAACACATGACCCCCTGGAATCAAAAGATTCATTTGCTGTTTCTTCTAGATAATCACCGAACAGTGCCACAACCTTCTCACCGGCATTTCCCATATTTTCAAAAAGTAAATTAAGCCATGAGAGAATCCCAATATTATAATTCTGCAAAAGCCGTACAAGAGGTTCAAAGCGAGAACCATTATAATATATGATTAAGACCAGATGTAACCTTCTTGCTTTTAAATAATCAGAAAACGGAAGTGTGCCTGTTGAGGAAATAACCTCTTCAACCTCAAACACCTTACTTTTATCATAAACTCCGAAGTTTCGCGGTAAGACACGGTAACATGTTTCTATCTTAAATCTATCTCTGGCTTCTTTTGTTTCAAGTTGAGAACCTTTTAACATCATGCATTGATAATTAGTGAATTCTTTTACGCCTAATTCAATAAGTTGAAACAATCCGTCTCTGTGTGACTCAAAGGTTTCGCCTGGCAGTGAAAGTATTGTTTCCGTAAGTGTTTTTACACCTATTTTCTGAGCTTGCTGTTGAATGTCTCTCATAATAACCGGATCAATATCTTTACGTTTTATATTTGCCAGGACAACAGGATTCATGGATTGAACAGAATTGAACATTACCAAAGCTCCCTTCAAATTTAACACCGTTTTTAGTATTAAATCCTTTCTGTTTTTTCCAGTAGATGCGTGAATAAACGTTGGCCAGCCATACTTTCTTTGAACTACATTAATTATCTTTGAAACCTCTACATCATCATTAAACATACCAAAATTAGAATCCGCTATGCGTAAACAGCCTACATCTGGTGATTTTTGATTAATTTTTTCTGCGATATAGAGGATTTCTTCTTTTATCCTATCAAATGGAAATCGCCTAATATTATTGTAAAGTTCTGTACCCTGTACACAATACGAACAAGTAAAAGGACAGCCCCTTGATGTCTCTATAATAGGAGCAAGATTGCCATCAAAAAATTCATCTAAATAACCAGATAACCAGGGAGATGGTATTTCATCTAAATCCCTTAATCCTGGTTGCCATTTCAAAGGTTGAAAGCTATTGTCTGGCTTGATACAAATACATGATGGAATTTCATATTTCTTTAGTCTTTCTATAGACAAGTTACAATCAATAAATGTTTTTATTATATTCACTGAAGGGACCTCACCTTCGCCAAGTATATAAAAGTCTAAGTTGAAATGTCTGCGTAAATATTCTTCCTGTTTTTCTCTGTCTAAATGAAAGTTAGGCCCTCCCATAATAGTACAAATCGAAGGATTATGCTTTTTCGCCTGCGATATAATGAAATACCCCAACGCTTCATTCCACACATAGTTCGACAGCATCAATACATCTGGTGTTTCTTTTTTTATGCACTTAATTAGCACATCCGGATAACGAAACAACTTACAGTCAACTTTATCCCCAAGATATTTCTCAAGGTAGGCCTTAATGTATGCAACTCCTAAGGGCATGGTTTCATTGGATACAATTACATAATTATGCGTTAAATCTGCAATATATATTTTTAGCATGGAAGAGTCGTAATATTATTTGGCTTCTAATAAACTTTGACTACTTTCTAAATTGACAATGCAAATAGCTTCTGTTTATTACTTTCGGTTCAAGATGGCTACAACTTATTTCAAGTGAAACTAATTATACCTAGAAAGATCCTAACTTTTTAATACACCACATGAATTCATCTCTTTAAGAGATATTTAGTTCTTTTAAATAGATTTCATGTAAAGTTTTTCAATATAATTGTCTAACTCTTAATAAATTATTCTATGCTAAAAGATTGAAAAAGATTTATTTCTTAACGCAATAAAACGTCATATAACTGCCCCAGAAAGGAGGAGATACCTGGTCTGCATTTAAAAGACGCAGCAAATTCTCCTTAGTGAAGTGTCGTGTTTCGAAAAAAGGAAAACTTTCTTTTTCTATTTCAAAACCGAAATCCTCCAGAAAATAACGAAGTGAAATTCTGGAAAATAAAGAAATGTGGGTTTTATCATGTAAAAGCCAGTATTTTTCTCCGTATCTTCTCGCCATAGCACTGTCAAAATCAGGAGTACCCACAATAAGTTTTCCGTTATGTTTCAATAAATCCCTTACCATAACTATTTCGTCTTCCACATTTGATAAATGTTCGATGGCATGGTGCATTACAATAAGGTCGAAAAACTCATCCTTGTAAGGGGCATCTTTTAAACAACCGACAAAAATATTTCCATATTTTGCTGCTTCCCGTGCTGCAAGTTCCAAGACATCTACACCATGTTTTTCCCAATCATTGTTCACTCCCGACAACAAGTCTCCCATTCCACATCCAATATCCAAAATCCTGCCGGGTGGTAATTGATTAATATAAGAACATTCTTCCTTTACATCCTCTATTCGTAGAGCCCTTTCTTGACTACGGACCCTTTTTTTCCCATCCGGGTCAACAATAACACCCCAATAATCAGCATCAAATTTAGAATCCTTTTCGTTGTTTTTATTATGTCTGATTTGATAATACATATGCCTTTTTTTACGTTCTCGTATTTGCAGCAATCTCTCTATTGCAGATAAATCATCATCAGAATCGATTTCCAAATCTTTAGGATATTCTATTTTACACAAACCAATCTGTCCAAACATCCGCGACTTATGCTTAACGAACCCTTGCTTACAAAAAGCCCATGCGTTCCCTGCCTCTCTTTTGCGTGGTTTTTTATGCTGTCGAGGAAGACGGACACTGAAGATATAGCTTTCACCAAAGAAAGAACCATAGTCTTCAACATAAAAGGCGGCGCTGTCATAACCATTATTTATTTTTTTCAGCAATCTTGAGAAATCAGACGGCTCACTCAAAGGTGAGGTTGCCTGTACAAAGAGAATGGTGTTGAATTCAACACCCTCTTTTTCAATCTGTTCTATGGCATGCAAAAGAACATCTTCTGAAGTTGTATCATCATCGGCCAATTCGACAGGCCTGTTTATTATTATTACCTCATTAAATTTGCTGACAGCCTTCTTTATCTCGTTGCTGTCCGTAGAGACAACGACGGTATCAACTTCAGGTGTTTGCAAGCACGTCTCTATCACATAATGAATCAACGGTTTTCCAACCAACAACTTTACATTCTTATGACGGATCCCTTTTGAACCTCCACGTGCGGGGATTATAGCAACTGTCTTTTGATTACCTTTTGAGCTGCCCTTCAACTCTTTATATCTATTTTTTATATCTACCGACACATTCCCAACATTTCCCTCCTTAAGAATAAATCTTGCCACATCTTTTATTACACCCTTACCCCTCGCAGCTTTTGTAATAAACTTGGCGGACTCCTTAATCTCGTTGTCGATATCCGAAGGGACAAAACTATACTCAAGATATTCCAACAGCTTCACATCCTTCCTGGAATCTCCGACAAAGCATGTCCTGGATTTGTCTAGCCCCTCCTTTTCTTCCAAGTCTTTAAAATATACGAGCTTGTCCTTACAGCCACTTACAAAATAGTCAGGAACGAATCGCTTCTTCACATACTTGATAAATCCATTGTCTTCTCCCGTAATAAAACCCACCTTCACCCCGGCCCTTTTCAATTCAAAGACGGCGTCAATGTCGTCAAATGATATCCTTTTGGATTCCTTGCCTTCTGAATCAACATAAACCATCCCGTCTGTTAAAACTCCATCAATATCAAATAGTGCAACTTCTATCACAAAACCCTCCTCAATCTTTTAATAACCGGCTTTTCGCTTTCATAAATCCTAATATCACCATCACCCAATGCCACTTCCAACGCTCTTATATCTTTGACCAGACGTCTCATGCCTGAACATTCAGCAGATGCTGCTTGATCACTCCCCCACATCGACCTGTCTAAGGTGAAATGTCTCTCTATAACACATGCCCCTAAAACTACTGCTGCATAAGTTGTATAAATACCAACCTCATGGCCTGAGTAACCTATTGGCATGTCAGGAAATTCTTCTTTAAGTGTTAAGATAGCTTTCAGATTTAGATCCTCTACCTTTGCAGGATAAGTTGATGTACAGTGGAGTAATATTAAATCCTTCATGCCGAGGACATCCTTAGCATGCTCAATTATCTCCATGTTGCTCATACCAGTAGACATAATAATTGGCCTATTGTATTTCCTGTGGTGTCTTAAAAGATTATTATCTGTTATACAAGCCGAAGATATTTTATAGCAAACTGGATTAAACTGCTCTATGAAATCAACCGAGCCTTCATCCCAGCAGGAAGCAAACCAATCAATTCCCTTATTATTACAATAATTATCTATCTCAGCGTATTGATCATAACCAAATTCAAGCCCCCTTTTCAGATCTCCATTTGTTGGCCCAAAGGGGTTATCTCTTGGTTTCGCAAGTTCCTCTTGTGAATATACAACATCAACTGTACGCTTCTGAAACTTAACTGCATCACAACCATACTCAACAGCCATATCTATTAATTTTTTTGCAATATCAATTGAACCATTATGATTTATACCTATTTCAGCAACAATATAAACTGGCATACCATTTCCAACATATTTATTGCCTATTTTTACACAATCTCTATCAGTCATAAAATTTCCTCTTTATACTTTTGTACTCTTTATTTGAGTAAGTAAAATAATCCACGAACAATACCATCGCCTCCCTTAGTAACAAAAATGTGTTTAGATATCTCTTTTATCGCATCAATGGCACCTGAAGGACACATAGGCAATCCTGCAAGATCCATTGCATCTTTATCGTTCATATCATTACCAACAAAGAACACACAGTCCAATTCCATTTTTTCTACAATATGACTCTAATCCCCTTGCTTTATTATCTACTCTATTAATACAGGGTATCTTTAATTTTTCAGCGCGTTTCTTTACTACTGAATTCGTTTCAGAGGAAATAATGCATTGATCAATCCCCAGCTTTTTAATCTCGGATACCCCCAAACCATCTGCACGGTTCACACATACAGATTCATTCCCATATTAATCCTCATAAACTTTATTATCTGTCATCACCCCATCAAAATCATATACAATAAGTTTAATATCGTTTAATACTTCCTTCTACTCCTCCTCAGCAACAATTTGTCTAATTAATGCAACATATTTTTCTGTTGCATCGCCTTTCACACTTGAAATGTGTTTTTCAAAATAGGCCCTACGATCTTCCATAATTTTCTCATCGATAGTCGGGTTATGCAAGCGATATGTGATAATGGATTCTAACTCATTAACATCCTTTGCGATATCAAAGAAGTCGTACGCATCTCTATAAAAGAGACGTTCATCGTATTTTTGGTTCTGAACATCCTTAAAATAAGGAATTATTACCGGTAGTCCGATCACGGCAGCCTCTAATAAAGCTGAGGTTTGTAAACCGCAAACAACATCAGTCTCAAAAAAGAGATCATGAAGATCCAGATCATCCCGGATAGTCAAATTAGGAATCTTTTCAATTTCTATAGAAGAACCCTTTAACTGATTTAACAAAACCGTGAGTACAGGACAGTTTGTAAATAAAACTCCATCTATAAATTGGTCAATCTTTCGCGGTAAACCAGGTTGTTTAGGTTTAGGCTTCATAACAACATCAATCTCAGGATGCTGAATGGCAAACTGCACAAAAAACAAATGCACATTGCAAATATATGAAAATAGATCAGATTTCTCTAAAGTCATCGACCAACTAAACGGCAAAAGCAGTATTTTCTTTCTTTTATTTACCGGGTCATACTCATTTTTTTTAATTCTTTTTACGAAACTATCCATACGAGGACAGCCTAAACTGCTTATTCTCTCTGGACTAACATAGCCTGAGTCAATGTATACTTCCTTATCTAATTCACTTTGAATAATTATGTGTTTGCCTTTAAACTTTGGCAACCCATCTCCAAAAAGAGGTTTCACTCTATTATTTAGAAAATAAGGTGAAGACGCAAATTGGCTATCACGAGGAATCATAATATGAGGAATGCCCATCTTTGTCGATACAAAGCCCCAATCCACATCGACTACGTATCTGTGATGAGGGCTTATTACACAATCAATCCTAATCCTTTTGTATAATTTTATGAGAAATTTGTGCAAGAACTCTCTAAGCTCTTTTTGTTCTTTTTTATATTTGTAATCTGAATGATCAGGATTCATGTCCTCTCTCCAATATTTTTGAAACTTTTCCGGATAAAAATTATATATTAATCGTGACTGCCAATGATCAGGAAGTCTTAGTACCCTGAATTCATTAGTAGCAACAATACACTCAATATCCTGACGAAAAGCTTTTGAGGTAAGAATTAGTATTGTGTATTTATTATTTTTAGCATGTTTGGATGGACGAATCGTTGCTCCATCAACTGTTAACTCCTCAATAACATATGAATAAACAATGGAAAGCAGTGTATACAATCTTATGGAAACTGCAAATGTATACATAAACCTCATCAACTTTTCTATTAATACAAACATAAAGCAGATTTACCTTTGCCGAAAACCTCTAAAATCTGAATCTTTTTCCAAATATAGTTTTCTTGCTGAATCAATTGATGATAACATTTGGTTATTGTAATAATTAGTAATAAGTTTCGTATTAGCATCTAAAAGATTACAATGAAACTCATCATCGTTTAGCTCAGTAAAGTTTACCGTCAGAAGGTCAGAATTAGTATGTTTATTCTCATAAAAATCCTCACAATTTTTTATGAACCCTTTTTCTTTTGCAGTGTAATATAGAGGAGAGCCGGGATAAGGTGTTACTGGTTTTATCGTTCGCAATTCAGCACAATCATCATATTTTAATAAAAATTCTACCGCCTTGTTTAGTGTTTCCTTATTATCACCAATGTTGCCAAAGATCATGTTTAACCCGGGGCTAATTCCGGCAATTAATGTAGCCTCAATCCCATTAATAATCTGTTCAGTATTCAATGCTTTCCTCATATTCTTCAACACATGGTTATCCACAGACTCTATGCCATAGTTAATAAAAACACAGCCAGCTTGCTTCATTATATTTAAAACTTCTTGCTTCGCAAAGTTTAACCTTCCACTACAATTCCACTTAATATCTAGCCCTGCCTTAATGAATTCCTCACATATATTTATAGTTCTTTTCACTGATGACATTAAAAGTTCATCAGAAAATATAAAATAATTAATGCCGTAATCCTTTTTTAGTAACACAATCTCTTCGATAATAGCCTCAACACTTCGTGCCCTAAACTCCTTGTCCATTCTGTAGCAAAATGTACATTTAAATATGCAGCCTCTACCAGACAATATAGGCATTACGAAATCAGACTTCTTGACATTAGGCATTCTTATCATTCTATATTGCTCTATTGGGAATAGATGATAGGCGGGCAAAGGAATATTATCAATATCTTGAATTAAGAGCCTGTCTTCATTAATGATTATTTTTTCATTATCTTTAAAAGCTATACCTTTAATATTTGTCAATGCCTTATTATTAGAAAGAGCATCCAGCAACTCAACAATAGTGTCCTCACCCTCACCTAAAATCGCAACATCTGCTTTTGTCTTTTTAAGGAAATACTCAGGGTCAGGAGAAGGACAATGACCGCCAATAATATAAAATGGTTTATTTCTAGAATTGTTTATTGCGTTAGATATTCTTATTAATCTTTTATACTGATAATATCCTCCTATCGCACCTACTCCTATTACATCATAATTATTATTATCTAAATAGTGAGTAAGATGCTCGT
>Ga0187833_10001546_pt1 | contig 26141 bp, 22 predicted proteins | sample ETNtaG_37_FD_167968 | JGI IMG/M metagenome (GOLD analysis project Ga0187833, IMG submission 167968) | Marine microbial and viral communities from oxygen minimum zone, Eastern Pacific Ocean - ETNP2014_SV_400_PacBio MetaG (Illumina Assembly) | ecosystem: Environmental > Aquatic > Marine > Hypoxic...
AACTTCTCCAAAAATTTAACAAAAAAAAGTTTTCGAAAAAATTCCGACAGTCGCCAGACTTTGGATTTTTTTATTAGATTTAACTCAAACTCGATATTTTTTATGCGTCGCTCTTTTTCCAATATTGTGTCTTCGAGCGCTTCTATACGGCTTTTAAAGTCTACTCTTCCATTGTCTTTTTCTTTAATTATATTTTTGTTGAGCATCATTTTCCACACAATTCCTCTTTCGTTTCAGCGTTTGTCGTTCTAAATTTTCAATTAAGCGGTCATAATAAGATAATTTGACACTGCAGAAATTAACTGGTAAAAGGCTTTTTAAGCGAATAGTGCGCCATATGTCACGTGTAACCCGGGCAAGGGGACATTGAATGAACTTTTCAGATGATCAAATAGTCGTAATTCGAAAAAAATCGGAAAAAGCCCTGGATGCGGCTCTCGATTGTTTTGATTCCGCCTCCATTCTGGCAAGATACTCCAAGTTTATCCACTCATACCCACTGCTCAGGGACTCTTTAAAGTATCTCATCGAATGTTACTTCACCGTGTTTGGAATTCCGGAAACTGAGGATAAAAGTCAACTTATCGAGGATTTAAAAGAAGTCAACCGACGCAATACCTGGTTCTCCGATCAGCTGGAAAATATTCCCGGTCGAATTCTTGAGATCAATTCGGATCTGATAGATGACAAGCTAGTTGCCCAGGATTACGAAAAGCTGTTGGCAAAATATTCAAAGCTAATCCGTCAATTCCAACACAATCTTAACTGTTTTAAAAAAAAAGAGCTGGTAACCAAGGAGGAACGCGCGCTGAAAAAAAGAAAGATCGCGCTCGTCCTGAAAATTGCTTTTCCTTCAATAATCATTGCAGTCCTTCTCTTTATCGGCACTCTATATGCGATTTATCTGAAATCCTTACCGTCTCAGCACTTTTTGGGTCTGGGTCAACTTTTCTGGACGGGGGCTGATGTTACAAACTTCAGCGAAGCGCACTCCAAAACTTTTAAGGTTGAAGGGGATGGCAAATTCGGGGAATATACGATTTCATTGCCACGAACCGCTAAAATGGAGATATTCAGATTTGACCCAATCAACCTTAAAGTTAAAGAAATCGAGGTGGATAGCATTCAATTGGTTGACGGTAAAGGTGGTATTCTTCGTAAATTTGAGTTCAGCGCCGGCGATCCTCAATGGGATATCATTAACTGCAAGGCCCTTAACTCCCCGGATGGAACATGGAAATTAAGGGCAAAAAATCATGATCCGATCATCATAAGCCCTCAGTTTAATGAAATTGAGGTTAAATTGGTCAAAATCAGATTGCGTCTATTCGGAACCCCCTTTAAAGAGTGGCTGTTTGGCTGATTCGTATATAAAGATACCCTGCAGCCCCGCTGAAACGTGATTTTCGCTTTGCTCCAACAAGCTGCAGGGTATCTTTATTTGTCATGATCTTTTTGAATTTTTTCTTTAATGGTGTATGGTGTATCGCTTGTTTTTTCAAAATAGATCTTTAGGATAATATCCGCCAGCAGCCCTGATATGAACAACTGGACGCCTGCAACGATTAAAAAAGACGAAAGAATTGGGAACGCGGTGTTTGAGATGTCATCGCCGCGCATGTAAAGATAAATTGTATACAACATACAGATAAAACCTCCGAATAGCAAAAAAAGCCCTCCTCCGCCAAGCAAATGAAGTGGCCTTACCGCATATTTTTTCCAGAACCACACGGAAATAATATCTATAAAGCCCTTGATTGTTCGTTTCCAATCATACTTTGATTCTCCGGAAACTCTGGGACGATGGTTTACTTTGACTTCCCCTATTTCATATCCTTTTATTTTAAGGAGAGCCGGAATGAAACGATGCATTTCACCATACAGATTCACGTTTTTGAGACAATTCCTTTTATATATTTTGAGCGTGCAACCGCTATCATGTATGCCATCCTTTATGAAGAAACTCCTGAGAATATTTGCTCCTCTTGAAGTAAACTTTTTTCCAACCTTGTCCTTGCGGTTATGTCGCCAGCCTGAAACAAGATCTAGATTGTTATCTTCCAGATACTTGAGCATATTTGGAATATCATTCGGATCGTTTTGCCTGTCGCCATCCATCGTAATGATATAATCATTTTTAGCCAGCTTTATCCCGGCGTCAATTGCGGAAGTTTGGCCATAATTTTTTGTGAATCTGACAAGTTTAACTGGAGACAGTCCTTCCGCAATTTTGCCGGTTCGATCCGAGGAGCCATCGTCAATAATAATTATTTCGTATTCATATCCATTTGCCTCACAGGCATCAACGACTTCACGGTGAACCGCCTCAATATTTTCTTCTTCATTAAATACAGGGATAATGATTGAAAGGTTTCTCATTTTTCAAATACTCTTTTTTGCCTGAAATTATAGATTCTCGGGGACTTGCAATACAAAACAGCAACAGTAAATATACTGACTATTGTTATTATGATCCCGGTAGACAGAAAGGGCGGCATATATCTCAACACGACCTTGTTTAGCCCCCTATCAAGAATTAAGCCCGAGAATCCAATGTTGATTTTTTTTACTTTGACAGGCTTTCCGTTTACCGTGGCCGTCCATCCTTTATCAAAAGGAATGGAAAAAAATACCATACATTTTTTGTCCAGATTAATGGTGCCTTCTATCTTGTCTTCCCGAAATTGGTCTATTGCGAAGTTTTCTTCATTTCGGTCCTTTTCATTAATCCAAAAACTTCTTAAATTGTCTTCATCCCTGTATTCAGCCAAACCGCTAAATTTCTCATTTGTTACAAAAGCGTTGATAATCACACTGTCTTTTTCATCTAAAGACATTGAATCGAATTGCCTGCGCTTGATGTATTTATTATACGTAGAACCGAACGGAAGACTATCATTGTTTTTAAAGAGGTGAACATTTTCAAATGATCTTAAATAGGTGAACCTGTCAGGGGCATCATCCATACGATGTGTTAAATAATACTTTACATTTAACAAGCTGTATAAGCAATTTCTCTTTTCCAGTCCATAGCGGTAAGTTTCTATGCGAGGTGATTTTTTTGAAAGCGCCATGGTTTTATAAAAATCTATAATGGCTTTTGATGCAAAACCGTAATACGCACTTGTCCCGAAATAGTTCTGAACGACAGCATCATTAAGAGAGGCTGAGCGATAACTTTTTTCGATACGATAAAAGCCCTTGTCGATGTTTTTCGTATATCTAATGGCCATCAAGGTATTTTTGTCAAAATAGCTCTCGCTCCTTTCGATGAAGTCCGGTTTTAAACCCCCATTATTCCTTGCAACCGTTGTTCTGGCAAACAAAGCGACTTCAATGACAACGACGGCGATAATAACATATTTAACATATGGTTTTGTTCTTTTAAACAAGAACAGAAAAAAGGTTATTCCGTAAAGCAGTAAAAATGTTAAGACTTTCAAAGTAACTTCATTATCCAGAAATATTTCTCTTGTCGCCCAGATGGTAATTAAGATTGCAGCAATAATGACGATGGGCACAAATAAACGATATTGAGACCTAACTTCTCTTCTGAATAGATTGTCTATTGAATAGGACCCTAAAACAATCAGTATGACAGAAATATACATAATCGTGTGCTTGTAAGTACCGCTTGCAAAGGCATTTCCAGCGGTTCTGATAAACGGAAAGAGATGATAGAACCCACAAGAAGCAATAAGTACCAGAAAGGCATTCCTCTTGGCTCCGGAGTTTTCAAAAAACAACAAGGGAATCGTTATCAATGTGATCAGCCCAACATAAGCAGCCGGCGCCTCCAGATAGTTGCCCACGCCTCTGAACTTTTCAAAAGATCCTAGAAGATCATTTGATAAATACCTGAAAAATATCGTTTGCAAATGATGTAAGTCCGCCAACCGGAAAATATCAGCAATTCTTTGTAGCATTGTGAAATGCTCAAATGCGGCACTGCCTCTGGATGAAGCCAAAAAAATACTTACTGTCGGGAAGATAAAAAAGGCGCCGAGAGCCACTCCCGCGATATATAACGCTGACGTCTTTAAAATAAAATCGGCGACCTCTCTAAGACTGTACCTGTTTTCCATCACGAGCCGGAATAAAACATAGAGTAAAAAGAAGAAAATGATTTGGTATAACTGCAGCACGCCTTTAAGGTGCGCCAAACCCAAGGTTAATACCAACCAGATCCATTTTCCGTTTTGGAACCACCTTTCAAAAAAGTAAAGCATAAGAGAGACAAAGAGGGCATAATTCTGATAATGATACCAATGGCCATTCAAGATCATATATCCACTGAATGCGAATAATAGTGCGCCTATGACACCCGCACAGCCTGAAATTAGCAACTTCCTCAAATACGCATAAAAAAAAATTCCGGTAAATATTATTTTTAATGAAACGACGCCCGGGATGGCGTAAATGAATTTTTTTTTGCCGAAAATAAGAATAAGCCAATCGAAAGGGTTTAAATTCGCGATAAGTTCATAGATATTTGTTCCGAAGCCTAATCGAAAAGACCAGAATGACAAATCGTGTGAAAATACTTTTTCAGCTCTCAAATAGTACTCAGGAAAAAACTGTCCGATTGTGTCGCCGGCAAATCCGGTAAAAACATAGGCTTTATTAAAGAAAAGATAATCTCTGTATGTAAAAACACAGATTCCGATTGTGAAGGCAATCAATACATACAAGCCCCATTTGTCGAGAAAGTCCTCATTGTATCCTAATCTGTAGCACAAATTTTGGTGATCACTTTTCATGCAGAACCATAAAATCGCATGCCTCGACAATTCTTTAACACGAATTTAATCCTTTACAATTAAGATACCCTGCAGCTTGTGGGAGCGAAGCGGAAATCCCGCTTCAGCGGGGCTGCAGGAAGCTTCATTTCCTCTCGAGGATAACTCTCCAGCCTGTCGGCCAAATCTTCGGTCGGTATGATGGATTACTCCTCCAGATACTGAGCTCCTCCCGCCACGCCGGCCATGAATCTTTTTTCAACCTTTCATTTTTAAATACATAAATTCCATTTAAAAGTCCCAGTATTAACAATACGGTCAAGAATCCCGAACATATTCTCTCTTTTATCATCTTCGATTGCCAATCAGTCGAAAAAAAAATCATCGCCAGTATCATGACATTCGTAACGTAATAGTAGCGGTTTCCCACGGAAGTATCTAAAAGCATTCTATTGCCCGGCCCGGCGATAGCGAAATAGGTTGAAAAGAAAGATAACAGCAGATAACTGCCAAGAAGCAAAATTTTTTTGTCTTTGGCATTCCTTCTTGAAAAAAACCATAAAAGTACGACTTCGATGACCAAAACGCCATACCCGACCATTGAGAAAATATTTTTGCCCCATAAATTCTGAATTTCTAAAATACACCTCGAGCATTTTGCCGACAGTGAGGCGCTGAAAGGATACAAAAAGTTCCTAACCCAGATGATAATGCCGGCAGTCGGTAAATCAGGCAAACCGGATCTGTCCGGGTTAAACCATAGCCATACGATTGTTATTTGCAGGACGGAGCAGAAAACAAGAATTCCAGTATGCACGAACGCCTCACGGCGTCTTGACTGCCATGCTTTTATCATAAAAAGAGGCGTCAGTAAACACGAGAGGACTCCAGTTAATCCCGCAACCGCAATTAAAATGCGATAATAATATCTTTTAAAAAGATGGCCTTCTGCATTATCTCCAAGCAGAATCAAGACTGAAATTAAAGTTAAATAGTATTGGCTCCCGTTGGTATTCAACCAGATCTCAGCACTGCTGGGAGCAAATAGAATAATCATCGTCATTAACACCTTTTTGAAAGGCGTATCCCACAAAATTGATTTGTCCCACACTACGATCATCAAAGCGGTACACTGGATGCAAAACGCCATAATTGTGGTTATCAACGGGGCATATTCCAATGGGACAATCCTTGAAGCCAGCAGGGTTGAAATTATCGGAAACAACGGATAATAACCAAAAAATGCCGAAAAAACAGTGTTGAACCAATCGTGTGAAAATGCATGAGAAAACCAAAAACCGCCTTCTTCCGCCCAGAATCGAGGAGAAGTAAACAGGGTATAATCCCGAAAAACGATAACCAAAATCGCCGTGATCGTCATCGCCAACTGGCCATAAAACACCAATTTCTTTTTTTTATATAAAGAGCCAGAAAGCATCATCTTTTCTAGTAGATTGCAAAGTGTAATAAAGGTACAGGGCAGGATAAGTTGACATTGTGAAATAAAATCACATTAAGGCAGGTTGATATTTTTTATTCCTCCATCCCTTTCGATGACGTGAGCAAATGCCCTGATTTCGTCATTTTTTGAGTCATTTATCAAATGCCTCGGCCCGACAGGAAGATCACATACGATTTGGTCAAACTTCAATCCCTCATTTTTCAGTATTTCGAGAACTCCGAATATCTTGTTCTGCGGCCTCGAAGTCGTCAAAACCAGAAAATATCCTTTCTGGCGCAACTCTTTTAGTTTGTCCGCCGAACCGCTGATAACCCGAATTTCCTCTCCGGTTTCAGTGGGCACAGGCACGTGCTTGATTATTGTGCCATCCAGATCACAAAATACCGTCCCTTTTTTCATAAGCATGGGTTTCACATCTTCGATAGGTACGGGGATATGTGTAATTTCATGCACTTCAGGATACTTTCCCAAAGTACCGGTTGAATCACAGCTCACGATTTTGTCCTGAAATTTGTCAAATAATATTTTCAGGATAATATTTTCACTGAAGGTTGTAATTAAATATCTGGTTACGATCTCCTGAAGGCTCCTTCGCCCAAAATCTTTTTTTATAATTCTATTCAGACAGAGGGAATCAGGTGTGTTAAGAAGTATAAAAACATCAATTTCTTCCAGATGTTCAACGGCGCCCAGAATGCCGTTCTCATAAAAAACAATTCCACGTTCTATCCCATGAATTTTTATGGATAAATCTTTTTTCCCTGAGATCCGATTATAGGCACTATTTATATTGATTCCATTCCCTCGCACCAAATCGTGCAGCTCGTCGTATATTCTATTAAAGTCCCACCAGTTGAACTGGTTTATCGCATACAAATACGCATTCATGCCTGTTTTCCATTGCGTCTCTATCCATTGCTTTCTGCTCCCGGAATCTAAAACGAATCTCCAGTCACCAGAATAAACAACATTATCCACGCCTCTATCCTTCAGATCCTTTGATAGCAATTTAGAAAGGGTTGTCTTACCGCTTCCGGCCCGTCCGGTAATGCCGGCTAAGATCCGCATGTCTTTCGCCTGCAATTCGTATCGATCACCCATTATGTAATCAGTAATTTCCATTTATCAACGCTCTCGTTTTTCTCAGGGTCTTTTCAGTTCCGAATTCAAACATTTTTGACAGGGGGCAGGCAAGGGTTCTTACTTTTTGAATATACGTTCTGACAATATCCATGGTGTAATCCACGTTGTCTTGCGCTCGTTTTATAACGGCTTTGCTGTATACAATCGATTTTAAAAACTTTGTATCTTGGAAAACGCCAATGCCAGTAAAACCGTTTTCCTTATTATTTTCCAGGTCTTCATTTTCAACCAAGTCCATGACGATCCCATCTTCGGCAACCACCACGGTTTTATATGTGTCAAAGACGAAATTAGAACTTCCAGGCTTGCAAACGCCGATACAATCGTTATCCACTGAAAATTGATCTTCAACAATATAGTCGCAAAAGGTTATAATGGTCGGGATTTTTGACGACGCAAAATCCAGTGCGTAAACAAGAGATTCTCCCGGCCCCTTCAGGTTTGACACGTCTTCCCGGCTGAAAAAGAGGTTCAGCGACGCGTACCTTCCCCTGACATAATTTTCAAGCAAATCCGCGGAATATCCAACCGCAATAATAATCTTACCTGCCAGGTACTGGTACTTTCTCATCAGATGGTCGATGGCTCTTAACCCTCCCAGTTCAAGCAAGGCTTTGGGTATGTAGTCTGTTTCCGGTCTCAACCGGGTTCCAATGCCGGCGGCAAGAATTATTAAATTAAATTTTTTGTTATTTACGCTGAATAATGGCGAACTAAACTTCATCTTTTATCTTTACCCGTTTAACGCTCAGCATTTCATTCCGCGATCTCTCCCGCCGTTGGCGGGACTCAATGTAGCTCGCAAAAGACTTTTTAAGAGATTGTCATCTTTTTGTGATCAGGATTTTTCATATGCCACAAATACAGGTGAATGATTGTTTTAATGACAGACTCGATATTCTTCACCCTAAAAATTTTTGTCACACCCCCGCTGGGACGTTCTCGATGTTTATAGGGCACTTCAAGATAACTCCTGCCCTCCCGGACTGCTTTTATCACAATTTCGGCAAAGAAGCCAAATCCATCGCTGTAAAGATCCAATCTTTTCATCCACTCCGATACATGGATTTGTATCCCGTTGAAATATTTTAAATTCAACCGAAAAATTGAATTCATGATTTTTGTATATAAAGTTGAGATCGCCTGCCTTGCCTTGCTCCTTGACTCCGGGTTTCCAATAAAACCTAAGATCATATCCGCTTTGCCTGCATACGAAAAAAAAAGGGAAAGGTCTTCCCTTTCAAACACATCATCTCCGTGAACCATAACGGTGTAGTTCATCTTTGCGTCTTTTCTCCCCGTATCAAAAGCGGCGCCGAATCCCAATGATACTGGATGTGAAATGACCCTGATTTTGTTGTTGGTTCTTATGTTTTTTTCAACAATTTGCAGGGTATTATCGGTACTCCCGTCATTAACCACAAAAATTTCGTATTCATTGAAATTTTTTTCCGCTGCATATATGGAGGCGTCTATCGATCCCTGAATATTATCCTCTTCATTTCTTGCCGGGATAATTATACTAATGGATTTTTTGTTTGTAATATGATCAAGCACTAAATTGAAACCCCGGACCTCAACTGTCAAATGAGGCATTTCGCAGCCTGATCAGCCAGAATAAGAAAAAAGCACACAAATAAATACCCAATGCGGCAAAAAGTATTACTTGAAAACCAACCAATATGGAAGCGACTAAGCCCAGGTATCCTCCAAAAACCGTAAAAAATCCATTCATTCCCCACGCCCACGGTATGCCCTTTGGCTCAACATTTCCAAGGCTGACTATGCCTAGAGGAAAGGGCATTCCCATAAAAAAACCCAGCGGAAAAATAATCAACACCGCAATGATAATGCGCACTGGGAGGCTGTATCCCAAGAACAAAGCAAATACTTGTGGATACAAACCGACCACAATAATACCAAAAACCAAAATGCCTGAAAAGATAATCTTCCAGCGACTCCCCATATGCAAATTTGCCTTTTTTGACATCACACTTCCGGTTCCTGCCGAGAACAGCAAGGCAAAAATCACAGTCGCAAAAGTGTGCGTTGGAAAGCCTATAAACTTTGTAAATATCTGGATAAAAGTGAGTTCGATTATTATGAAGCCCGCACCAAGGCATGAAAAGTAAAAAAGATACGATGCCATGCCTTCCCACCTCACGCGAGCTGTGGAAGTGCAGGTTAAAGGAATGAAAATAAAAAGCATGGAAAAAACCAATGATATGGACCCGACCACAAAAAGACTAATCCAGTCATAAGGGATGAAACGGCGAAACTGATTGTTTAAAAAATAAGCGGTTCCTCCGTCAAGGTATTTCGATTCATTGGTCCTAAGATACCGGTTTGATTTGCGGATCATATGAAAATGCGGTTTATCGTCTGTCACCGGATCCATACGGTAATCGGCCTCGGCCGCAAGCCCGGCCGGAAAGGGTTGTCGAAGGAATCTTGCCGGGATCAGGTTGTTGTCCAGGTCCAATGGATTGAAAACAATATTATAGGTGGGCTTCGGCGGCTTCGGGACCGTCTGCATAACCGGTTTTTCCCCCTTGGTCAGCCAGACCGAGAAACCCTTTTTGACCTTATGGTTATCGGAAGAGAGCTCAATATAGTAAAGCTTGTCCTTGCAGCTATTAATTTCCGGGAATTGAAAATCTATATTCTTATTGTCTTTAATCTTCTCCCCGCTTACCGTGTTTGAAGCAACAAGCTTCGAATCGGCATCAAATAACCTGAGTGTAACATCATAATCCAAGCCGTCTTGATAATAGGTTCCGACCAACACGGAAATTCCCCGCAAGCGATCTACCAAAGGTGTAAAACTCGTCGTGTACGCATTCTTTGCGTGCACCTTTTTTGATGGCTTCGACGGTGTTGGCATTCCCAGAAGATGCCCACTCCGCTCACGATTCATGTAGCGATAGACATCCGCCACCTCATCTTTCCCCCAAGGACTCATCTTTATCAAAACGGTCGGGAGATTGTCCGGAACCCATCGTTCCAGCACAAGCACATGCCTTGCAAAATCCTTTTCGCCAAGTCTGTTCCACCCGGATGCCGCCGTTATTATCATCCGCGGATAAACATGATGATTGATCTGCAATACCCCTTCTTCTGTCAGGTGCTGGAAATACTCCATGTAAGCCTCGGCGGTCTGGAGATAGACCGAACTCAATACACCTGAACCGTGTGCGAGGCTTGAACTCGTGTGATTGCTAAACATTTGTATAATATCATATTTTTTGTCTGATGAGCGCAAAAACGCCCTGCCTTCTCCAACACTGTAGTCCACTTTTGGATGAATAAATACACGACCGCTAAATTCCGCATATCTTCCCTTTGCTGCGTCTACCATGGTCTTCACCAGATCAATAGCATCCACGTGTTTGGCGCCAAATATCAAGGCTGCCTTGATCTCGCTGCTAACAGCCGCCCCAATTACCAGAACTTCCGCCGCTTTTTTTCTGCTGAAATAGTGGACCACCGAATTTGGTCCAAAGTAATACTGATTTGGCTGCTCCCTGATCCTCTTATGATACACGTCGAATTTTCCATCAAACTGCTGTAGCCAGGATCCCTGCTGTCCTCCATCCAGGGAAAAATGTTTAACAACCGGGGAAACGTCGAAAACATCCAGCTTGGCCACAGGGTCCCATCTGACGTATTCTCGCATTCCTCTCTTTTTCCAATCATCAATCCCGCGTTTGTTACCATGTCCCCTGAATTCCAAGTAACTATCCAGGCTCAGAGGAAATAATACAATTACCAAAATAACCGGAAAGACATAATATACCCTGACCGGGTTCCTTTTCATAAACAGGTACCCCGCAGTCAACAGTAAGCCTGAAATTAAAAACAAAAGGCCCCCGGGGCCGTAATTCGGTATAAGTGGAACCAACAGCAGGCATCCGATTCCCGCCCCTGATAAGTCGAAAAAATACAGGCCGTGGCTGTCAGACGAATAATTTGAAAATATAATTGAGATGATCATCCCGCAAATAAAAAACGGACCGATCAACGCCAGATACATTCCAGCCCACGACAGAACCTGCATGCTTGTGGACGTTCCTTTGAAATCAAGATTGAATGGAAGCCAATTCAATATGGGCTGAAGGCATAAAACGACCACGGCATAAAAAACACAAAGTCTCGGCAGTAACAGTAATTGATCATGAAGTCGGCTTTTGAAAATAAAAACATAAATCCCTCCGAGTCCCAGTGCAAACATGGCCGCAGTGATAACTGTGTAACCCATAACCGGGTTAAGAATGACGTCTAGAACCCGAATCATACAAAGCTCAAGCAGTAAGGTCGCAAGCGTTATAATCCCGAGGCCAAGTTTAATTTTCCATAGCGATATTGTCAGTGCCACCCGCTTCTCCTTCTTTACTTTTTCACAGTTTTACTCAACATTGTCGAGTTCTGAATATATTTTACGATTTTCAAGCAATCGTGACATATCATGTGCGAGTATGCCGGACATCTCCCTGGCTCCGGCGGGCTTTAAATGAGATTCACCCCTCGGTACATATCTGGTTCTTGGATCGGAGTTGTAATCAATATATTCTAATGACAGCTCATATGCGACCCTTTCCGCCTTGAAACCTCCCGGCAGACCGGATTCCAATTCCAACAATTTTTTACCTATAGGCATACGGATCAGGATAACAGCCCACCCTGAATTTTTTGCTTCTCTGATAACATTGTATGCCCTGTCCATTCGTTTCATGTAATAATTTGATTTACTCCGTATTCGGCTAAACATCTTTTGATAAGGACTGATATCTGTTATCATTTTTGATCCATCATTATACCCTCCTGAAAGACCAATGAAGCCTTCAGGGAACAGTGTCCGTGAATACCACGCAAACCTCTTTCGGTAACCATTTTTCATATAGTCTTGAAAGTGCCTGAACAGCATTCTCAAGCCCGTGCCATTTGTGTAAAGGATTTCTAACAGGTAATTTTTTATACGATGATCCACGAAGTCCTGCATTTTGAGATTTGGGATTGGAACCCCTGGAGACTCGCTGAAAAAACAAAAACTCGCCGGTGTGAAGTTGATGACAATCACGCCTGGTTTGTCATTGGGATGGTTACCAACAATGTATGTGACGATATCACTCACCGATCCGGCAGGAAGACCCGCGTTAACAGCCTTGAATTTAACACCGTGCAACTCATTGAACTTTTCTGTGAACAGTCTGTCACCAAATCCCATGTCAACTCGACTGTCACCGACAAGGTAAATAAGCGGGCTTTCATTGCTATTCTTCATTTTCCACTGAAATTCAAGGTGTGTCTTTCCGGGCGAAATAGATGGAACGCCTCCTGTATACCTGTAGCAGAATTCCAAAACTACCATAAAAAGAGAGGCCACCAGGACGGCATATAAAATAGATCTCATGTATATTTATGTTTTCGAATGTTTTTAAAACTGAAAATATATGAAATCGGTCCTTTTCCCACTAAAGAAATACAAACAAAAAAGAATAACTGTCACGGCAGTAAAACGAAGAGTGTTATTTCGTTCAACCAAAACAAAAAAATCGTAGTGTCGTGAAACACATTGGCAAAGAAAGACAACTACAATAATTACGCAGTCGAAAAGACAGCTGTTCTGAAAATCGAAATTTCCCCAAAATAGCCCTTTCATCATCTCTATGCCCTGTTCCGCACTTTCAGCTCGAAATGGTATCCAGGTTATTGAAACGGTCAGATAAGTAAAAACAATACCGAGTGCTAGAAACATTCGCTGAACAGCGCGATTTCCGAACGAGATATGCGCCACTCTTCTTATTAAACGTTCACCACAAAGATACACCCCATGGAGTCCCCCCCAGATAATGAACATGAAATTCACGCCGTGCCACAGACCCCCGATCAGCATTGTAATCATAAGATTCCAATAAGTTCTGGCTGTTCCTCTTCGATTCCCGCCAAGTGAAATATATAAATAATCTCTGAGCCATGTAGACAAGGAGATGTGCCACTTGCGCCAGAAGTCGGCAAAACCGGCCGCGCCGTAAGGCGCGTCAAAGTTTTGCTGAATGTCAAAACCGAGTATCCTGCCAAGACCGATTGCGATTAAAGAATAACCGTTAAAATCGCCGTATATTTGAACACCAAAAAGCATTCCCGCTATCCAGTTATCCATAATCGCGTTTGATTTCCAGTTCTGGAAAAGATAATTTACATTTGGAGCGATATTGTCCGCGATTACATCTTTTAGAAACAGACCGGCCAAAATAAAAAAAATTCCATCGGCAATTTTGTTTTGACAGATTGGCGGTTCCTTCACGAGCTGCGGAAGGAAATCACTTGCACGCACGATAGGGCCCGCCACAAGCTGGGGAAAAAACGCAACAAATACCGCGACATCTAATAAATTGTTTTCGGCAGAAATGCGGCCTCTATAAACCTCAATTGTATAACTGAGCGTTTGGAAAGTGTAAAATGATATCCCTACGGGCAATAGTATTTTTGTCAGCGAAGGGGACCACTCAATTCCGATCGAATTCAGCAATAATGCCATGGTGTCCGCAAAAAAGTTGTAGTATTTGAAAAACCCGAGAAGCCCGAGGTTTATAACGAGGCTGCCTGTGATAAAGACTTTTTTTCTTCCGGGATAAGCAACGATACCCAGAGCAGCAAGATAATCCGTTATGGTGGATATCATGATCAGCAGAAGGAAAACAGGATTCCACATTCCGTAGAAGAAATAACTGTAAATTAGCAGGCCGGTTTTCTTCACGGCAGACCGTCTAGTTCTCCCCGAAAAATAGAACAGCAAAAAGGGCGCCAGTGTTATAAAGAAGAGTGTTGAGTTGAAAACCATACGATTTTTTCTGCGTTCTTCGAGCCCGATATTTTCATTACAATCATTTTACGCGCTGTCTAGTTCTTTTCCTGTATTTATTCATAACAATTCTGTAAGGGTTAAAAATATTCCCCAATATACTTTGATAAGCTTCACAGGGCGTCCAGCAATTGGGGCAATTGAGATCAAATGCTTTCTTTTGAATTTTTCCGGAATAAGGAGAGTGAATAATTTTTCTTAAATCGAATCGGTTTTCACGAAGACTGCCCAGATTCTTGTTCCATATGGAGCATGGAAATACATATCCCTCTGGATCAATAAAAACAGAACTGGTAATCGCCAAACAGTTTAAAGGGGAATATCCATATTGAATGTATTTTTCAGCTAACGATTGGTATTTTTTTTCCAGGTAATCCACCGGATAGATTCGATAGTTTCTCTTTGTTCTGTATTTTTTAATACTTTCCAAAAGCCAGTTGTTGTTTGCCTCACAGATGGCTGAATCCGTATTTTGATAATAATGGGAGGAAGTATGATAAATATTCAGATGAATATCACAATAATCCAATTTTCCAATTTTGCTTCTTAATTCATCGAAACATGACTCAAAAATATCTGTATCTGAATTAAAGGAAGACATCGTATATCCGAAATATACCTCAACCCCCTCAATTTCCTTTAATGCACAGTATGTTTCGACCGCTTTTTCCCAGCTTTTTTTTATTCCGGTAAATTGATCATGAATTTCTTTTGTGCCGTTCATACTTATTGATATGATGATTTTATTATTTTTGCTATATTTCCTTATTCTTTCCGTTCCTTGAACGATTTTATCTGTTAAAAAGCCACTCGTCGGGAAATGAAGGAGCATCAAGTTAGGACATCTCTCAATAATTAACTCGCAGATATCCGGGAAATCTGCACGCTGCCAGGGTTCTCCTCCAGTAAGATCGATCCATGAGAAGTAATTGTTTTTTATAATAAAACGCTCGATTTCATTGTACGTTAGATCGTTCTTCGGGCTTTTTTTCCAAATACCGCAACTTTTGCATCTGAATGCGCACAAGTTGGTAATGGAGAATGTGAGCTTATAGGGCAATTGTAATTTGACATAATTTGATCGAATGGCTTTCGATAAGAGAACGAGATATCTTTTATATTTCTCAAGCATCTTGCAGCTATTACGATTTTTTATTTCTTAAATAAATACAAAATTGCCGTGTAAATGTATCTAAACCATACGCGTTTTAGCTTTATTTTTGATTCTCCTCCCTTTCTTGCATATTCATGACTCGGTATTTCCCTGATTCGATAACCGTTGGACAAGGCTTTAAACCCCATTTCCTGTTCGATCGTCGTATGTTTTTCCCTTAGCTTTAACTTCAGAAAAACATCTTTTCTTATGGCCCTAAAACCGTTCTGGTAATCGGTCAACCGGACGTTGAACCAGTAATTGGCAAACAAACCAATCATATCGGAACCGGTCATTCTCAGGAATTTGATAAGATCGCCGTGTAATTCATCGCTTCCCCCTCTTCCTCTCGACCCGACGACCATATCCGCTTCATCATCTTGAATCGGCTGACATAACTTAATGATATCAGATGCATCGTGAGAGCCATCAGCATCGATAAAAATCAAGATATTTCCTTTGGCTTGTTCGGAACCCAATCTCATTCCGTTTCCTTTTCCTTCATCTTCTTGAAGAACAATTTTCACACGATCAAACGTATTTTTGACTTTATCAACCGTCCCATCTGTTGAATGGCCGTCGACTAAAATAATCTCATAATTTTTTATGTTGCAGTCATAAATAGAACTGATAACATCACAAATTGTTGATGCCTCGTTCTTTGCCGGAATAATAATGGAAATCATCAACTCAGTCCTTTTTATTTTGTTGCCTTTAAAATACAATAAAATGACAAGTTTAGCGGCAAAAAAGGGGGAATGTTATAAATGGCAATATCTTTGAAAAGTTTACTTGCCGTGTCTATTATTTCACAGTGGTCTGATACATGTTCATCTTCAATCTTCGCTCCGGGCAGCAGTGTATACGACAGCCTGAAAATCGTATCGGTCGCAATATTTTTTACCGGAAATCCCAGGACAATATCAGCACCCTTGGCCGCAACTCTTGATATTTCATTAAACGCCCCGCCCAAATCCCTGATGTGCTCTAATACACTGACCGCTATCACACAATCAAAGGTTGCCGAATCATAAGGCAGATCGATAACAGAAGCTTCAGCGAGATTTGTGTTTATTTCCTCTTTTTGAATCATATTCAAAACGAGATGCATTTTTTTATGGACATCTATGGCGTGCAAGCTATTACATTTGGTTTCGAGCTCTTTGAGGAATATCCCGGAACCACATCCAATATCCAATAATTTATCATACCGATCTTCTTGAAGGAAGGAAACGAGCGTATCCAATCTTTTAATGTAAAAACTCCTGGTAAAAGGCAGATAGTAAAATTTCAGGGGATCAGCGATCTCTGTGTGACTAATATTCTCTTCTTTAGGAAGGCGTATCGTTTGACTTTTCATTTGCTTTGTTTATCTTAAATAACCTTATCGGAAGACCCTTGATATCAAATATTTTTAATATACTCGCCCTTTCCATTATTCCCGGATATGCTTTTTTTAAAAAGCGCAGTTCTTCTCTGTTGTTTCCATCCCATAAAAACAAATGTGTCACGGGATATTTTTTAAAGGTATCTCTATAGTTAAACCAATTGTTACCCACATAAAGTGCTTTATGCCTATTTTCTATCGTCGCTAAAGGAGACCATAGCCCTGCGATATATGCCTGATCTAATATTTTCCCCAGCTCCCTAGAGGTTTCTATAACCGTGTATTTAGGATTTGCAGCCCACTTCATATACCCAGGCACATTATGATACATGCTCAATAGGATTAGTGAAACCACGGTTGATCGGAAAAAAACATTAAGTGCCCCATTTCCTGGCGATGAAGAGTCCCTTATGATTACCTTCTTTATAAAGTAGTAGATAATGAATAGTAAAATCACGGCGCCTAAAACCAAAGAGCCAAGCTCCAGTGTTTTTCGAAAACTGATGAGTCGCTGAAAAAAAAGATTGACCCAAAAAAAATATACAACGCACAGAAATATGTTTCGAAATATTGTTGCTTTGTTAAATTCTATCTTTTTTTGATATTTGCAATCCCAAATTTTATTCAGCGCCATCGATGAGAGAATACACATTGCTGGGATCAGAGGAACAAAATATCTGAGTGGACGGTAATTTAATCCGTTGAGTACAACATATCCACCGATGAGCCACAAAAAAGCAAGCATTTCTATTGGTATTACTTTTCTCCAATTGCGGAAAAAAGCATAGATAAAGAAGGGAATAAAAAGCCAGCTAATAATCAACTCAATTGGAGAGTTGGCGATATACTTCGCAAAATTCAAAGAACTTAAATTGTCCCAATATCGCTCTAAACCATGAGGCACCGACAGGCGAGACCAACTGGAACTTACCCGAGCAAATTCCAATCGATTCGGCGAAAAAAAGAATATATACCATCCGACATATGAGATGATTAATCCGCTGATGTAATAAATCATCTGTGAAAAGGAATTTTTAAGGTTTTTCTCGATTACATATTTTTGAAAAACCGCATATCCAAGTGAAATAAAGGCCGAAAGAATAAAATAGATCGCCGTAGCCTTAGTCACATAACATGCAAATGAACTTATACCCGCAAAAAAAAGGATGGGCGGTTTTTGCAGTCCTTTTTGCCAGAGATACAGGGTAAGGGTCATTGGGAAGAATAAAAACGTGTCATTAAGGCCTAATCGGTTGTACATTAAAAAAATATAATTAATACCCAATAATATGATCGATAGGAATGCAATCCTTGGCCCACTGGATTGTTTTAAAGCGATAAATAACAGGTAAAAGCCAATCAAAACAGCAATGATATTGACACTTCTGAGTTGAATTAGACCCACCCCAGCTATTAGAAAGGATACATATTCAAATAGCGTCAAAATTGGATTGTAGATTAACGGGTTCCATTCATCGGTTATCCATTTGCCGAAAAGCGCCTTATTTCTGGCATTATGCGCGAGAGCCGTTTCATCTCCGAATAATCCCCCACTTGAACTTAAATGGATAGGCGGATCCACATCAAGGTTATACAAACGGGTCCCGGCAATATATAAAAGGATAAGAATGATATACCAGTGCCTTGCTAAAAATGGCAGCAATTCTATAAGATTCCGTCGTTTTATATAAGTCGCTGCCCTGGTTTTAATATTGTTATTCATCATCAAAAAGATGTGAAAAAGTTATTCTAAATTTCCTGTATATTGACCCAGGTTATTCAAATAGCTCCAGAAAATATCGTTGCTTTTCTCTGACCATCTGTGTCTTTTGGGTGGAAGATCTTTCAATAAAACCACTTTATAGTTATGCGCTTTATATATCTTTTCAGTTTCAAGGCAAATCTTGATTAAATTTTTATAATCACCTTTCGTATAACCAATCAGCACCCCGAATTTGGGCCCCATGACACGGGGTTTTAAATATCGCAAATCATCATAAATTGATCCTTGCGAATGTGCTAAGATCGAATTATACAATCCTGGCCTTCGATTCGCGAGATGAAAAGAAAGCACTGCTCCGGCAGATAAACCCGCTAAAAATATCTTTTTTTTCGAAATTGGATATTTTTCGATTATTACGTCAATTATTTTCTCAATGCCGTCAATCTCAAGATTAAGAGGGGACCATCCTTTGCACATACAGTTATGGAACTTGTACTCGTATCTTGCTTCAGGAACAAGAAGTGCTATCTTGTTCAATTTACTAAATTCTATAAGACCGGTCTCCTCTACCGGGCTGCCCGTATAATTTTTCAATCCCGGATATTTTTTGAAACATTCAGATCTGACCCCATGAAAATAAACCAACAACGGAATATCGCTTCTCTTTTGAACCGCCGGCAGATAAAGTTTGTATTCTCTGTTATTACCTTGTTGATCGATGACGCGGTAAGGTGTCTCAAAAATGCGATAAGCTTCTTTTTTCTGGCAACCAAAAACCAACAAGCTAAATACGATACAACACATGCTGGTGATCACATGCAGATCATTTTTTTGTTTTCGATTCACTTTAAGTCTTCCATCCCGAGTGATTAATTTCGAAAGGCATAAACGAGACCACCGATTAAGGCATAGATTAATATCAACGCAAAGGACAACCACGACAGTGCAATTGAACTGGTTGAAGTGATACCAATTTCCGATAAAAAGAAAATAAAAGCATTCTCTCGAACACCTATTCCGTTTATAGATAGCGGAAACATCAGAATAACCTGGATTAATGGAACGATAATTAGAAGATAATCAAATGGTGGATTTAATCCAAGGGCCATCGCAATGATAAAAAAGAAAACGATCACATTAAATTGAAGCAGGAATGCCAGAAAAAGGGCATACGAAAGATTTTTTTTTTTGCCTTTATATAAATAAAGCGAGTTAAATAATTGATTGCTTTTTACCTTAACTTTTTCTCCTAAGCCCCCTTTTTCCGTCTGGATCCGCTTTCCGCCATAAAGGCAAACGCCCAAAATGATCGTTATAACAATCAGAAAAAAAATGCCCCCGGCAAGCCATACCAGTGTGATGTTTCCGAAGGTTTGATAACCAAAAACCAATCCTGCGAATGCATAGGTAATAATAGCAAACAGGCCTGTTAATCTTTCCACAACAATCACAGCAAAAGACTGGGCTAAAGATTTTGAGGTCTTAGAGACATCATAGCTTCTAATAATGTCTCCACCGATGGTCGTCGGAAGGAAATTATTAAAAAAGGATCCGACCAAATAAAATTTGATGAGCTGAAACATTGAGAAGTCAATATGCTGGGCTTTTAAAAGAATTTGCCAGCGCAACGCACTGATGATGAATCCAATTGCAATCAGCAATAGGGCGATTAAAATAAAATAAAATCTAGCCGATTGCATAGCTTTCAGGATTGCAGAGATGTCCACAGAGCGCAATGCATAAACGATCAAAACGAGGCTGACCGTGATTTTTACGATTAAGGTTATCTTTTTCTTCATGCAATTACTTTTTCATCATCTGAGGATCCTGCCGCTTTCTGGCTACCTTTGCCGGCATGCCAAAAGCAATGGAATAGGAAGGCAGTTCGCTGTTTACTACGGCGCCGGAGCCAATGATCGTCCCTTTTCCGATGATCGAACCGTCCAAAACTTTAACATCCGCTCCCAACCATACATCATCTTGAATGCTTATGCCTCCTTTTGAAACGGATGGCTGCAAAATAATGGGAATGTCGGTTTTGCTGAAATCATGGCTCCCTCCGGCAACTATATAACAATATGCGGCCATCAGTACGTAACTGCCGATCTTTACCGACGTCTCGGAGTGAATGAGACAATTCGTACCTATATTTGAATCACTTCCGATTTCGATATCACCCTCTTTACAACTGATAATTGTGTTTCTGCTGACAAATACATTATCGCCGATAACAATGCCGTTGTTCGCGTTCCCTTTGGCGTCAATGACACAATTGTCATCAAATACAACATTGTTGCCTACGCTGATTTTCTTTGGATGCCGGATGGTGAGGTTTCTTCCAAAAATGACATTTTTCCCCGTTCTCTTGAATAGCAGAGGATAAAACAATTTTCTCGTGATCAGCCCCGAGACACCCGGGATAAGACCAAAAATGCCGGTGATAATTTCGTACTTCAATAAAAATAATAATCCTTTCTCTCCGAGAACAAAGGATTGATATTTTTTCAGGGGGGAAACAGATGGATCTGTAATTCTGCTTCTCAATTCTGAATGGATGATTTCATCCTTTGATTTGGTCATAACCAGTTATTGCCTCGATACCATTTAACGGTTTGCATAATGCCATCATCTAAATCCACTTCAGGTTGATAACCGATTTCGCTTTTGGCCTTTGAAATATCAAACGCCTGGTTTTTTGAAAAAAAGGCCAACCTTCGCTGTGAAATAGGCGGAATTTTTTGAAATGGCCCATATATCTTTTCGAATCCGATTGCAATTTTTTTCGCAGCCCAAGATGGGAAACGGATTCGCGGAATTTTTCGATTTAAGTGTTTTGCAATGATTTCGACCAGGCTCTGAAGCATTATGGCTTTGTTTCCGGCAATGATATATGTTTTGTTTGTCGCATTTTTTTCAAAAGCACATCGTATAAGACCTTGCACCACATCCTTGACGTAAACGGGGTGAATTAATGTCTTGCCGTCTCCGATAATAAAAAATCTCCTATTGTTTATGGATCTAAACAGTTTGAACGTTCTGGTATCGCTTGGACCATACACCCAACTCGGCCTGATGATCGAAACAGGCACATTCAGTCTTTTCCCAGTATCTCTAACAATTTCTTCCGCCTCATATTTTGATTTTTCATAATAATTTAAAGGGTTACATTTTGTTTCTTCATTTGCGGGAATAGACTGTAAGGGTCCAAAAACACCGACACTACTAGAAAATACAAACCTTTTAATTTTTGCAGAACTCAATTTGACAGCCTTTAGCAAATTGAGTGTTCCCAGGGAATTTGTCTTGAAATAAACATCATAAGATTCAATCTTTGAGTTGATAATGGATGCTAAATGAAAAACAATTTCCACCCCTTCCATAAGACTATTAAGCGATGAAGGATCAGTTACGTCAGCAATACACGTTTCAATCGATTTGCCATAATAAAGTTCGCTTTTCTTTTTGTCCCTGATTATCACTCGAATCTGATGATTTCGATTTACAAGTTCCTCGATAAGATGCCCGCCGATAAATCCGGTTGCGCCGGTAACCAAAATCTTCATTTACGTTTGTGGAATATTTTTTTTGCTACAAGAATTAAACAATAACCGTTCGGAGACAAATTCAATTTATCTAAATAACTGATTAAACGAAATATCGGATAGATTGAAGTGTATAATTTAAAGAAGCAGGCGTGTGTATTCAAATCTTTTTTGCTCGATGGAGATATGCTTCCCTTAATACCCTGTTTAATTAAACCTTTATTTAAAATAAATACATAGAAAAAATTAATGAACAACTCGATGGATTCGGTAAAAAACTTTGAAAAATATTTATATCTTTGGACACGAAAATCAGTTAACTCTAACTTGTTGCGCAATGTTTCTATCGTATACCCTTCCCTTTTATGTCCATAATATTCATTTGTTAAACCGATCTTTTTAGCGATTTTGCTCAGCACCAGGGTTTCTTTACTACATGGCACGGTAATGCAAAGTGTGCCATTTTCGGAAAGGATTCGATAGATATCTCGCAAGAACGACTCATCGTCTTCGATGTGCTCCAACGTGTCTATCGCGATAATATAATCAAAAGATGAATCTAAAAATGGAAGCGCGTCATCTTTAAAATAAAGCACGTTCTTTTTTATTAATTCTTTTGTAATTTTCACATTTTCTTTGTCTATGTCGGTGCTGATCCATCTGCCTCCTTTTCTTCGCAGAAAATAACTGGTAACGCCCTTCTCGCATCCAATTTCCAGACACTTTTTATTTTTTAAATCTTCGATATAATCTTCGATGGCTGCAATTTTTTCTTTTTTTTTAAAAGATTTTTGATAGATTTGAAGTTGCCAAGGAGTCGACATGTTATTTCGAATTTTTCCTCATATTATTTCTTAAAGGAAAGTATAAAATGACTAAGCCCATGATTCCGAGAAAGTACTCAAACACCTGGGTGGTCATATGGACGCCAAAGCCGGATATGATGGCAACCTTGGGATCGAGATAGCCCATCCATTTAAACGCCAACGTCCAAGCAGATTCCCAAGTGCCGATTCCCGCTATTCCATGGACCGGCAACAAAGCTGAAAATTCTGCCCCTAAAATACCTAAAAATATTTTGAAAAAATTCAGATCTTTTATTTTAAAGTTTAAATGAAATAAAACTGAGTGCAACAGAAAGTATAAAGAACCGTATTTAAAAATCCTGACAAAAAAAGAACTTATAATGATTTTCACGTATGCCTTTTCCCGGCCCATAATTTTATCAAGCTCTTCCGCGGTAAGGAACATTTTATCGATTATTAAAGTCATCTTGGTTTTGTCTTTGATTCTTGTGATTTCAATCAGCCATCCAAATACCCTTGTAAATAAACGAATAATAGAACTCAAATAAAAAAGAACTGAAACAAGAACTAAAAATAATAACGTAGAAGTGACAATAAAAGGCAAGGAAAGCATGTAAAATGAATCGATCTTTACCAGTAGAATCGCAATAAAAAGCATGGGGAATATAATAATGAAATCAAACAAAAATGCGCATAAAAAAGTCGAAGCGGCAATTTCAAAGGGGAAACCAAATCGTCGGTTAACCAGATAAATGTACGAAAGGGAACCGATTCTGGCCGGAATCAAATCAACAAACAGATTTCTGACTATCGTCACAAGCACTAAATCTTTAAATCGAATAGCCGTTGAATCGATCAAAATATGGTACCGATAAGCACGGGCAAGCGCTCCCGAAAATGCCAATACAAAATAGAGAGATAATGTCGGAAGATAAAGGTTATAAAACGTGTTGAATAAGTCATCTATTTCAATCTGAGACAGGAGATACCAAACTAAAATGACCGATATGATTACACTCAATCCGAAATAAATAAATAGTTTATTGCCGTTCGATATCGCCATATCGCTGTCGAGTCCAATCCATCAGGTGAATAGAGCTTAGTATTTCGATTTGAGTAATTGCTTTTACCTAGGTTAAGCGGTTCAGTGTTTATGCTTCAGGGTTGAAAAACCCTACCCAGCTGTTATCAAAAGATTCTTGTCTTTAATTCGGCTTAAAGATCGTCTCACCAAACGGGTTATTCTGATTATTCCATGTCGTGACAAGAATTGTTCACAGTTTCAATCGGCTATAACCTTTGAACCTTGAACTCTGAACCTGGAACCGATCGGTTTTAATACCAGTCAGGAAATTTGTCCTGGGCAGGATGCCAGGTTATCTGTTTCGATTGGCCGTTGATCACATTGATAATGCGGATTTCCCAATTCCCCTTGTTTTTGTGGGAAGTATTTGCATATGCGATCCAATTCCCGTCTCGGGACCAAGATGGGTAGTAATCATAGTTGATGGAATCGGTGGTTAACTGTCTTTTTCCCGATCCGTCTCCATTCATAATCCAGATATCTCCTTTTTTGTCCGCTTTTTGCGACACATACGCGATCATCTTCCCATCTTTGGACCAATGAGGCCTGCAGGCCCCGCCTTCCGTGTCCAAAGCCTTAATATTGGAGCCATTTCTATCCATCACGTAGACACCCCATCCCAATATTTTGTTTGCGGTAAACGCGATCTTCTTCCCGTTCGGAGCCCAGTTTGGGAGGCCGCTCCTGTACCATGCGTCGGTTAAGATCATCTCAGTCTTTTTTTCTAAATCCATAACATAGATTTCAAGTCCATTGTCTCGTTTTGACTGGTATGCGACCATTTTTTCGTCCGGCGACCAGCTGGGGTACCTGTTGTAAAATGATCCGCCTGTAACTTTAACCTGATTGTTTCCCTCATGATCCATGATGAAAATTTGAAAAGAACCGTCCCGGTTGGATTCAAAGCATATCCTTTTTCCATCTTTCGACCAGACCGGGTATCCGTCGAAAGCATTGTTATTTGTAAGTTGTATGACTTCCCTCCCTTGTGCATTCATAACATATATCTCTTCATCGCCGTCTCTGTCTGACTGAAAAACAATTTTTCCTGTTATTTCTTCAAAGTTATGAATTTGCGATGCGGTTTCTGGTTTGGTTGTCGCGGGTTCAGCGCCAAGGTCATCGGATGTGTCGCTAAAGTACCAGACCGATCCGACGATCACAAAGATGAATAGAAATACGCCCGCGGTTAATGCCCCTTTGTTAAAAAATTTTAACAATTATTTCACTCCTTTCCTTGTTTGTACGGTTTACATCATGCTGATATAGACGTTATATTGCCATTTTTAGATATTTAAACCAGTTTTCAGCCATTCGCATATATCCTTCCTCCGACAGGTGAACATCAGGGACCAAATCCATGTGATCCAAAAATAACCGATAGTTATCCACCAAAATGAGGCGCCACCTCTTTGCGATCTCCTCAATTGCAGGATTGATCTCGTCTTTTACTCTCCGGATGGACTCGTGGTTAAAAGTCGATATATGCCTAATGTCATTAATGGGCGTGATTGTAGAGATTAATATCTTCAGTTTTTTTCCCTTTGAATGATGATACAGACTGATTTCCATAATGATTTGATTCATATTTTTGATAAAATGATCTGTTGGCGTGTGATCTGCATCAATCCTGATATCATTGGTTCCGAGTTGCAGGAGCACGATGTCAGGATCGATCTCTTTTAATGAGTTGGACCTTTTGAGGTAATGTAAATATTCTCCGGAGGTATGCCCGTTAATCCCTCTGTTTATAACCGTCGCTTTTATGTTATTTTCTCTTACCTTTTTTTGCAGCCAATACGGATATCCGTTTGCCGTCAGACTGTCTCCCATGCATAAAATGATCAGTTTATCTTTCTTATAATGCCAAATTAAGCTGATTGTTACGATCGTCAACAACAGTCCAATCCCGATTGTTTTGTTTAAACTTGGTCTCTTCTTTTTCATACGATTGAAATCAGGAAATATCTTTTCTGAAATGTGATATCTGAGTTATCAGCAACCAGTTTCACAGTGGCCTCATATTTGGGATTCATGGCACGGTTTATCAAGGCTTGTTCAGATTTATACGAATCCCAAATATGAGGCCACATGGCACAAAATAGTTGATAGGGCATTGATCTGTGAAAGCGAGCGTACTAGTTTGCCGGAGTGAAATGAAAATTCCCACCCAAAGAGCGAGATTAGCAGCCTGTCTCTGGCAGGCAAGGGTTAGCGAGCAAATTTAAAAATTGATAAAG
>Ga0187833_10001547_pt1 | contig 26132 bp, 36 predicted proteins | sample ETNtaG_37_FD_167968 | JGI IMG/M metagenome (GOLD analysis project Ga0187833, IMG submission 167968) | Marine microbial and viral communities from oxygen minimum zone, Eastern Pacific Ocean - ETNP2014_SV_400_PacBio MetaG (Illumina Assembly) | ecosystem: Environmental > Aquatic > Marine > Hypoxic...
AGCAGATGATATTGAATCGGGAGTTACCCATGTCATCAGGGCTAAAGATCATGCAGATAATGCTAAGAGACAAGCGATCATGTATGGATATTTGGGGAAAAAGGCTCCTGAAACCTCATTTGTTGGACGGATTAACTTTCAAGACATGCCGGTGAGTGCTTCTCAAACTCGTAAGGACATTGATGCAGGAAAGTATGTAGGGTGGGATGATATTAGATTGCCCTTCTTACAAGCTTTGAAAAAAAGAGGATATCAACCTGAGACTTTTATTAAATATGCGAACGATGTAGGTGTCAGTTTAACCGATAAGAAGGTGAGTGGAGAGGATTATTTTAAATCTATTAATGCTTTTAATAAAGATCTTATTGATGATAAAGCTTATCGTTATTTCTTTGTAGCTAATCCTGTTAAGGTGAAGATAGATAAAGCTCCTTCTGAGGAGATTGAATTAGATCTTCACCCTGAGCATAAGAAAGGTGGAAGGAAGTTTTCTACTACTGATGTTTTCCATTTAGCTCAAGATGATGTTGCTCGTTTTAAATCTGGAGAATTAAATAGATTAATGGATTGTCTTAATTTTAAACAGAAAGGAAAAAAGTATGTCTTTGATAGCCCAGGATATGAAATCTATAAAGAATCTGGAAAACACATTATGCATTGGTTGCCTGAAGAGCATCTCAACGTTGAAGTATTAATGCCTGATAATAAGATTATTTCTGGATTAGGTGAGATGAGTTTGAAATCTGTAAAGGTGGGAACTGTCGTTCAATTAGAAAGATTTGGATTTTGTCGGTTAGTAAGTAAAGATATGAAGAAAAAGGAACTCGTATTCTGGTTTGGACATAAATAGGTAGTTATAAAAGCAGTATTGATTTTTCTTTGTTTATGTTTGCTGAAATTACTCTAGTAGGGATAGTTGGATATGTAGCATCAACAGTTGTGACAGGCTGTGGAGATGATTATACATATCATATGGGAAAAAGAAATTCTGATAATTCTAATAAAAAAAGTATGGGTGTAGTCTTAGTTGAAAATACTTTTATGACGAGAACCCGAGATAAAGTTTTTGGATATACTGGTCAAGTTATTGAGCAATTTACTAAAGATCATGTGAGATATAGAGAAACTATCCATGATGCTACTAAGAATTTATTGGATTGGTTAGTTGATGTGGAAGAGATCACCCGAATAGGGTTGATTTCTAGTACAAAAAGTGATGTTTGGAAATATGCACAAGATCGATTTCTTCCAGATAATAATGACACAGAGGATGCATATTCTTGGATGGACATAAATAAAAAACTGATGCATGTAGCTTCTAAAGATTATGTTGCAAATAATCACCGTTTTGATTGGAGAGCTCCATTTCAGGTTCGTCCACCTGAGACAATTAAGTCATAGGGTTTTTTATAGTTTATTCTAAGATTATTATGTATGCAGTTTAACTCTCTGGAAAGTTGTTATGAATCACTTAAGAAATTAGAAGAAGTGATGCAAATATTGGAATTAGTTCCCAAACCTCATAGGGAAATTCAGAAAGCCATTGAACAAGAGATTGATCAAGCTGTTTTGCGAGAACGTGAAGAAGAATTTCATGTTCTTGATGAAGAAGATAAACTAAAAGAGAAAGAACAGCAGTTTAATGTTAAAATTCCAGCTCCTGTCTATTACAATTACATTTCTCCTTCGAAGAAAAAAGAGTTAGCTGCAGGGTATACCTTTGTCCCATCAGATGTGCAAATATTCAGAGTGCCACAGACGGTTTTAGGATATAATGTGTTAGGGTGTGCATTTATGGGAACTAATGTTGTATATATTAGAGATACACTCCATGGTAATCAATTCGAAGAAGTGAAACGACATGAATTGAATCATATTGCCCATCCTTGGATGACTGAAAGTCAGATTAGATCTAAAACTAAAAAAGAATTACCCTTTGAAGCTAGTTTTCATTAGAAATATATTTAAATGATGGGATATTCCGATGGATATGCCTAAAGTTTCTATTATTGGTGCTGGTATGGTGGGAGGAGCTGCTGCTCAGGCCATTGCTACAAGAGGTTTAGCTGATGTCGTATTAGTAGACGTTCTTGGAGACCAAACCAAAGGAAAAGGGGTAGATTTAGCACAAAGTATGGCTGCAGTTGGAGTTGATACCTCAGTCGTAGGTACAGATGATTTTTCTCAGATTAAAGGTTCTGAAATTGTGGTTATTACTGCTGGTAAACCGAGACAGCCAGACATGACCAGAGAGGATTTAATTGATGTTAATTGTAAAATTCTAAAATCTGTGTGTGAACAAGTAAAACAATACGCACCAGATGCTATTATTATTCCTGTTTCTAATCCTTTAGATTTAATTACTGCAGCTGCTGCAAGATATTTGGATGTAGATAAGAAAAAAATATTGGGGATGGGTGGGCAATTAGATTGTCTGCGATTTGCTCAAAAAATCAAAAAAAGAATTAAGGTCAGTTACAAAGATATTCAGACAACAGTTGTGGGTATGCATGGAAAAGATATGGTACCTTTACCTGAGTATTCTACTATTAAAGGAATAACTCTCCCCGATATGTTGTCTCCTCAAGAGATTGAAGATGTTGTTGAAGAGACTAAAAATGGTGGAGCTGAAATTGTTGATCTCTTAAAATCTGGAAGTGCTTACTATGCTCCTGGAGAGAGTATTCGAATTATGGTGGAAGCAATATTGACGGATTCTCATAAAATTGTATGTAGCTGTGTCTTTTCTGAAGATGATGGAGTATTCTTGGGAAGACCTGTTATGTTAGGAAAAGAAGGAGTTCATAAGATTGTAACTTTGAAATTAAATGATGATGATGATAAAAAGAGTTTTACGAGTGCTATTGCTACTGTTAAAGAATTGGCAAAAGAGATTATTTAAATAACAGAGTATAACCTTATTTCTAATGTTATTCGATCAACTAAAACAAGAATATCCATATTTATTGGACGTTGGAGATTTGGATCATGAAGGTATTGCTCAAAAAAAGTACTTGTTTAGGGGAATCAATCGGACAGAGGTTACTACCTTAGAAAATTTAGGACCAGATCGATTCACTGTTTATCGTGGAACTGAGTGGGAACCATTTCCTGGTGAAAATGTAAAGTTCTGGGCAGGTCCTGGCCATAGTTCATTCTTAGTTGTTCAAGTAGAGAGAGATCCACTGTATTTTACAAATAATAATCTGGAATTTCTTACGCAAGAGCAATGTATCGAAACTTTTGAAGCTTCTGTAAAAGTATTTTATTATGGTAATCTTCCTGATTGAGATCCAAACATTTATAACATTGAATTTCAAAATAGCTCTTGGGTGATTTATATGACAAACGCAATTGCATTGATAGTAGCAGCAGTTGTTGCTCAAATATTAGGAATGCTTTGGTATGGTCCTGTCTTTGGAAAACAATGGCTAGGATTTATGGGCTGGAGTAAAGCGGACGCAGATAAAAGAATGAAGGAAGGCAAAAAGAATATGATTATTGCTTTCGTGGGTTCTTTAGTAACTGCGTATGTGTTTTCTATGATACTTGGTCAACTGGGAACCGTTGGGTTTAGCGCCGGAGCTGTAGTTGGATTTTGGGTTTGGTTAGGATTTTTAGCAACCACTCAAATGGGATCTGTATTGTGGGAAGGTAAACCAAAAGGATTGTATTATTTGAATACACTCTTTAGCTTGGTAAACCTTGCACTTATGGGTGGAATCTTGGCCGCTTGGGCTTAATTTTTTTTATCTTTTTTTCTCTACGCCGATTTGTTTGCAGTATTCTTTAATAGGGCAGATAGAACATTTTGGAGAGATAGGATTACAGAGATTTTGGCCAAAGGCTACAATGTAGGTGTTTAAGGGAATCCAGTATTTCTTTTCTAATTTCTTTCTTAAAGCCATCTCTGTTTCGAATGGTGAGGATGTTTTTACGTATCCTAATCTGTTACATATTCTATGGACATGGGTGTCGACACAGACGGCAGGAGTTTTGAAGGCAACTCCCACCACTAGGTTGGCTGTTTTTCGGCCAACACCAGGGAGTTCTATTAACTCGTCTATTGTTTGTGGTATTTTGTTGTTGAATTTTTCTTTCAAGACTGATGGTAGGAGTTTGAGGTGTTTAGCTTTTGTTATGTGGAACCCTACTGGGTAGATGAGCTTTTCTATCTGTTTTTCTGAAAGTGTGTTAAAGTCTTCAGGTTTTTTTACAACTTTGAACAATTTTTTGCATACTGCTGCAGTAGTTTGATCTTTAGTTCGTGCTGATAGGATAGTGCCTACTAATACCTTAAATGGATCTTTTGTTTGTAATTCTATGAGTTCAATAACAGGAACATTCCATTTAGGAACTTCTTTTTCTAAGATGTTGTATATTGCTGGGATGTTTGTCATAGGTACTTCTTAATCTCTCCAATTGTAGAAAGTGTTTGTGTAGGTTGTCCTGTCTCTTCGTTTGGTAATTCGTCTTTGAATTTACCTTGTTGTATCCAATAAGTCTGGCAGCCTTTATCGTTTCCCCATTGGATACCTCTTACGGTTCGATCATCAAGCATGGCTATTTCCTCTGGTGGAACTTTGAAATGTTCTAGAGCTTGTTCGTATAACTTGTTTTTATCTTCAGGATCGATTAGAATAAGTTCAAAGTATTTGTTTAATCCTAGGTCTTCTATTAACTTTCTTCTGCTATCGGGAGATTCTCGTTTTGCCAAAGAACAAACAGCAAGTTGGTATTTGTCTGCTAGATAATCAAGAGTAGGTATAGCATCTGGGTAGAGAGCATCATTCTCAACTTCAAAAAGAGTTCTCGCCCAATCTATAATTACAACTTTGATCATTCTTATTAGTAAAATACTCAATTTTATAAATGTATGTGGAATCCTCTTTTAATGCATCCTTTAGATAAATATGAAACAGAAGAGATAAATGTACCTTTAGGAAAAGGATTAAAGATAGTTGGTTCTGGTGGGTCTAGTATCATACAAGAGTTATTTTCTGAAGAAAATGCTGTTGAAACCTACGAATGGTTAGGAGAATATTGGTATTTTAGTATTGAGAAAAATTATACCCTTGTAGATTATACTCAAATATTTGATGGAATTAGGATACGCCATTCATTCAGTGAATTAATTCGAAGCGGGAAAAATAATCAACCATTATCCTGGCACCATGATGGTGATCATGAATTTCCCTTAATTACTGTACTGTACAAACACGGTCAGGATAGAAGTTATCGGAATAGTGCAAATACAATTCTAGCTCCAAGTAGAACAATGCTTAATTATATATCAGATCCCATACATGAAGTAGAACAAAAAGCAAGAATTGAAATACCAGATCATGAATCTATTAAATATGTTAGAAAAGCTTGGTTGAATCGTGCTGAAAGCATTAGGCAAGGTTCATACCCCCCTGAAAGAATTTGGGATGGGCTTGGCTCAACTATGAAAAATTTCGGAAATATTCCCCATAGATTTTTAGAAGATTTTCCACACCCTGAATGGATTGTGAATTCTGAAAATTGTAACAAAATGCTTAAAGATATGTGTGAAAACGGTAAAGATTTTATATTTCCCCAAACTTATAAACAAGAATCTGCATTGGTTTTTGTAGATAATTTTATGGTACACGCAAGAGTATGTAACAACTTCAAGAAAGACAGCTTGCATGTTTTTCGATTTAAACCGGATTCTGATGTATGGAAGGAATTAGGTCTTCCCTTACATATGTATCATGACGCTGCATAGCTAGGTTTTATAAATCAATCATTATTCCTTATTTCTATGCATCCGTTAATTAAGTATGAAACTGAAGAGATAAATGTTCCACCTGGTTGGGGTACTCGTATTATTGGAGATTGTAGTGAAGATATAGTTGCATCTTTATTTAATAACGAGAATGCCATGAGAACCTATCAAGAACTCGGTACAAGGAGATTTATTTCTGTGAGTGGTTCTAATACTCAATGTGAAGTAGACCCAAATGTATCTAATACTGAAGTTACATTAGAAGAATTTTTGGGAGGAAAGCATCGGGTTACCCATTATGACTATTGTAGGAGTGTAACTAGTATATCTCCATTTTTCTGGCATCAAGATTCCTCAACGGAGAAGCCAGCAATTGTTATTTTATGCAATGCATTAGGAAATGAATTTGTGGAAGGGGCACCTTTAACTCTTCTTGGAGAACCTGAGAAAATAGCATCTATCTATATAGATCCACTACGACAGTTTAATGTTGAAAATTCTAAAGAACAGCCTTACATATCCATTGAAAGCATGATAGACTACTATGCAGAAATAAGCGGAGGCAGTTTAGATTGGGGCAAACTCTGGAATCGTATACTTGATGCATATAGAAATGCAAAATATGACCCTAAAATTAAAGCAGCAATTCCTTTTTTGGCCGATGGAAAGGTTACCATAAATGATTACACTCAATTTGCATTCGACACTTCACCGAAGCATATCTTTCCCCAAGAGTATAGGGGAGGAGATGTCCTCATTTTTCATGATGGATTGTCAACCCATAGTAGACTTTCTAGAACACCTGTTTCTAATGAGATTAATATTCGAAAAATGTATCCAGATTTTAAACTATTGGCAGATCTTGGAATGCCTTACCTTGCCTAGTCAAACCAACCTTTTTATACTAGTATTCTAGAATTATCTCTATGTCTAACGTTCCACCTGAAGTACAAGCACAATTAGAAGAACAAAAGAAGAATTGTCCCTTTTGTAAGATCATCTCTGGAGAGATTGAATCTAAGAAAGTATATGAAGATGAACTCATGATTGGGATCTTAGATATCAATCCAAGAATTAAAGGTCATATGTTACTTTTGCCTAAAGAACATTATCCTATTCTACCCTTTCTACCACCAGAAACATTCAAACATATGTTTAGCAGGATGAGTTCCTTAGTTAACGCCTTGAAGGAGAGTATGCTCTCAACAGGGTGTAATGTGATGATTGCCAACGGTGGAGTTGCTGGACAGCAAAGTCCTCATTTCTTAGTTCATTTGTTTCCCAGAGAGAATAAGGATGGTTTTGATAAATATGGTTTTGAAAAAGGAAAGGCTGACAAAAAAGAAGTGGATGATGCCTATCAATTACTGTCAAAGAACATTCCCATTATGATGAATAATCATTTTCAGCGAAATCCTATGGAGTGGCATACAGGACAGGTGGATACTGCAGATCATTTAACGGATATAAAAAAAGAAGGACAACTTGTCTATGAAGATGAAAAACTTTTGGTTATGATGAGTAAAAATCCTCAAACTAAAGGTCATGTTGTTATCTATTATCAAGAGCCGTTAAAAGCTGAAGAATTAGATGAAATGAGTAGTTTTCATCTCTGGAGTTGTGCTTCACTATGTGCAACAGCCGTCTATGAAGGATTAGGGGCTGCAGGAAGTAATATTATTCTCAAAACTGGATTGAGTGACGATAATGAGGAAGGATTATTTAGTGTTGAAGTGTTGGCACGATATGAAGATGATGGAATCGATGTGTTAGGAGAACCGGGAGAAGGAAAGGATCTTGATGCAGTTGCTGCCAAGATTAAAGACAAGATGTTTCTTATAGAACAGATGGGTAAAGAAGAGAAAAGTATTCCTTCTATTAATATGGATGAAGAGAGGAAAGTAGTTACTGAAAATCATGATTTAATCAAGGCTGAAGTTGAATTTAATGATGCAGAACAGGAGATAAAGGCTGCTTTGAAGGATATAACTGGTGAATGAATTTTAGGTAAGTTTTATAAATAAGTACTTATAAGTACTTATATGGAGAGGAAAATAGTTAAAAACGGCTATCAGCATAGGCTGAATATTCCTCAAGAAATAATTGATTCTCTCAAACTTGATAAAAATTCTAAAGTGACTATACGTGAAGTTGATACACCTGAAGGTAAAGGTTTTGTAGTTATTCCTGTTAAAAAAGGGAGGCAAAAAATATCATGGTGAAGAAAGGCCAGATAGGACTGTTTATGTTGTTTGGTGTTATTGGAGCTATTGGTATCTTATTTTTAATTTCTGTACGAGTAGATTCTCCGGTAGCACCTTCCATAGAGATGGATAGTGCTCCCGTTAGTGAATATGTCCAACAATGTCTCCTTGAGGTGGGAACCCAAGGTATTCGAGATTTAGGATTAAGTGGAGGATTTATGACCTACACCCATCAAGGAGATGAAATGCATATGGAAATTCCATACTACTGGATGCAGGGTGAAAATAGGATGCCTAGTATTGAAATTATAGAAATCAACTTGGAACAATATATTCATGAAATGCTTCCTGAGTGCATTGGGAACTTTGAGGGATTTCCCCCTGGCGTAACTATAGAACAAGGTGTTATGCGTCCTGATGTACACATAGGTACAGATTCTGTTGAGCTATTGCTCAATTTCCCTGTAACGATTACACAAGATTCTGCCATTACTACCCTTACTGAATTTCACACGAGTGTCACCATTCCATTTAGATACTACTTTGATACGATGCATATCTTTATGGCTGAACAAGAAAGAGTGGGAAATGAATTCCCTGTTAGTTTTGTTACGGCTTTAGCTGGAGAGAGAGATTTTGTCTATATCTATGATCAACTTGATGACAATACAGTTATATTGACATTACACTTTGAAGATGAATCGTATACCTACAGTTTTGGATTGAAATATGATTGGGAGGCAGAAGTATGAAGTTTCATATTCTATTGCTGTTGTTAATTATTCCATTAGTTTGTGGATCTCTTGATGACAACGAACGTGATGACTTAAAATCCAATTATGGAATTACGACTGAAGATGGAGCATATATGGAAGGTGATACTGCATATATTACAGGAGATGCATCTATTGATTCATTGCAAGGAAATGTTGTGCTTTATGGAGGATCTGTGTATATAACCAGTTCTACCTCAGGTAGTATGTCAATTGAGAGTGGTAGGGTTACTGATGCTAAAGGAAATACTCATACATTTACTTCTGCCAAAGAAATTATCATCACAGATGGAGTGATTACAGGTATGGATGATGCAGATTATCAGGGAGATTTGGATGAACATGCGATTAAAGGCATGATCGATTATGAGGAGGGTGTGGTGACGAGTAATTTAGTTACGATTGGTGGAACCATGGAAATATCGGGTACTGATGTGGACATCACTTTAGGTGATACCATTAGTATTGGAGAGGGTGTAGATAAAAAAGAGGATATCAATATCCAGTATGATGATAGCTTCGAAAAGTTCCGGTTACATAATGAGGATGGTACTAAAATGGTGGATGAAGGAGTTACATTCCAAGGAGTAAATGGCTTTGAGCAATCTTACTATTTTGATAATGGACCTAGTGAGAAATTTGGTGTGATCAAAGAATCTTTGATAGGATTTTATGATAGAATGCCAGTGCCATTTAAATTTATAGGAGACCCCATTCTTGGATTTCAAGAAGTTGATAGAGAAGGTAGATTTGATGCCAAATTAAAATTTACGCCCAAAAGTGATGGGGTGAGTATTGATTTTACATTTACAGGAAATCCTCTTTCAGCTCAACCTGTCAAGGCAATTTATCATCTTGGAGGAGACACTGTTCAACATATTGGTAAAATTGTGACTTACCCTGGCAGAAAAGTCAAAGCTCTGTTTATTAGAAGGAGAGGGAGGGATTAATCCTGTTCTATCCAGCCATAGCCTTTCGCTTCTAGTTGATCAACAAGGTCACCTTTACCTTCTAGGGCAATCTTACCTTCTAACATGATGAACAATTTATCAGGTTTGATAAATTCTAAGATTCGTTTATAGTGAGTAATAATCAATATACACTTATCTTTATTCATAAATTGATTAACACCTTCTGAGACTGCTTTTAGGGCATCTATATCCAATCCGGAATCAGTTTCATCTAAGATTGCTAGTTGAGGATCTAAGACAGCTAATTGTAGAATTTCAGCTTTCTTCTTCTCTCCACCGGAAAATCCTGCATTGAGATATCGTAAACCAAATTTAGGGTCCATGTTAAGTGATGCCATCTTTTCATCGAGTAATTTCTTAAATTCCATAACAGGAACTTTTTCTCCTTTGATTCCATTCAAAGCAGTTCTTAAGAAATTTGCAATAGTAACTCCTTGAATCTCTTGAGGATATTGAAATGATAAAAATAATCCTGCTTTAGCTCTCTCATCCTGTTCTAATTCCGTGATGTCTTTACCATTGTAGAGAATTTTACCTTGGGTCACTTCATATTTTGGATTTCCCATTAAGACATTTGCCAAAGTGGACTTTCCTGAACCATTTGGTCCCATTAAAGCATTGATCTTTCCTAGTTCAATCTCCATAGATAATCCATTTAGGATTTCCTTTCCTTCAATACTTACGTGTAAGTCTTTTATTTCAAGTAGTTTCATATGAATCATCTCCAATTATGTTATCCTCTTTATTTTTAATCGCATTATGAATCGTTTCTAATGCTATAAGCGCGCATTTAATTCTGGGGGCTGAGACTTCAATGCCCAGCATTTCTAAAATATCTTTTGTATTGATTTTCATGACTTCTTTTAAGGTTTTTCCTTTAATAGCGTCAGTAACTAAGGAGGCAGCTGCTATACTAATTGCACACCCTTTTCCATCAAATTTAACGTCTTCAACTTTATCATCTTTTATTTCTAGGGTAATAGTTACATCATCACCACAAATAGGATTAAAGCTATGAGATTTGTGGGTTGGAGATTTTAGATTACCAAAATTTTGAGGCTCTCGATAGTGATCAAGGACATGCTCCTGATACATCTCTCTATTTTCCATTAAATATGTCCTCCGCTTTGTGTAATCCTGCAACAAAGGTGTCGATATCTTCTGTTGTATTGTAAAAGTAGAATGATGCTCTTGATGTTCCTGCAATTCCTAATTTAGTCATTAAAGGCATAACACAGTGATGACCTCCACGTATACAAACAGTATCATCATCTAGTATGGATGCTACATCATGGGCATGAACTTTGTTTAAGTTAAATGAAATAATTCCTGCCCCTTCTTTAGGAATAAATAAGGTAAGATTTAATCCTTTCATCTTTTCTAGAGCATATGCTCGTAATTCTTGCTCATACGCTTCAATATTGTCTAATCCTATTTTGTTAAGGTATTCAATAGCTGTTGCCAATGCAATTCCTCCTACAATGTTTGGAGTACCTGCTTCAAACTTCCAAGGAAGATCGTTCCAAGTTGCTTTTTCAGGTGTTACTGATCGAATCATGTCTCCACCGAAATTAAAGGGCTCCATTTTTTCAAGGAGCTCTTTCTTTCCAAACAAAACTCCTATTCCTGTTGGGCCTAAGAGTTTATGACCTGAAAAGGCAAAAAAGTCACAGTCTAATTTTTTTACGTCTATTTTCATATGAGGTGCAGATTGTGCACCATCAATAATTGTGATAGCATCTTGTTTCTTTGCTAGACTACATAGTTTTTCTACATCGTTTACTGTTCCGGTAGCGTTGGAAACATGGACTACTGAAAGAATCTTTGTTTTTTCTGTAATAAGTTTTTCTGCTTCTTTGTAATCTAGAGTAAAATCTTTTTTAATAGGGATGAATTTTAGAATTGCACCTGTTCGTTTAGCTAGTTGTTGCCAAGGTACAAGGTTTGAATGATGTTCTAATTCTGTTAATAGTATTTCATCTCCTTTGCTAATATTCTTTTGGAGTGAGTATGCAAGAAGATTTAATGATTCTGTAGTTCCACTTGTAAAGATAATTTCTTCCTGTGTTGCGTTGATAAAATTGGCAACAGTTTTATGCGCATCTTCATATGCCTTTGTAGCATTTTGAGATAGTTTGTAGACTCCTCGGTGGATATTTGCATTTTCCTTTTCATAGTAATCTGTAATTCTTTTGATTACTGCTTTTGGTTTTTGAGTTGTTGCCGCATTATCTAGATATACTACATTCTTCAAAATAGGAAAATCCTTTTTTATCTTATCAACTGTAGCTTTATCTAGTTTCATTATGATAATCCTAACATCATTTTTATGTCGTCTGATGGTTCCCAAGGAGGGTCAAACGTTAAGTCAATAGTTGTTTCTGGAAATCCTTTGTTTTCAAGTCCATACTTAACGGCATCCATAATAATAGGACCATAGGGACAGGCAGGACTTGTTAATGTCATAGTAACTTTGGTTCCTTTTTTATCATCTAGATTAATCTCTCTGATTAATCCCAAAGTCCAAATATCAATGTGAAGTTCTGGATCTTCAATCTTTTTCATTTCTTCAATAGCAACTTCTTTTGTTAGTGCTTCGCTCATTGTAAACCCTCCAATACGGCTTTTTCTACTTCAGCCTTAATGGCTGTATCTTTAAACATATCCAATACAGGTGTAAAGTATCCTTCAACAATCTTTGCTGTTGCTTGTTTCTTTGTTAATCCTCTTGTCATAAGATAGAATAACATCTCTTCATCAATTTGCCCCACAGTAGAACCGTGTGAACACTTTACATCGTGATTGTGGATTACTAAATTTGGTATAGCATCAGCTTCTGCTTTATCTGAAAGGAGAAGTGCATCTTGAGTTTCATATCCATTTGAATTCTCTGCATTTTTGTTAATTTCGACTAATCCTCTGCTTAATGCTTTTGCTGTGTCGTTTAAGACACCTTTTGTTACAATATCGGAATAGGTGTTGGGTGCATTGTGTAGTGATGCTGTATAAATATCATATTTTTGATTGTTCTTTGCAAAATAGATCACTTTGTTGTTTGCAGTAGCTCCTGGTTGTTCAAGTGAGGAGATAATATCAGATTTAGTGTATTCTGAGCCCAAGCAAACGTCTACCCAGTTTACTTCTGAATCTTTTCCCGTTTTTGCAATTCTTCTTTGAACATTGTGAGTTTTATCATCTAAATGTTGTAAGGTGACAAAGTCAATATGTGCACCCGATTCAGTTATAATTCTCGTATCATCTGCAACGAAGTTTGCTTTTCCAGATTTTTTTAATAATATTTGAGCTTTTGAATTAGCTTCAGCTTTAATTTGGATTAATGAAACAAAAGGCCCTTCACTAATGTCTTGGTGGATCTCAATCGGTTTTTCTAATTGAGTATCTTTTGGAATGGTTATCGTGATGAAATTATTAGCATGTGCTGTTAAGTAATTGCTTAGATAGGTGTTGTCTGTGAATGTCTTTGAGAAAAATGCTTTATCTGTGGGAGATTCTTGAGAAACCTTAATTTTATCTGATTTGATCGTGATTTCAGCTTTAGGAGTTGATGGGGTGATTTTTTGTATATCTAATGAGGGTTTGATTACAATTCCTATTCCATACTTGTAAGTAGGTTGAGGTGCATTCTTCAACTTAGCTAGTGATTCTTTTTGTATTTTTTCAAACATAATTATCCCAATGATCCTTCCATTTCTAATTGTATTAATCTGTTTAATTCTACTGCATATTCTAGAGGAAGTTCCTTTACAATCGGTTCAATAAAACCGGTAACAATCATTTGAGTTGCTGTTTCTGCACTTATCCCTCTGCTCATCAGGTAAAATACTTGTTCTTCTGAAATTTTTCCCACGGTAGCTTCGTGTGCCATGTCTGTTGTAGATTCATGGACATCCATGTAGGGATAGGTATTTGATTGTGAAGTGGAGTCCATCATTAAAGCGTCACAGTCAACCTTTACTTTGGCATTTAATGCTCCTTTTTTTACAGAGACTTGTCCTCGGTAGGAAGCAATCCCTCCATCTTTTGAAATTGACTTTGAAGTTACCGTACATGAAGTATTTTTTCCAAAATGGACAATTTTAGATCCTGTGTCTTGATGTTGTCCTTCTCCTGCATACGCTATTCCAATAAAATCTGCTTTTGAATTATCTCCTACTAACATCGATGCAGGATACAACATGGTTGTGTTTGATCCCATATTTCCGTTAATCCATTCAATAACTGCATTTTCATGACAAACTGCACGCTTTGTGTTTAAGTTGTAGGTATTTCTGCTCCAGTTTTCAATACTTGAGTATCTTGCTCTTGCATTCTTTAGAACGTGAATCTCTACGCAACCTGCGTGTAATGAGTTTTGTGTGTATGACGGTGCTGAACAACCTTCAATATATTGGCATTCAGCTCCTTCGTCAATGATTATTAGGGTATGTTCAAATTGACCACCTGCCATGGCATTCATCCTGAAATAGGCTTGTAGAGGGGCAGTTACTTTAACTCCCTTAGGAACGTAGATAAATGTTCCACCCGACCAAACTGCAGCATGTAAAGCTGCAAATTTGTGGAGTTTGGGTGAGACACAATTCGTCATAAAGTACTTTTTCATTAATTCGGGATATTCTTTTAGAGCTTCATCACAGTCTAAGAAAACAACTCCTTGTTTTTCAATATCTTCTCTTAGTTTATGATATACCACTTGAGATTCATATTGTGCACCTACACCACCTAATGATTTTCTTTCTGCTTCTGGGATTCCTAATTTTTCATATGTTTTTCTAATATCTTCTGGAACTTCTTCCCAAGTATTTGCATTTGCTTTAGCATCAGGCTCCATGTAGAATATAATCTTTGATAAATCAAGTTTTGATAAATCTGGACCCCAATCTGGCATTTTTAATTCATGGAATAGTTTTAATCCTTCTAATCGTTTCTTTAACATCCACTCTGGTTCATCTTTCTTTTTTGAGATTTTTCTGACTAATTCTTCAGTTAAACCAGGAGCTGCTTTGAATGATAATCGTTCTTCGTTTGCTTGGTCGTATGTAGATCTATCTATAGTAAAATCGTCCATATTATTATCTTGTGCAGATTCTGATGGTGGCATCTTAACAATTGTTAAGTATAATCGGTTTATAAAGGTTTTGCTACAACACAACAATTATATACTAAGGTAGGAATCATGATAATATGGCGAAATCACTTACTAAGGCTATGCCTCAAGAAATTGAAGTGTGGTTTGTAATTCCAGCTATTAGAAGAGAGTTAGCGAAAGCGTTTATTGCTAAGGGTAAATCTCAAAAACAATCTGCTGACTTATTAGGAATTAGTGAAGCTGCTATCTCCCAATATCTTTCTGATAAACGTGGGAATGAATTACAATTTGATACAGAGGAGAAAAAGAAAATTGTAAATGCTGCTGATAAGATTCTTGCTGGTGAACATATTATGCAGGAAATGCATCGATTGATTGTAAGTTTACGTGCTGCAGATAGTGTTTGTAAAATGCATAAAAAGATGGATAAAGGATTACCTCACGATTGTAAGATTTGTTTAGAAGGTTAATCTAAAGTTTCTATTGTTTTTTCTAATTGTGTGAATGTATCATCTGCAGTTTGAAGGTCTGCATGTTCAGGTTCAACTGGCACTTCAACCGTTTCAATTGTTTCTTGGACAACTGGTTCTGGAGCTTGTACTTCTGGTTGATAACATCCTATTAGTAATGTAATTATTATTAGACTAAAGATCCATTTCATGAGAGCACCTCTGGCCAACTTGCTTTTAATGCAGCTAATTCAGATTTTATTTGTGATTTTGGACTGAATTTCATAACGTTTATTTTTATTGAAACAATATCATCAATAACGGTTGCCGTTTCTTCAGCAGTTAAGAGATTATCTTCAAAACCTTCTTCAGCTATTTCTTCAAGATCGTATAGTAACAATAAAATGTATTCTCTTTTTGAGCTTGCGTCTTTAGCTATGGTGAGTCCTTTAAAACAAGCATCTTTTTCTGTTCCTCTTTTTTTATAGCAAGGGAGTGAATCTGTGTATAATTGGACACAAGCTTCTGCTTGATTGCTAGATAATGCACGGCACGGTTCTGGATTGCCATATGCATCTTTATCATTTTGTAATCTGCATTTAATCCTATTCTTTGCAACTGAGAATCCTTCACAGTTAATTTCTGAGTTTCCATATCTATCTGTTTTCTTAACTGCTCCTGCTGTTGAGCCTGCTGCAAACACAACAGCTGTTGCTAATATACAGATAGTAATAAACAAAAGTAGTTTCTTCATGACAGTTTTTTAATATGTGAATATTTAAATGTTTCTTAATGGACACAACATTTATTAATAAGTAAAACTCATGGATGTAGGGTGATACTATGTATATCGGAAAATATGTGAATAAATATCATGATCAATTTTATGTTATATTTAGGATTTTAATTGGATTAATGTTCTTCTGTCATGGAGCTCAGAAAGTATTAGGATGGTTTACAGAAAATCCTGCTGCAGCTTTGATGAGTACATTTGGTATTGTAGGTATTTTTGAAATAATTGGTGGATTAGCCATCTTAGTTGGCTTTTGGTCTAGATTAGCAGGAGCTGGTGGCGTTATTTTAATGTTATTAGCTTATTTCAAGGCACACTTTCCAGGATTTGTATTAGGATTGGGATTATTTCCGATTGTAAATCGAGGAGAATTAGCTGTCTTGTACTTTGCATGTTTCTTACTTGTTGTTCAACATGGAAATGGTAAAGCAAGTTTGGAGAAAATGATGACTAAGGGTGAACTCTTTTGAGTGATACGTTAGTAATCTACGCTCATCCCTCTACTCCAGGACATTGTCCTGAAATATTTGATAATGTGTTGACCTATTTGGATAAGCACAAAATCAAATATGATTTTTTCAATCTGTATAAGATGAAGTACGATCCTGTTTTGCATGAAGATGAGCATTACACAGCGGGAGCTAAACATCGGAAAGTGAGTAAAGTCAATAAGGCTATTCAAAAACAGGTTTTGGATGCTAAGAAATTAATCTTTGTCTATCCAGTGTGGTGGGGAAGTATGCCAGCCATTCTCAAAGGATTTATCGAGAAAGTGTTTGTTTCACATTTTGCATTTAAGTATGTTCCAGCACCGATATTTGGTGCATTGCCAAAACCTTTACTTAAAGGAAAGAAAGCATTAGTGTTCATTACAACAGGAGGTCCTTGGTGGGCTTGGTGGTTTTTCATGAAGAGGAGAGCCATGAAACATGCTAAGATTGATTGTTTGAGATTCTTTGGGGTAAAGGCTAAAGTTATTCGATATGGACCTGCACGGCAGTTGGATGATAAGATTAAGGAAGACATTCATAAAATGGTATATAAAGCTATGAAGAAGTTTTACTAAGGATTTATTATTTTCTAAACTTATACACAGGTGTGGGACCATGAGATGTTCTGAAATCAGGTTCTAGGAAATACTTTGTAGTTTCAGATAGATCAGTGAATCTTGGAGCGAGGATTTTACCCCCACATATGGGCACTCCTGTTTTGGTTATTTGCATTGTGGTCTGGATTGATCCAGAATCCATCATTACATTAGAAGAATACATTCTAGCTACTATAGTATCTTTATACATTGCCAATGTTAGTCCTATACCTGTGCCTCTTGTTCCTGCAATTCCATTATGTAAATCCAACAATGTAGGGGCAATGGAGCTGATATATTCATGCATAATTCTTAGTTTTTCTTCAAATGCTCCATTTAAGTCTGCCACATCAATTTTTCTTTCGAAATCGGTGTAAGATATTGAATTATCGACTACGGATATCCTCCGCTCAGATCTAGGTGTATTGCCAAATACATGGAGTGAATCGTGGACATCAGAATTGGGAAGAAATGGAAAATCATTGTATACAATTCGTCTTCCCTCAAAGAGTATGGGTTCTGCAAATTGTAGTGCTGATTCTTTGTTGGACATCTTGGATTGGGATCTTACATAGTATATAAAAGGTTGGTGTGAAAATCGTATTAGGGTACGAATAATGTATATCCTTAAAATTAAAGATCATGTGATTGGTAAAAAGGTTTAATTCTCTCCAAAACCAAAGATTTTATATGGTATTATTAAACTTCTAACTGGTATGGATAATCGTGAATTTAAAAAATTAGATTTTGGTATAGAATATAGGGGGAGGACTATCGAAGAAATTCCTTTATCAGGACCCTTATTTGAAGGGAATGATTCTATGTTAGAAGAGGTATTGCTAGAATTCGGGAAATCCATTTTATGTGATGATGAATCATCTGTGAGACTTGGAGAGGAAATTGTGGCAGAGGTTTGGGCAGAATCAAGTATTTATATGGCAAGAGGGAGGTATCTGTGTCTGACTGATAGCTTACAATCACTTGAGGATATCGATAAAGCTGAGCAATGCATGCGGGTATTGGTTCATTGTTCAGATGATGCAGATGTTCATGCACACTATCCCGAATACCTACAGATTCAAAATGCTATGCTTGCATTAAGTGCTGTATTTAGAGGTAATAAGAAGTTTGCTCAACAACTATATGATGAAGCTCAAAACGGTGAAGGTAGCGATGGAATAATTATAACAGAGGGATCAGGCGGTATAGCCATGGGCAGTGATCATGTAAGTTCTGAAGGTAGTGCTCAAATATGGGGGTGTGTAAGTCGACATTTAAATCATTCTGGGAGAGATTGGAGTGTTCTTCCGAATAATTATTCCATGGGAATTTCTAAGCCCGTAGAATATAGTTTAAAGCATCGTATGATTGAGGCCTTAGAGGCGGAAGAGTATACAATATGTGCTGGTTTGCAGCAATTAGAATTTCAAATGGATTGTCAAATTGCTCAGGTTGGAGCAACCGATTATCAAGAATATGTTGCCAAACGATTACTCAGTGAGTTTCTTGATGAACCTATGGAAATTGGATTTAAAGAGCGAGAAAAAATCAATATGCTACATCTCAATAGTAATACTAGGAATCACGTCATAAGTTGTGTTCAACAAAGATCTGGAGAATATCTGTTTAATGCTATCCCTGAATATGCTGGAGCAGTCTTTAGTCTGCTTTTAGATCGAGATTATAGGGATTTACATGGGAGAAACGATATTGTAGCTTCTGATATAGCAACATTCCGTATTCAGAATCATTGAGATATAACAGGAGTATCTTCAAACACATAAATTTATAAATGTAAATAGCTTCTTAGTTTGTATGAATAATGTATGAATAATGTACAAAGTATGACAGATGATTTTCTAAACGATCAATTTGCAACTTGGAGTTATCCCTCCCCTGAAAAGGGAGTTTTGCCGTATGCTAAAGGTATAAATTATTTCCGGGCAGGAATGTCATCTATTGACCAATTAGCTGATCAAAATGTAAGACAATGTCGATCTGTTGCTCTGTCCGATACAAGATTATCTATTAATAATCAAAATGGACTTCATATAGGAATGGTGTACAAACAAGGTGAACAATTTGAAAGAATGAAATTTGAAAAAGCTGTTCCATTAGATGATGCCTTGAGTGGAGATCAACCTTTAATTACAGGATTATATCCTAGGGTGGTATTTCCAGCCGAGGGTGAATTTCAGTATGCTTTTTTACTTAATTATGGTGAGGAATTATTTGGAATTTCTTCTGAAGAACATACTATTTCAGTGCATGAAGGAAGTAACATTAATGATATAGTTGTTCCACTTAATATTCCCTGTGAAGATGAAGTAAGAGGTGCTATCTCTGGATTTCACGAGGGATTTATAATTCCTCAGGGTGATTGCACACTATCTCTGGAAGTTGAGAGACTTCCTTTGATTTGAATAAGGACTGATGGATATAGACCTATGTCATCTAAGATGTTGAATAGTGATGGAGTAAAACATGAATTACCGATTGCAAGTAATTTTGATATTTCTGGATATGTTATAAAAGGTCAACAGCCAAGAAGTAATCCATTAAAACGAAGAATTTCTACTGAAAAGTATGTGGAGATACCATTCATGTTAGCATCTGATATGCCAAATGATTTTATTCCAATAGGAAGAGTTACCTTAGAATATGATGGACAAGAAGATGCAGCAGATTTGGTATATCAATCATTAAGGAGATCTGAATCTCTTGAAGAGTCGGCATCCAATCCCCATTTGGGACTCGTTGAGGTACAGGTTAGCAGAGTTGCAAAAGTTAATTCTATCGAGGTAGAATTTAACCCAAGACGTATACCTAATCCAAACAAAGATCCTTTTGTACTTTCTTCTCCTGGTTATCCAGATAGTTATCGATCTGGGGGAGCTTTATTCTATAGCATGAGTGGTGGAGAGAAAGGATATGATCCTGCACCAACTGTAAGCACAGGTAAAACAGTTTTAAAGAATGCAAAAACAGGTCCAGTAAGTCCTAAAATGAAAGCAGAATGGGATAGTCATCTGCACACCTTTAGATTCTGCCTTACTAATCATATGACCTAATTATTGTGAAATAAATTCAGTTTCTTCATACGTTCCTTTAATCCCAATCCATCTCTTAGGTGTAAGTTTAGTATAGTCCATAGCTGTGAAGGGTTTCTTAGCAATAGCTAATTCTTGAAACTTAGGAAAGTCAATCCAGGTATGCCATTCTCCTTTAATTTTAAATTTCTTTTTAGCCATCATAACTACACGACTAGAAATATGCTCAGAGACTAATTCGTAATCTTCCAGGAATTTTGCAAGTTCTTTAGTTTTATCAACCACTTCTCCATGTGTTGGCATATTATCTCTGTTCAAACGTTGCATAGATGCACCTACGTGCATGTATGCTTTGATTTCTATAAAATCAGGATCTCCTTTTTTGATTAAGGTTGCATAGTCTTCCATATCTTTATCGTTTATTCCTTTTACTAAGGTTAATCTAATAGTAGTTCTCTCTGGTTTTTTTGCTAAATGATCTAATGATGAGTTTAATCTCTCCCAATAGTCCGAAAATAAAGGAAGGTCAACTGTTTTTAACAATGATTTATTGGGAGCATCAAGTGAAATGTATAATTGTGTTATGGGTTCTAAGTTTTTAATTTCATCTGGGAATTGTGCATTGGTTACTATAAACGTTGAGACTCCATCTTTGTTAAATAAATCTAGAAGTTCGTTCATTCTTGGATATGCTATAGGTTCTCCCGTTAATGATAATGCAACATGTTTGATATTTTTAGATCCTAAGTATGCTCCTTTGTTTCTTTTTTCATTTCCTTTGAATCCCACTAATAATTTTTCATGGTTTTGTTTAGATTCTTCAAAAATTACGTTTGGTTCATCTACTTTCCATCTCCAATCTTTGGAAACAGGAGATTTGTAGTCTCTCCAGCAAAAAGAACATCTGTTTGCGCAGGAAATTGATGTTGACATCTGCATACATTGGTTGGACATGATACCATAGAAGGTTAATTTGTAACAACCACCATTACCTCTGATCATGGATTTAGTCCAGTGGCATGTTTTAACAGCACTATGTGAACCAATAATTCGATAGGCTTGTTTAGTTAAAGCGTCTTTTGCCGACTGTGTGAGTTGTTCTTGCATAAAGATTGGAACGAAATTCGTTATATAAAGGTATATGTAGGGATATGTTTAAAAATGGAATAGATATTATGAAATCATGGACGATTCTGATATGTTTATTCAGGCTTGTAAACCTATGACTACATTCCTGGCAGGTAAACAAGAAAAAAGTAGGGTAAGAGAGGAACAGGTTAGGGCTATGTTGCCAGTAGGTGGCACTCCTGATGAAGAAATATTAGGAGACACATTCAAGATGGAACTACACTGTAGTTATTTGAAAGCTCAATTAGAATATGCTCGTTCTACTGTTCTAAAAAATGGTTTTCATGCATATGTTATTGGACAACGTCCCGAGATAGAAACCTTAAATTTAAGTATTGTTGATTATCAACTACAATTACTTCAACAAGAAAAAAGTGTGGTTTTTATGTTGGATCAATCTCATCCGACTGCGTATACAGATTCCTTCTCCGATATTGAGAAAATTACAGAAGATGATCCTATATCATCGCGATTTGTTGACTCGTTTTCTCAAATAGTTCCGATATATGAAGAAGCGTATGCTCAAGTTGATCATTTATGTCAGGGTAGATGTGAATCTTATGCAGCAATTATGGTAAGTCCGCAAGGTGGAAAAGATTTACATAGGAATGTCCTACCTCTGTTGAACAAATTACTAGAATCTGTGAATTTAGTCGATGTTTTCTTAATATCCTACAATTATTGGTACGAAAGTCAACATCCTTCTTAACTTTCGAATCTCTTGCCCACTTCATCCCAATTAACAACATTCCAGAATGCTTCTATGTAATCAGTTCTTTTGTTTTGATACTTAAGGTAATAAGCGTGTTCCCAGACATCTAATCCTAGAAGTGGTTTTTTACCTTCAGAGATAGGTGAGTCTTGATTTGCTGTTGAAGTAATTTCTAATTCTCCATCGTTTAGAACTAACCATGCCCAGCCTGAGCCAAATCTTGTAGCAGCTGCTGCAGAGAATTCTTCTTTGAATTTTTCAAATGACTCGAATTTTTTGTTTATTGCTTCTGCTAAGGCTCCAGAGGGTTCTCCTCCACCGTTTGGTGAGAGAATACTCCAGAATATTCTATGATTGCAAAAACCGCCACCATTGTTTTGGACAGCTGATCTAATATCTTCAGGTACTGCTGCTAAATCTTTTAATATTTCACAAACACTCTTATCGGCTAAGTCTGTTCCTTCAATTGCTGCATTAAATTTATCTGTATATCCTTGATGATGTTTAGAATGATGAATTTCCATCGTTTCTTTATCTATATGTGGTTCTAATGCGTCATATTCATAATCTAGTTTTGGTAGTTCTTCCATGTTAATCGCTTCCAATAGAATTATAGATGGCTAGGTTGTTTATATGGGTTTTGTTTCGAAATGGTTATAAAGTGATAAGATGGTATGTATGTATGGCAAAAGCTACATTTGCAGCAGGTTGTTTTTGGGGGGTGGAGGAGAATTTTAGGACTACCAAAGGAGTTACTAAAACTACAGTGGGTTATACAGGGGGGACGATGGAGAATCCTACCTATGAAGATGTATGCAGTCATACTACTAGTCATGCGGAAGCGGTTGAGGTTGAATTTGATGAAAAACAGATAACGTTTGAAAATTGCCAAAAAGGCAGGATTCTAGAATTTAATAGATTTGTACATCAGATTCTTTGATTTCTTTAACAACGTCAACTTTAACTTTGTCTAAGATGTGTTGTACTTCTTCTTTTCTTGCTTTTAGTTTAGGATGTTCAGGAACGAAATATGAACAACAGTCACCATAGGGTAAGTTTGAGATTTCATAAGTGCCAATCTTTTTGGCAATTTTCAAAATATCGTTTTTATCAAATCCAATTAAAGGGGTAAATATTCTCATATCTACCGATGGGTAGACTGCTTCTAGGTTGTTAATGGTTTGAGAAGCTACTTGAGATAATGCATCTCCAGTAATTAAGAATCGAGCTTTGTGTTTTTGAGCTATCCCTTCTGCGATTCTCAGCATGACACCTCGATAGATTAACATTCTGTAGTCTGCTTTCACATCTTTAATAATGTCTTTCTGGATATCTTCAAAATGAACAATGTAGAGAGTTGTTTTAGTTTGAAATTTAGAAAGTTGCTTAGCTAATTTCTCAACTTTATCTTGGACCGCTTTAGTTAATGTGTTTTTATTTTGAAAATGGACTAAGATCACTTCACAGCCTCTTCTGATTAATTGATATGCTGCTACGGGGCTGTCAAATCCTCCTGATAATAGGGCAACAATCTTTTGTTCTGGATTGACTGGAAATCCTCCCACTCCACGAATATCTTCAGTTGAAATGTATGCAGCGTCTTTTACAATCTCTACTTTAAGATCGAGATCTGGATCTTTCATTCGTGCAGGAACGTTTAGTTTATCGCCAATATGGAATCCTACTTTATTGTTTATAGTGGGTGTGTCTAATTCTGTATCTTTGTATCTTCTTTTAGTTGTTATCTTAAAGGTCTTCACATCGTTATTCTTTTGAAAAGCTTTTGCCACTTTTAATCCTACTTTGTTAATGGATTCAATGGATAATTCTGCTTGTTCCGCAAATGAGAAGTATTCAATTCCTGGAATTTTTGTGAGAATTTCAATAGCTTTTTTGTTTGAGATAGTAGTCTCTACATTAATATGTCCCATATCCATCTTAGTTTTGGCATCGGGGATTTTAGCTTCAATATTTTTCCTTAGGAGTTTCTCAAATTGAGATCTGTTTTTTCCCTTTAGGGCAAGTTCTCCATAATGAACGATTATCATAGAATGTGTATTTCAGAAGAGGTATTTAAGGGGTTTGGTTTTCTATTGATAGATTCTATCATGATGATCAAATTCTTCAAATATCACCTTTTTGTTCTCTTCATCCACAGAAAATATGAGTACAAAGCTTTTATCGATGTGGACTCTCTTGTATCGCTGGAATGGTTTTCTTAAATTTTTAAAATGCTGAGGATTTTGTATGACTTCTTGAATCTTGTTGTGGATTATTTTGAGTTGAGTAGGATTTTTCTTGCTGAGCTTTTGAAATTTCTTGTCTAACTGCTCCTTAATATCAAAAGAATACATACTACTTCATTCCATACCTTTTTCTGAAATTTTCTAATGTGCCTACCTTGATACTCTTTTCCTTTTCAATCTTCTTCATTTTCTCTATAAATTCAGGTCTTAACTCTGGTTCATCCTCTTGCTCTGCAAACTTTTTTACTACAAACTGGATAGCTTCCCCTTTATCCTTAAGATCATGGGTGGCTTTAACCACATTGAGAACTCTGTTCGTGTTTTCATCCAATGTTACCAGTGCGTTTACCATCTTAGTTGAACTAAGTCGGACTTATTTATAAATGTTATGTTTTAGGTATATCTTTCAAAGTGAATATCTTCTTTTGCAACACCCTGTTCTTCTAAGTATTTCACGGTGTCTAACACCATATCCTTTAATCCACAGATGTAGAAATCCTTATTCTTTAAGTCGTCTCCAAAGTGTTCTTGGACTCTTCCTTGACAACCTTCCCAATCTTCTCTTGTACAAGTAGGAGTATAAGTAACATTATCATTGGATTTTTCCCACTCTACAAATTCTTCATGATAGACTAAGTTGGAAACATTTCTTGATCCAAAAAAGAGTCTGAAGGAATGGTCATTCAATTTGTCCTTGTACTGTTTGATCATACTGTACAAAGGAGCAACTCCTGTTCCTGTTCCGATAAACCAATGTGTTTTATGTGGAGAATCTTCTTTGAATATGAAAGTTCCTAGAGGACCTTTAAGATCGAAAGAATCTCCTGGCTTTGCTTGGATGAGAATAGGTGTTGAATGTCCTTCTGGAATAAGTTTGTAACAAATTGCTAAGTCTTCGAATTGGTCTGGATGTGATAAAATAGAATACGGAGTCCATTTCTTTTTTTCTTGATTAAATACTGCTATACTGTAATATTGTCCTGCTTTGAATTGTAATTCTTTTGGTCTGGTTAATTCTAGATGGTAACAATCTTCTGAAATCTTATCATTTTTGATAACTTTACAGGTATGTGTTGCGATTGGCATGTGTTGTAGAAGCAGGAGCCACTTTATATAAATTTCGACTCTTGAATGTGTATTTGATGTGAAAAAGGATGCATAACCCTTAAATAGCCATTTGGAGTACTTATTTCAATGAAATTAAAGGAATATAAGGGTAAAGAATTGTTGCAATCGGTAGGGATAGCTATCCCTCAAGGAGAAGTTTTTACCAATGCCCATGTAAATAGATTTGGTGTCGTTAAGGCACAAGTTGTTGGTGGAAAGCGGGGTAAGGCTGGTTTGATTACCATGACCGAATCTATTGATTCTGCAAAGCAAGCAATCATGGTTATATTGGATCAAAAATACAATAAAATGCCTATTACTGAAGTGTTAATCGAAGATACACTATCTGGAGAAGAATTGTATCTTTCTATTGTGTATGACAGTGTAACTCGTGGTCCTGTTTTGGCTTTTTTAAAAACAGGTGGGGTAGATGTTGAAGAAGCGGGAGAAGCTGAGACTTTGTCTTTTTCTGCTTTGAATGGTTTAAGTGAAGATGATGCTAAAGCGTTTGCTTCCAAAGTTGGCTTGGATGATGCCTTTGCTACTGTTTGTTTACAGGCTGTTGAATGTTTTAGAACATATGAGTGCCGAATATTAGAGATTAATCCTTTGTTTAAAACTTCAGAGGGATATATTGCAGGAGATTGCAAAATTACAATCGATGACTCTGCTGTAAAACGTGTTGAGAAGTTTAAAGAATATACAGAAGCAGACGATCCTACTTTTTTATCCAAAATGGAATTAGATGCTCGA
>Ga0187833_10001548_pt1 | contig 26107 bp, 21 predicted proteins | sample ETNtaG_37_FD_167968 | JGI IMG/M metagenome (GOLD analysis project Ga0187833, IMG submission 167968) | Marine microbial and viral communities from oxygen minimum zone, Eastern Pacific Ocean - ETNP2014_SV_400_PacBio MetaG (Illumina Assembly) | ecosystem: Environmental > Aquatic > Marine > Hypoxic...
AATTTTTCTTGTTCAGCATAATCAAATAGGATATTGTCATTATTTTTTATAAATGGTGAGCCGTCATAGAGCATCAAAGTAGCTCCAGAAGCCAAGCTACTTACAAGCCAATTCCACATCATCCAGCCGCAGGTCGAAAAAAAGAACACTCTGTCACCTTTTTTAATATCACAATGCAACATGTGCTCTTTTTTATGCTGAATTAATGTTCCTCCAACACCATGCACAATACACTTTGGAATGCCTGTGGTACCTGAGGAAAACAAAATATAGAGAGGATCATTGAACGCCACAGATTCAAACTCTAGATCTGGGTTTGTAGGTCCGTTGACAATTTCATCGAACAAAAATGACTGATCAAAATCAAGGAAATCAAAGCCGTCATTAACAAATCGTACCACTAAATTCTGTTCAACACTTGGCAATTGTGACACAATTTTTTTATTTTTTTCGAGACAGTCAAACTCTTTGCCGTTGTAGTAATATCCATCTACACAAATAAAAACCTTGGGTTCAACCTGGCCAAACCTATCAAGTACGCCTTGCACTTCAAAATCTGGCGAACATGAAGTCCATACAGCTCCTAAACTTGCAGTAGCAAGCATCGATATAACTGTTTCTGGCATATTAGGTAAAAAACCAGCAACCCTATCTCCTTTCTTGACGCCATTTTGCTTAAGCCAAAATGATAATCTAGCAACCTGTCTATAAAGTTCTAGGTGGCTTAAACTGCTCTTTTGTTTATCTTCCGCCCAAAAAACGATGGCAGGATTATCGCTTCTTTCAGATAAAAGATTTTTTGCGAAATTAAGCCTTGCATCAGGAAACCATTCAGAGCCTAAAAAATCATCACCATTTTTCAATACCTCAGTGGGGTTTCTTTCGGCAATTATTGATGCATAATCCCAGAATGACGACCAAAATAGTTCAGGGTAATTACATGACCATTGGTATAAGTCTTCGAAATCTCCTAGCTTTATCTGGAATTGTTTATTAACTTCCTGGATAAAATCGCAAGCCTGAGTAGTATCAATTTCCATAGAACTAGGTTGCCAAAGCATAGTGTTCATTTTATTGTCAATCTGATTTAAAAAACATCATTATAACTAGTCATTTTTTGCTTAAGTTTTTAAATAACGACGATTTATTTTGATTAATCATTCTTATATTCTAAAGTTTAATTATTGAAAATGTTCAAGAAATATATCTAAATAACTAAATGATTTGACTTCTTAATGTGTACAATAAATCTTAAGACTGAATATTTTTATTTAGTCTTTCTGTTTATGTTTTTCAACTGGCATCATAGATATCATTTCGATATCTTCGCCAATCTTTAAGAAAGGAGAATAAATATGAAAAAAACACAGATTAACAATAAGCCATTAATTCTTGATCGTAAAGTCTCTCGTCGTAATTTTTTAAGAGGCTCAGCAGCTCTTGGAATTGCCGGCTCAACAGCAGGATTACTAACAATGACAGGTAATGCATTTGCTGCTGGAGGAAAGCGTGGAGGACGATTGCGTGCTGGTATTGCACATGGATCTACAACAGATTCGTTAGATCCAGCAACCTATGAAAACAACTTTACGATACAACTCAACTACGGCATTCAAAACCATCTTGGTGAAGTGGATGCGGCTACTGGTGCAATGGTGCCAGAACTAGCGGAGAGTTGGGAGGCCACAAATGGCGCACAAACGTGGATATTTAATCTACGTCAAGGAGTAGAATTTCACAACGGAAAGACAATGGATGCCGATGACGTGATTGCATCTTTTCAGCACCATATGGGAGAAAGTGCGTCACCTGCAAGGTCGTTATTGGATCAAGTAAGCAGTATGCGTAAGGATGGTAATAACCGAGTGATCTTTGAACTCTCGGGTGGTAACGCGGACTTTAATTTTGTCGCTTCGGATTACCATATCGCCATTAAACCTTCCAAAGACGGGAAAATTGATCCGACTGATGGTATTGGCACAGGAGGCTATGTACTCAAAGAGTTTGAGCCGGGAGTACGTTTTCTAGCAGAACGCCATGCCAATTTCTTTAAGTCAGATAGAGCTTGGTTTGATGAGATTGAAATGATTTCTATCATTGATCCGGCCGCTCGCCAAAATGCTTTAGCCACTGGAGAAGTTGATACTATTGACCGTATAGACTTAAAAACTGCTCACCTGCTTGCTCGTCAAAGCGGTGTCAATCTAGAAGAAGTTACTGGCACAAAGCACTACACTTTTCCAATGAGGACTGACACAGCTCCATTTGATGATAACAATGTTCGCCTTGCACTCAAATATGCTCTCAAGCGTGATGAACTTGTGGAGAAAGTTTTGTATGGACACGGTACAGTTGGTAACGATCACCCTATAGCGCCAAGTAATCAGTACCATGCATCTACACTGCCACAACGTGAATATGATCCAGATAAAGCACGTTTTTATGCAGAAAAAGCTGGTGGTGTTAAAGTACAACTTTCTGCTGCTGATGCAGCTTTCCCAGGAGCGGTTGACGCCGCTGTCTTATATCAAGAACATGCGACTGCAGCTGGAATCGAGATTGAGGTTGTGCGCGAACCAAACGACGGTTATTGGTCTAACGTCTGGATGAATAAACCTTGGGGTGCTTGCTATTGGGGTGGAAGACCTACAGAGGACTGGATGTTCACTACTGCTTATCAAGGCGGTGCATCGTGGAATGATACGTTCTGGAAAAACGACCGCTTCGATGAATTGTTGCTTCTGGGTCGTGCTGAAACTAATAGGGATACACGTCGTGCAATTTACTACGAAATGCAGCAAATCGTCAGTGACGATGGTGGCGCTGTAGTGCCCATGTTTGCCAACTACGTCTTTGCGACAACTGATAAGGTTGGACATAGCGCAATGGCTGGAAACTGGGATATGGACGGTGCCAAGTACTTTGAGCGTTGGTGGTTTGTCTGATTAAGTAAGAAGGAGTAAGGCAAGTTTGCCTTGAATAAACAACTTTGAAGCATATCCTCAAAATTGTGGCCCAGCGCATCGCGCTGGGTCTTCTCACTCTTTTTGTTATTTCACTGTTGATTGCCTTTGGCGTAGAACTATTGCCTGGTGATTTGGCACAGGAGATACTTGGACAGGGGGCAACACCCGAAGGCCTAAGAGTGCTTAGATTACAACTTGGACTCGACACTCCGCCACATATACGTTACCTTGATTGGCTTGGAGGTATGGTTACAGGAGATATGGGCCTGTCGCTGGCCAACAAGCGACCAATAGCAGAACTTATTGGGCCGCGCCTGTCTAACACGCTTTTTCTTGGAGGATTTGCTGCAATGATTGCGATTCCAATCGCATTAACCCTAGGCATCTTGGCTGCTCTCTATCGCAACTCACTTTACGACCGAGGCGTTAATATCTTTACTCTTACTTCCATTTCATTTCCAGAATTCTTTATTGCCTATATTCTGATTCTATTTTTTGCCATCAAACTGGGTTGGTTTCCAGGAATTTCAAACATTAGTTCAGAATTGTCATTTTTAGACAAACTATATCGAACATTACTTCCAGCAGCTTCACTAACTCTGGTAGTTGTTGCCCACATGATGAGGATGACAAGAGCCTCGATTATTAATTTATTGTCCAGTCCCTACATCGAAATGGCACACCTTAAAGGGATTAAACCACTAAGAATTATTACCCGCCACGCTCTCCCGAATGCCTTAGCCCCAATCATCAATGTGATTGCAATAAATCTGGCTTATCTCGTAGTTGGGGTAGTGATTGTGGAAGTAGTGTTCGTTTATCCGGGGCTTGGTCAATTGCTAGTGGATAGTGTTTCCAAAAGGGATGTACCTGTTGTTCAAGCCTGTTCAATGATCTTTGCTTCGGTTTACATTTTTCTAAACTTATCTGCAGATATCATCTCAATAGTTACAAACCCTCGTTTACTTTACCCGCGCTGATGCAGAAAACTTTAAAAAATCTATCCTCTGCACCATTGTCCGCTAAATTCGGCATGGTTGTCATTTTCATTTATCTTGTGGTAGCTATTTTTGCTCCTCTCATAGCCCCTTACGGGGAAAGAGAGATTCTTGGAAAAGCCTATGAACTTATGTCTAGCGAACACCTTCTTGGCACCGATAACTTAGGAAGGGATATGCTTTCGCGACTCATTTATGGCGCACGTAATACCATTGGGCTAGCTCTAATCATCACCGCCTTAGCTTTTTTAATTGGCAGCCTGACCGGTATGATTGCAGCTGCACTTGGTGGTTGGATAGATCAATTACTAAGTCGCATTGTGGATATCTTTATGTCTATTCCTGCACTGATTTTTGCCCTTTTGATTCTTTCCATCTTAGGTACTGCGATGCCCTATCTGATTGGTACTATTGTTATCGTCGATTCCACTCGTGTTTTCCGTGTAGTCCGCGCCTCCGCAATGAATGTTGCCGTAATGGACTACGTAGAAGTTGCAAGACTAAGAGGGGAGAAACTGCCTTGGATTCTCAGAAAGGAAATTTTGCCTAATATAACTGCTCCCTTGCTTGCTGAATTTGGGCTGCGTTTTTGTTTTGTGTTTCTTTTTATCTCAGCACTCAGTTTTCTTGGCCTTGGCATCCAACCTCCCACGGCAGATTGGGGATCGATGGTACGCGATAATGCTACACTGATCTCTTATAACGACATAACACCTCTCATTCCTGCAGGCGCTATAGCTCTATTGACAGTGGCAGTTAATTTCGTAGTTGATTGGATGTTGCACAAATCTAGCGGACTTAAAGATGTTAGTTGACGATACAAATAATTCAAATAGTGATTCTTCTCCTTTACTAAAAATGAAGGGTCTGCGTATTGAGGGACTATCGGATAAAGGTTGGCAGGAAATTGTTTGTGGAATCGATTTGCAACTTAACCGCGGAGAAATACTTGGTTTAATTGGTGAGTCTGGAGCGGGAAAATCAACCATTGGTTTGGCAGCAATGGGTTTCGCTAGAGACGGTTGTCGAATTATTGATGGAGAGATTGATTTTGATGGAATAGAGCTTCGAAAAGCACCCGAATGGCAAAAACGTAAACTCCGAGGCACCCGAATCTCTTATGTCGCTCAAAGCGCTGCTGCTGCTTTTAATCCGGCTCATCGCTTAATAGATCAATTTACTGAGGGGCCAGTAGACCACGATTTACTTTCCGAAGTTAAAGCAAAAGAAAAAGGTCGTGCACTTTACCGAAGCCTTGACCTTCCCGACCCTGATTATATCGGCGAACGTTGGCCACACCAGGTTTCCGGTGGACAACTACAACGGATGATGGTTGCGATGTCAATGTCCTGTGAGCCAGACTTGATTATATTTGATGAACCAACTACTGCATTGGATGTAACCACTCAGATTGAAGTCTTAAAAACAATTAAAGAAATTGTAATAGACAAAAATGTCGCAGCTATTTACATCACGCACGACCTCGCAGTTGTCTCTCAACTTGCAGACCACTTAATGGTGCTACGTTATGGAAATCTGATTGAAGTGAACAGTACCGGTCAGATTCTTAAAAGTCCCAAACAGGAATATACTCGAAATTTATTAGATGCTCGCAGTCGAAATGAAAAAATTACTGCACAAATTCCGAATCCGAAAACACTGCTAAGTGTTGAATCTGTTACAGCAGGATACGGCAAAGGGCCTGATATTTTGCAAGATGTCTCGATTTTGGTCGAAAGAGGACGTACTGTGGCTGTGGTCGGAGAATCTGGTAGCGGAAAAAGTACATTGGCAAGAGTTGTTACTGGGCTGCTTCCAGCACGTTTCGGTGGCATCCACTTTCAAGGAGAGCCACTCCCAGATGAGTTGAATAATAGGGAAAAACAACAACTACAGAAAGTTCAAATGATTTACCAACTGCCAGATATTGCACTTAATCCACGTCAACGGGTGCGGGATATTATTGGTCGCCCTTTGAGTTTTTATCTAGGTTTACAAGGTAAGGAGAAAGAACAACGCATTAATGAGTTGCTTCAACAAATTGAACTCCCCCAAGACTACATAGACCGACTACCAGGGGAACTATCGGGTGGCGAAAAACAACGTATCTGTATTGCTCGCGCACTGGCCGCTGAACCTGAACTTATTATTTGTGACGAAGTGACTTCTGCCCTTGATTCCATCGTTGCCAAGGCCATCCTCAACTTGCTACAACGACTTCAAAATGAGCTTGGAGTTACCTATCTATTCATCAGCCATGACCTTGATACCGTCGCCAATATTGCCGACCAAGTTGTTGTTCTATATGCCGGACGGGTGGCCGAACAAGGCTCTAAGTCGGCCGTTTTTCAGCCACCATTTCATCCTTATACTCGACTTTTACTTTCATCGGTTCCGGAAATGCGTCAAGGATGGCTAGAAGAAACTCTTTCCACTCGAGAAGCTAAAGCAGGTATTGCTCGCGAGGTAAAAATTACTGAACAAGGCTGCCCCTTTGCTGAACGTTGCCCTATATCTATTGAACACGTTTGTGTAGGCTCAAGACCTCCGCTACAAACCACGACTTCAGGACATGTGTATGCATGCCAACACGCGAAAAAAGTACTGCTTAGAGAAAGCCAACATTAAACTCGGTAAAATTCAACAGGCCAGGATTACTTTCAAAGAAAATTGTTTATACGCCATCAGTTATAGCCCATTGTCTTATCGCTCCAAATTTTTCAGTATTTGCAAATATAATTGTCTCAAGAAAAACCTCTAGGTACCTTTTCTTGCCATTTATGTTGATGAATTTGAACGCCATTTTCTAGAGCCTCTATGTTACTGTTCAAGTAGAAATAGTCGGTATCGCAAGTTACCCTTAGTTGGGTATAAATATTAATATCCCAGCCAGGCCTCGATTGATGGGAATGCCAGCGGCATTCACTACTAGCAGAGTGAGGGTCATCGGGCAATATACTGTGCCTCTCAGTACATGATTCACCCACAGTTAGATTGTGCTCTAGAAAGATAAACTCACCAAAATCGTCATTAATTAGCGTAGTTACACGACCATCTGCTGCATCTGTTTGTGTCAAACGGTCATGCTTTTCTGGCCTTATTCTTTTGGTTTTATTAACTGGACAAACGTAGCCCTGACCTAAATCTCGAGCTAAGGCTGCACTACGATCATGGCAAGGTATAGTTAAACAAGCAGATGCCAAATCTAAAGTTAACTTTGTCTTTTTTGGTGCAGGCCAAAGTAAGGGGAAATAAGCGTTTGACACTGCTAAACGCAGTCTGTGTCCAGCTGGTACCTGATACCCTGTGTCATCCAATTTGATTGATACATTTATTACCTCCCCGGCCACCACCAACTTCGGACAATCTAAGCCATCTCGCATAGCGAGATTGAGAACACCATAACTAATCCTTTTGCTGCTACCGCTCGGAGACACATCACACAGACGAACAATTATTTGGCCGCAATTTTGATCACTAACAACCCTCACCTTAAATTCACTAGCACCCAGTATAGATATAGGGCTTTCAAGTGGCCCTGTATCAAAGCACAGGCTATTAACATCATCTTGACGTTGATCTGTTGGAAAATCAGGTCCATACCAAATCACGCAATATTCACCACTTGCTGAACCAGTAGTTAGAGGACTCTGCAGAGAAACTTCGCCCATGATTTTGACATCAGTTAACTGTCCATTAGGGCTTAAATTAAAGTCTATTGTCTGACTTTGTAGTGGCCATTGATTTCCCTCTACCCATAGTCCAGGCCTCTGTTCATAGGTCGCTTGGGGTGGTACAGCATCTTGAATATAAGCGGCAATAACAGCTTCTTCCATAATGCCATTATTGATATCCTTGAGCCAATAATCCCACCATCGCTTGGCTTCGGCTAAAAAGTCCACCTCTGGCTTGGGTGATGCAAAATTTGGGTATTTGTGAGCCCAAGGGCCAATCAAAGCTTTTTTCGGGCCAGGCAAGCCTTGTATTATGCGCGGGATTGCAACCGAATAGGCATCACCCCAACCACCAACACAATAAACTGCAGCTTTAAGAGCAGAGTAGTTCTCATTAATAGAACCATGTTTCCAGTAAGCATCTTTATATGTGTGTTCTAGCCAGTTTCTTGCTAATAATGGCATATTCTGCAATCGTTCAAGCCAATGCTCCCGCCACGTCTCCGGCAGTAATAGTGGATCGGGCGCCTTGGCCATATAGCAAGACATCGTGGAGGCCCAGCTAAAATTTTCTGTCAATAAAGCACCACCACGATAATGAATATCGTCAGCGTAACGATCATCTGTAGAACAAACGGTGATTATAGCCTCTAGTGCAGCTGGTCTCAAAGCTGCCACCTGCAAGGAGTTGAAACCTCCCCAGGATTTACCCATCATACCCACCTTGCCGCTACACCAATCTTGCTGTGCAAGCCAACCAATTATTTCAACAGCATCTTCCAATTCTTGCTGCAAATACTCATCAAGTAACAAGCCATCAGATTCACCACAACCACGCATATCTACTCTCACGCATGCATAACCAAAGGCAGCCCAGTAGGGGTGCATTTGCTCATCTCTAATGGCTGTACCGTCACGTTTTCGATAAGGAATATATTCTAAAATAGCTGGCACTGGCTGTTCAATGGCATTGGTGGGTAGCCAAGCACGTGCTGCAAGCTGAACACCGTCAGAAAGGGGAATAAAAAAATTCGACCACTCTTCAATGGTGTTGGTGAAATTAGGTTCAGTCGACATAGCTCAATACTCTATACACAGACCAGTATACAATTTAATGAAGCTTTTGATGCTAGAAGTAGAGAATAAATCCCCTCACACATCAAACAAAATTTGGACTGAAATGTTCTTATTCTTCCAGTCTAAAGGGAGGGTATTCGTCAGTTGTTAATAAAAACACGTAAGCATTAACCCTTAATGACCAACGCAAGAAGCCCTCTACAAAATCAAATATCCCTTTCGGATATCGCCCTGTGAATAGAATAGCAAACCAAGCAAAAACACTACAAAAAACAACAGCAATGAACATAAATACTAAAACGATGAAGTGTGGGATAGCTAGAATCCATTTGACAAGTGGCATCCATCTATTTAGGTCTTTCTTAACGTCTGGATAAGGTATATCAACTTTTACTGCTTGGTCATCGTCGGTTGAAGGATATTCGTCCCTCATTAACAACCCATAGGCAGCAATTCTAAGCCAGAATTTAGTAAGAGCGAGATTCCAATCAAACCACCACTTTGGGTATTTTTCTCTAAAAAGAATCATTAAAGCTACTGCCAGCGACAAGGCTTCCGCGTAAGAGGAAATAAGAGCAAGCACTATGATTATTGGGATGACTAAGATCAGCCTAATAAGTGCTGTTAATTTGTTAGAGGCTTCTGAGTAATCAATCTTTAGGTTTACTGGATATTGCTTCATTTTTAATCTTCTAATAAATAGTCATTTTACTTACAATCATTTAAAAAACTCTACATAGACTATATAGACAACCAATGTAAGCCATATCAAGCCAACATTGTCTCGAATTCGTAGAGAGTGTTTTTCTAGTTTTGTAAGATTATTGTCAATGTCATGGAGTTGCTCATTTATAGCGTTGTTATCTTCATTCATCTTTATTCTCCTTAAAAAAATTATTGACTAATACAAAAAACTTCTTGTATCTCTTTGTTGAATGCTAATGCAATTTTGAATGCTAACTCTAGAGATGGGGTGTACTTATATTTCTCAATGGCAACCACTGTTTGCCTGGAAATACCAACCAAATCAGCAAGTTCTTGTTGTGTCATTTCGTCATTATTAAACCTAAGCCTTCTGACAGAATTTTCTATATGGATTTTTTTCTTAGCCATTTATAAATAATGCTAATTGTAAAGATATATCTTTAATAAAAGACTAGCAATACTTGCTATAAATCCTGAAAGAGTTATAGCGATAAGCCCTATATTGATAGTAAGATTAAACCAGCCTAATAAGACAAGAATAGTTACAATTGAGATTCCAAATATAGCACTACTTAGACGTAAGGCATAGAGCTCATATAAGCCATCCCTTTCGTCATCAATATTTTTTTCATAACTACCAGTGATGACTGATGAGAATATATTAATAACTATGGTCAGGGCGATGATTGCAATGATGCTAATTCCAATTCCTTGAGCAAGCACTTTAGAAATCGACTCTATAGTCATTTTTGAAGCCTCAGTTAAGTTATACCACATCCAAATCATCGCAACTGATGCTCCGGTTATCTCTGCTAAAGTATTTCTAAGTTTTATATTCATATTCATAAATTATCTAATATGTAAAGTATAACATACTTTATGTAATATATAACATACTTTATGTAAATAATATATTACATAAGTCTATTTATAATAAAAAAATCACTCCGCTATGTATTAATTTACCCTCCCTCACATATCAAACGAAATTTGGACTTTTATCCTGACTAGATTTATACTGGTTTCAAACTGAATAGGAGTGAAAATGTTTTGTAATAAAACTGAGATACCGCAAGAGATATGTGAGATTGATGAAAAGTTAAAGGTTTATGTCACAAAATAATAAGTCCAAGCCATATGAATCTCTTGTGGCAGTTAGAAAGAATCTTCGTGTCAAGTGGTATCGCAGTCTCCTTGACAAAGAGAATCTCAGAGAATTGACACTGAAGAATGATTATCAGGGCTGGATCCAGGCAGGAGGACATTTTGTGGTTTTTTTGATAACCGGGCTGCTGACATACTTATTCTGGAGTCTGGAGGTATGGTGGGCTTTTTTCGCCGCATTGTTTTTTCACGGTACAGTCAGCAGCTTCTTCACGGGAGTAGCGCCACATGAACTTGGTCACGGCACTGTTTTTCGCAGCAGGAACCTAAATAAAGTTTTTCTGTACCTTTTCAGCCTGATCAGCTGGTGGGACCCTTTTGATTACGCGGTGAGCCATACCTACCACCATCGCTATACCATGCATCCAGAGGCGGATCGAGAGAATGTCTCGCCGCTGGAGCCGTCACTAAATCTTATTTTGTTGATACAGCTTTTCAGCATAAACCTTTTCAGCAGAGCTGGACGTGTTTTTGGCAAAGGAGGGGTGTTCTCCACAATATACCTCACATTTTTATCTGCTATGGGAAAAACCGGTTCAAAAGATATTCCCAGTCAGGAGTGGCTGCAATCACTGCATACTGATCAGCCTGAAGAGCATCACAAGTCCATAATGTGGTCAAGATTCCTGTTATCCTTCCATGGCAGTTTACTGATTATTTCATTTGCTTCCAATTTATGGGTACTGCCGCTTATAATTTCTTTTCCCGCTTTCATTGCAAGCTGGGCTTCATACTTCACCGGATTGACTCAGCACTGCGGATTGAAAGACAATGACTCAGATTTTCGCAAATCATCACGAACAATAATACTGCACCCCATACTGGAGTTTCTATACTGGCATATGAACTGGCATATTGAACACCACATGTATGCGGCAGTCCCATGCTACAATCTCAGGAAACTAAATAAGCTGGTAGCCGATGACATGCCTGAGCCAAGGACGCTTATGGGTGCATGGAAAGAAATGAGGCAAATATGGCGAAAACAAGAGCAAGACCAAAACTATCAGTTTGACACTAAAGTTCCTGACCTTCAAAAGAAGCACAATTCATTTGAAGACCCGTTAACATCATCAATCGGCGATCTTGCACCTCATTCCTTGAGATAGCGAAGATATATTAATTAATCCCCCGCCACACATCAAACGGAATTTAGACTTTTATCCTTGAAATTTATATTATTGTCTTTATTTACTAATTATCCAGTCTTTTAATAGTGAAATACCTTTTAGTATTTTTGGACAAGCTAAATCTAAAAAACTATCTGGAGAAGATTTTTCTTTTGAAATCATTTTAAGAGCTTTTGAGCCATCAAAATCTACAAAAGCAATGCGTGATAATAGTTTTTCCTCTTCCATCCCAATCCCAAAATCAGACCCAGGTAACATAGCAAAGCCTGTGTCATTAAGTATTTTTTGACAAAGTGTTTTGTCATTAGTGATTTCATGAGTTTTATTTACCACATTAGAAAAGTCGCATATCATATAAAATCCACCTTGCGGTTTTTGACATATTACGCCAACTGAAGAAAGCTCTTTATAAATATAATCTCCAATCATTTTTAGAATTAACCTAGAGTTTTCTAAATATTCTGAATGATCTTCTGAGTATGCCTTAATAGCCGCATATTGAATAGGTGCGCTCACCGCAGTAAAGGTTTCACTAGCTACCGTTCTAACACTATCTCTAATATAACTTAACTCATCTGGAAATACGAGCGTCCCGAGTCTCCACCCTCCAGCGCCACACCACTTACTAAGCCCATTACTGACTATTGTTTTTTCAGGATAATGGTGAGTAATTGATTTGTACTCCCCAGTGAAATCTAGCTCGGCATATATTTCATCAGCAATAATAACAACATTATGCTTTTTGGCAACGTTTGCCAATTCTTTTAAATTACCATGTGTTGTCCCTGAAGGATTATTAGGCGAGTTTAAAATTAAAAGTTTATTAACTGAATTAAGGCTAGCGCAAGTTTTATCTAGCTCTTCAGGATCAAGATGCCAATTGGTCTCTGCAGAAGTTTTAATCCAGTGGACTTTTTTATTTATTATTTGTGCCTGTGGTTCATACGATACCCAGCTAGGGCTTGGAAGGAGTAGGTCACAATTCAGTACTAATTGTGTTTGAAAAATTAATTCTTTTGATCCAGGTCCAATAATGACACTTTCAGCATTATATTTATATTGATTTTTATTCGAATGATAATTAGCGACCTCCTCTCTTAATCCTATTAAACCGGAGACATTTATATAGTCTTTTTGATGGGCATGTTTTTTTAGCTCATCAACGATTATTTCGGGAACAGGAAAAGGGGATTGACCTAACCCAAACTTAAAAACTTCTTTACCATCTTTAATTAATTTTTGAGATAGTTCATTGATAGCTAATGTAGCTGAAGTTTTTAAACCTATGATGTTGTTTTGTATATCCATATAAAAACTCCTTTTATTGTGCAGTTAAATATTTTTTTCGTCTAAACTGAATCATCGCTATAACGCTTAATAGAATAAGAGCTGGTATAAAAACGATCTGCTTTGGTAGAGTGTCTCTTTCAGTTTGAATAGATGTAACAATCCAGCCACTATCAACGCCAGCAACCCTAATTGACTCAACTTGCTTATTTATTGCGCTATCATTTGATATACCAGGCATTACCATTGCAACCTCCATATCACCAAAGAGGTCATCTAACTGGAGGCCAGTGTTATTTACTCGTTCTTTTCCTGAATCTCCATCGGCTAAGGGTAATAGAAAAGTATAACTTCGTTCGATACCCTCGAGTGTCTCTCCCTCGACTACAAATCGTATCGATTCACCTGAATTCATCTTATCGGCAATTTCAAATATTTGAGTACCAGGCTTGTTCTCAAAAGGAGGGTCAACCTTATCCCAAAAAAAACCAGGCCTGAATAACATAAAAGCCACTAACAGTAGCGCTACTGACTCCCACCAACGATTTCTGACTAGCCAATAGCCTTGAGTTGCAGAAGCAAATAACAAAATAGCAATTATTGAAGAAATGACGACTAAAATGAAATTAAATATATTACCTATACCAATCATTAGTAACTGGGTATTAAATATAAACAAGAAGGGCAATACAGCCGTTCGAATATCGTATATAAAGCCTTGTATACCTGTTCTAATCGGATCACCCTTTGAAATTGCAGCAGCTGCATATGCCGCAAGTCCAACAGGCGGAGTGTCATCAGCTAAAATTCCAAAGTAAAAAACAAACATATGTGCTGCAATGAGTGGAATGGCAACATTGTTTGCCGCACCCAAACTCATAATCACCGGCGCCATCAAACTTGAAACAACTATATAATTTGCCGTCGTAGGTAGTCCCATTCCTAGAATTAAACTGATTATTGCTGTAAAAAGCAAGATCAAGAATAAATTCCCTGCGGCAATAAACTCAACCCAACCTATAATAAGTTGACCAACGCCAGTTAATGTTACTGTCCCTACAATCAGTCCAGCTGCAGTAGTTGCAACTCCAACACCAATCATATTTTTTGCACCATTTATAAAGCCGAACTTTAGATCGTTAATACTTTCTACTAATTGATTAACAAAATCTAAACTACCGCGAAAAATTCCTAAGAAAATTTTTTGAGTTAAAACAATAAAAACCATAAAGAGTGTTGCCCAATATACTGAAGTCTCAGGTGAAAATCGTTCAACAGTTAACAACCAAATCAATAATACAACTGGAAGTAGAAAATGTAAACCTGCTTTAACTGTTTTGCCAACTTCAGGAATTTCTAGAATATCGTCAGTTGGCAAATCTGGCATTCTCGAAGCATAAAACAACAGCGAAACATAACTTAACGCCATAATCAAGGAAATAATAAAAACACTTGCATCCCCACCAATCGTGTTTATTAGCTGAAAAAATGGCGGTAAAACCCACACCAACACACCCAAGACTATAAGAACACTACAAACGTTAATAAGTTTATCCACCTTATTGAGCTTTGAAGTTCTTGTAAGACCTTTCATTCCAGCTTTCAATGCCTCTAAATGGACGATATAGACTAGCGCTATATACGATATAAGCGCTGGCAAAAAAGCGTGTTTAATAACTTCGATATAAGATACACCAACGTACTCAACCATCAAAAATGCAGCTGCCCCCATAATCGGCGGGGTTAGTTGTCCATTAGTAGAGGAGGCGACCTCAATAGCTCCAGCCTTCTCTGGAGTAAAACCAACTCTTTTCATTAGTGGAATTGTAAATGTGCCTGTAGTTACTACATTGGCTATTGAGGAGCCAGAAATCATTCCGGTCATTGCAGACGAAACTACAGCAGCCTTGGCAGGACCACCTCGATAATGTCCTGTAAGGGCGTAGGCCACTCTAATGAAGTAATTCCCTGCTCCAGCTTTCTCTAATAGTGCACCAAACAAGACAAACAAAAATACCATACTTGCAGAAACTCCAACTGCAATTCCAAAAGCTCCTTCAGTAGTAATCCACATATGAGAAACAATTTTATTTAATGAAGCACCACCATATCCACCAGCACCGAGGTAAGTATATGTAAGAGCAAGCAAAGCTACGATCATTAGAGGTGGACCTAAAGATCTCCTTGTTGCCTCCAATAATAATATTAATCCTACTACACTTAAAACTAAATCAGTTGAATTTGGCACACCTAAGCGCATTTCAAATGCTCTGGAATCCCAAACCTGGTTATAAATCAGATAGATACAAGAAATAACAATCAATAATCCCATTACCCAGTCAGTCCAAGGGATTTGAATTCTAGAAGATTTTTTGAATGCAGGGTATATAAGAAAAGCTAATAAACCGGCAAACGAAACATGAACGCGCTTTACTACATCAGCATTCATCCACGGTGTAATTTCGAGTACCAAAGGCGAAGAAACATACAACTGAAATAATGACCAAGTTAATGCTATATACAAAAGTATATTGTTGATAAATACACTATTTGGTTTTCGATTTCCAGTGTCAAAGTCAGTTTGCATATAAATTTTAAAATCTAAATTTGATAATTAAATAATATATCTTTTTATCCATATTATTTAATGATTTCGCTAATTAATAAAATAAAAAAAAGGATGGCAGAGCCATCCTTTTTTATTAAAAGTACAAAACTACCAGTCCATCAAACCAGCTTCTTTGTAGTACCTTGCAGCACCATCATGAAGTGGAGCAGATAATCCATCTTGAATCATTTCCTCTTTCTTCAAATTAGCAAATGCAGGGTGTAACTTTTTGAAAGAATCAAAATTTTCAAAAACACCTTTAACTATAGAATGAATCACATGCTCTGATACCGCTGCTGAAGAGACAACTGTCGCTCCTACACCAAAAGTGTGAGTATCGTCTGGATTTCCATTGTACATTCCACCTGGAATAGTAGCAGTGCGATAGAAATCATTATTAGCCACTAAGCCATCTACTGCAGCGCCTGTTACATTTACTAAGACACTGTCACAAGATGTTGTGGCCTCTTTGATTGAGCCTGATGGATGACCAACAGTGAAGACCATTGCGTCAATTTTATTGTCACACAATGCTTTAGATTGCTCAGATGACTTCAACTCAGAAGCTAACGCAAATGTTGATTTATCCCAACCAAGTGCTTCCATCAATACTTCCATAGTACCTCTCTGACCTGACCCAGGATTACCTATATTAACTCGCTTACCTTTAAGGTCTTCAAGGTTACTTATTCCAGAATCCGCTCTTGCCACTACAGTGAAAGGTTCAGGGTGAACTGAAAAAACTGCCCTCAAATCGGTAAATGCGCCTGCATCAGCAAATTTACTAGTTCCGTTATAAGCGTGATACTGCCAATCAGACTGGGCAACTCCCAAATCTAACTCACCAGCACGAATCGTGTTAATGTTGTATACAGATCCGCCTGTTGACTCAACTGTACAACGAACACCATGGCTTGCTCTGTCTTTATTTACTAGTCGACAAATAGAGCCACCAGTCGGATAGTAAACACCCGTCACACCGCCAGTTCCAATAGTAACAAATTGATCAGCTGCTGAGACTGCTGTTGAAGCAGTTACACCGCTTAGCAAAGCAGCTGATAGTAATACACTAAAAAAATTAAATTTTTTCATTATTCTCACTCCATTTAGATTTAAATAATATCTTTCTTGTTGCCCGTGTTTTATACCATAATATTAATACATTTGTATTATTATCTCGTATTAAATGTAACAAAATAGTTTATTGCTTACCTTTATCTTTCAAATTTAAAGTAGAATCTTCTGTTATGAAAAAGAATTCAATGACCTCTACAGATATCAATCAAAAATTATCAACTGGCTACAATGATTTTTCTAGGGAGGTAAAAAAAGCAGCTAAATATGTATTGAATAACCCTGCGGAGATTCCCTTATACTCAATCAGAACAATTGCATCAAATGCAAATGTCAATCCTTCGACAATGGTAAGGCTAATTAACTTACTGGGCTTTGAAAGATATGCTGAGTTTAAAAGTATATACAAGCAAGCTGCTTCAAAACTTCCAGTTTCTAACTTTGCTTCTCATGCAAAGCACCTGCTAAGTGAATCAAATGATAACCCCTTTGTTGGCTCTGAAGCCAGTGTCTATAAAGCATTATCAGGAGCCTTTAATGATAAAACTTATGAAAGCATCAATAAAACAGTTGTTCATCTAATCAAAGCTCAGAAAATTTATATACTAGGAATGCGAAGTAGTTTTTCGATGGCCTTTTACTTGCATTATCTTTTACATTTCATATTGCCAAATACCGTATTAATTCGTGGTCAAGAAGGGATGCTTTTAAGTGAAATTGCACAAATTAATTCCAATGATGTTATCTTAGTTTTTGGTGCTTCACCGTTGTCACTAGAAACCACCAAAGCACTAGATAAAATCAAAAAGAAGAAGGCTTTTATAATAGTGGCAACAGATATGTTCACGTCCCAAGCAACCACCAATGCTGATATCGTTATTGCGCTTGGTAACGAAACGCTAAATTTTTTACCTAGCTTGTTACCTTATGTAGCTTTCTCAGAAATACTGGTTTCACAACTCATTACTCATGGTGGCAAAAAAATGCTTAATCGAATTAAGAAATTTGAAGATGAGTTAGCTGAAATGGAGGCTTATGTTAGACCAGATGAATAAGAATTTATTAATTATCAGAGATTATGAAATACAGAATAGAATCTGATTTTTTAGGTGAAATGAAAATACCTAGTGATGCTTATTACGGTATTCATACCAAGCGCGCAGTTGATAATTTCCCTATTGCTGATGTTGCTATTTCAGTCTATCCAAATATTGTTATCGCTTATGCCATGGTTAAACTGGCTTGTGCTCGTGCCAACAACCAACTAGGATTATTAGATGATGATATCTATCATCCAATAGTCGCTGCTTGTGAGAGGATTATCAATGGTGAGTTCCATAATCAGTTTATTGTAGAGATAATCCAGGGAGGCGCCGGCACTTCAACTAATATGAATGCTAATGAAGTAATCGCCAATGTTGCTCTCGAAATCATCGGTAAAGAAAAAGGAGATTATGATGCTATCTCACCACTCGGTCATGTCAACATGTCACAGTCAACGAATGACACCTATCCGACTGCCTTATTGGTTGGATTTTTAAAAGAGTATGACCCTTTATTGGAGGCAATTAAGGCTCTGTCTGATTCTTTTCATGCCAAAGGCGTCGAATTTGCCGGCATTATTAAAATGGGACGAACACAACTCCAAGACGCTGTACCAATGAGTCTTGGTCAGGAATTTACTGCTTTCGGTAATACTTTATTAGATGATATTAAAAGGCTGAGCGAAATGTCACAATTATTTTTGGAGGTCAATTTAGGTGCCACAGCTATTGGAACAGGTATTAATAGCCATCTAGATTATCCAAAAATAGCAGTAGAGGCCTTGGCGGATTTATCTGGACTGCCTTTGGTGCTCGCTCCAAATCCAATTGCCGCAACATCTGATACCAGCGCTTTTGTGTCGTTCTCTTCTGTTCTTAAGCGAGTGGCTATAAAGCTTTCAAAAATATCTAATGACTTAAGATTATCATCATCAGGCCCAATTGCCGGTTTTAATGAGATAAATCTCCCTGCTGTCCAAGCTGGATCTTCAATTATGCCTGGGAAAGTTAATCCTGTTATTCCTGAGGCTGTCAATCAAACCGCTTTTCAAGTAATCGGAAATGATCTGGTAATCTCTCTAGCTGCTGAGGCTGGTCAAATGCAGCTCAATGCTTTTGAACCTGTTTTAGCGGTAAACATACTACGTTCATTACGCTATATGACTAATGCGATGGTAATGCTAAGAACAAAATGTGTAGATGGAATTACTGCGAATGTTGAAGTATGTGCAAAATATGTTGAACAAAGTCCAGGTATAGCTACATTCTTTACTCCTCATTTAGGCTATAAAGAATCAGCTCGTATTGCTAAAAGAGCACTTAAAGAGGGAATGACTGTTCGTGAGATTATTATTCAAGAAGGCTTAATGACAGAAGAGCAGGTAAATGCAGTTTTACATGTGGATAACTTAACAAAGCCCAATATTCGCTAAAGTTTATACATAACAGGAAAAGAAATCTTAAATATATAGTTTAGAATCATTTAAATAAGGTAGTTTTTTACGAACTAATTGAATTTTACTGGTGTCTATTTCTCCTACTATAACTTCTTCCAATTTTCCACTATTTACAATATCTAATCCATCTGGACCAATGATCTTACTTTCCCCCATAAAATCAATGTTGTTAAGTTTTCCAACAAAGTTTGCATACACAACAAATATCCCATTCTCAAATGCCCTACTTCTAGAGATATAACGAGCAGCTGCAGGCCACTGAGAAGACTGAGCAGTAGGTGCTATAATTAATTTAACACCTCCTAAGGCAGCCCTTCGGATTAATTCAGGAAACTCTAATTCATAGCAAATAACAATTGCTGTCTTAACACCCTTAAAGTTGATAATTGAATCATTATTACCACGATTGAATATTGTTGATTCTTTAGCTGTAGGGGGTAAAAGTTTTTTTCGGTGGTTGATTAATGATTGACCTTTACTGTTAAAAAATTGTGCTGAATTAAAGAGATTCGCGTTTTCTATTTCAGGATAACCATACAAGATAGCTGTTGTATATTTTTTTGCTAACGAACTAATCTTGATTGCATATTCGCCATCTCTAGTTTCAGCAAATTCTTTAATCTTTTTATGGCTACCATAGCCTGATAAAAATAATTCGGGTAACACTATTAAGTCTAAAGTGGTGTTTTTTCTTAAATGATTTTCTAATCTTTGAATTTTTTTTAAAGGTGTTTCATCACGCATTTTGTACTGAAACACACCGGTGTTTAATATCATCCTATTTCATCTCCTTATTGAGTATTAAATACTTTGTAATTGTAATAGTTATATTCGATGAAGTGAAAAAAATAGTAGACGTATCTCATATCATATTGATAATCTTTGAAGCCATAGGGGACCCCCTCTTGTGCTCTGATATGTATTAATATAACCTCTCTCACACATAAAACGCAATTTAGATCTTTATTCCTATATATTTAGATTTCAAAATATAAAAAGTATAAATAGACGATATGTCGATATTTTCGATATATAAAATAGCTTCTTATCAACCTTTTGATTATTTCAGTTAGTATATCTAGTACTTTTAAATAAAGAGAATTACATGTCAGAAAAAAAGGGTTTAAAAGATGCATATTCAATAAAGACTCCTGAAGATTCTATAAATCTATACAGAAGCTGGGCTTCTACATACGATAGTGATTTTGCTAAACAAAATGACTACCGCTCTCCTTCAGAAATAGCTAAATATTATGATAAATATTCCAATAATAAAGACACTCCAATTCTAGATGTTGGTGCAGGAACAGGGCTCATTGGAGAGTGTCTAAATGTAAACTCATATAGAGAAATAGATGCTATTGATATTTCTCCTGAAATGCTAAATATTGCTAGATTAAAAAATTGCTATTCAAAAATAATTGAGGCAGACCTTACCGAAGGATTAATGATAAATGATAATCATTATGGAGCAATCGTAAGTGCAGGAACTTTTACTCATGGTCATGTAGGGCCAGATATATTAGATGAACTTTTAAGAGTCACCAGATCTGGCGGTCTTTTTGTTTTCACAATTCATTATAAGTTATACAAAAAAGCTGGATTTGATAAAAAATTTTTAGAGATTGAAAAGAGTATAACAAAGCCCAATTTGCATGAAGTATGTGCCTATGGCAATAATCCAGACAAAGATCATGGCAGTGATAAGGTAATTATCCCGGTATTTAGAAAAAAATAAACTTGAGCTTTTGATACTAGAAGTAGAAGACGAATCTCCCTTAAATCAAAGGTGAAGAAATATTCAGTTAAGCGTTAGCTTTGAGCTCCCTTCTTAACACTTTGCCGACATTCGTTTTTGGAATTTCACTAATGAATTCGACTTGTTTAGGAACTTTATATGCCGTCAATTTTTCACGACAGAAAGTGGTTATCTCTTCTTCTGAAGCATTTTGCCCTTCATGCAGGACTATATAGACTTTTACAGCTTCTTGAGATTTTTCATCATCCACACCGACACAGCCACATTCCAGAACGGCGGGGTGTTCATTGACTACTGCTTCTACTTCGTTAGGATAAACATTAAAGCCAGAAACTAGGATCATGTCTTTTTTGCGATCAACAATGAAGATATTACCTGTTTCGTCTATTCTGGCAATATCACCGGTCTTAAACCAGTTGTTCTCGTCTAGACCTGAATCTTCAGATTTCCAATAACCACTCATAACTTGCGGGCCACGTACACATAATTCCCCAGGCTCGTTTAGCTCAGTGATTGATTGGTCATTTTCATCACGGATTTCCACTTCAGTATAGGCCGCAGGCAAACCAACAGAACCAGTAAACTCTGTTTGTCTGTAATCAGGCACACTTACCAATGGTGACGTCTCAGTCAAACCATAGGCTTGCCAAAAGATCGAATTTGTCACCTCATGCCATCTCTTTGCAGTTGTATCCAACGCCGCCATTCCGCCACTTAAGGACATAATCAGATTACTAAAATCTAAATCCTTAAAGCCGTCACTATTTAGTAGCGCTTCATAGAGGGTATTAACCCCAGAAATCATATGAAACTTGTGTTTTTTCAGAATCGAAATAAAGGTTTTTAAATCCCTTGGGTTAGTGACAAGGACGCTCGTTCCGCCAATATGAAACAACATGAAGTTGTGCACTGTGAGGGCAAAAATGTGATAAAGCGGTAGCGGACAAATTGCAACTCTTTGCTCATTATCAGAGTTTTCATACATCTCTGGATCGAGAGTAAAAAAGGCCTGAATAATGTTTGCTAGAATATTTCTATGAGTAAGTATTGCGCCCTTAGATACGCCAGTTGTGCCGCCAGTGTATTGTAAAAAAGCGGTGTCATTTATCGACACATCAACACCATTAAATTGAGCCTTGGCCCCTTCACTTAATGCGTCGAGAAACCCTACAGCACCATTTATATTAAATTGTGGTACTAATTTTTTTATCTTTCTTGCAGCAAAATTTATGATCTTTCCTTTGAAACCAAGAAGATCGCCAATAGTAGTAACTACAACCTTATCTACACTAGCAAGGTCTGATTTTTCAACAACATGTGCAACACCTTCCCAGACAACGAGAACCTTAGCTTCACTGTCACTTAATACATGCTCTAACTCTCTTGTAGTGTAGAGAGGATTTACGTTAACAATAACAATTCCGGCCATCAGTGCGCCATAAACGACGACTGGATAGGCTAGCATATTTGGCATCATAACGGCAATCCTGTCTCCAGGCTTGAAACTTTGACTTAACCATGAGGCAAAGGAATTTGAATGTTCAGAAAGCTCTTCAAAAGACATCTCAACACCATAATTTTCAAAAGCTATCTTTCCCTGATGTTTCCTACAAGTGTTGTTAAAAAAATCTACTAGATTAGCGTTCTCTTTAAATAGATCAGTCTCTTCGATATTGCTTGGTATGTTGATTTCCATATATCCCCTTCAGTTGAAGTTAACCCTTCTTTATTTTATTTATCAATATTTCTTTATATTGATTAAAAACCTCTCCGTCCTTTTTGAATGCATAGCAAGAATTTTCAAATTTTTTCCCAATAGCTTTAGCCTCTTCCAAAGAAATTTTATTTTGTCCTTTAATTTCTGCTGTTTTCTCTTTCCAGAGAGTCTGGTAAGCTATCGTTGCAGCATGCGCCAATAAATCACTGATATGGCGACAACCCTTCTCCGCTCCTAGTGTTTTGACGACTATCCGATTAAAGCCAGATACGACAAACTCGCCCTTTAATTTTTGACAGTTCTTGACCGCCTGCGGACAAACATTGTAAGGTGAAGAGCCAATAACAGCCTCAATATCGATAATCTTTTTCTGATCATCAAGCGTCAGTCTAACGGCCATATCATGCAGTGGCTCGCCAGCACTGATATAGCCTCTATGGATATTTTCAAACGAGAAAGTCTTGCTATCGACAAGAAAAACTTCTATATCCCATAGACCGTCTTCCCTTTTGTAGCCTTCTCCCTTGACGGTTCTGTTGTGTTGTAAATCTCTCTTAACAGGCTTGGTTAACATTTATCATCCCTTATAAAATATTATTTTTTGCTTGCTTGTATTGCTGCTCTAATTCTAACACCAAATCCTCTATACTTGGGACATTGGAAATAGAGCCCACTCCTTGGCCTGCAGAAAAAATGTCACGCCATCTTTTAGCAGTAACCTTGCTTATATCAAAGTCAACCTTTAGTTTTTTCTTTATAAGAGGCATTGCCATTCTCTTCAAGTCGCCCAAGACCCCTTTAGCATTACCCTGGTCAGTGGCAATGCCTGCCTCATTGAGAGACTGTTCTAGCCAGTTTCCATTAATACCAGTAATCTTGTTTGATTTGATAATCTGACTTGCGGATGAATTAATCACCATATCCTTGTATTTATCGCTGGCATCACTCTCCTCTGTAGCGATAAAACGCGTACCCATATACGCCAAATCCGCTCCCAACGCTTGAATCGCTAGAATTGACTCTCCGGTACTGATACTTCCGCCAACCACAATAATGCCGTCAAATATCGCTTTTACCTCCGATACAAAGGCAAATACTGATAAATCGCCTGTATGGCCTCCTGCGCCATTACAAACCAGAATCAGACCATCTACACCTGCATCGATTGCTTTTTTTGAGTGATATAAATTGATTACATCTGAAAAAACTAGACCGCCATACGAATGCACTTTCTCTACCACCTGTTCAGGGTTGCCCAGAGAGGTTATAACAATTGGTGGCTTATATTTGACGATTAATTCTATGTCATCATTACTGCGAGCATACATCTTACTGACAATAATATTAACCGCCCAGGGTGGTGCGTTTTCACCAGTGCCTAGGGCGCTTGTTATTTCTGTAAAGCGCTGATCTAAATCTTCCAATGTTCTTGCATTTGCGGTTGGAAAGGACCCAACAATGCCAGCCCGAGAGGAGGCAATAACCATTCTTGAGTTTGAAACAATAAACATAGGCGACTGGATAATCGGCAGTCTTAGTTTCTCAATAAACTGTTTATTTTTCATCTAGTTTCTTATATTTTTTATAATTCCTGCAGCGCCCATCCCGGTTCCAATGCACATCGTCACCATACCATAATCAATATTGTCCCTTTGCATTGCAGATAACAATGTGGCTATTCTAATCGACCCTGTAGCGCCGAGTGGATGGCCAAGCGCTATCGCGCCGCCGAGTGGGTTGACCTTTTCCAAGTCAAGATTTAATTCATTGATAACAGCTAAAGATTGCGCTGCAAAAGCTTCATTGAGCTCTATCCAGCCAATATCGTCAATACTTAAATCAACGGATTTCAAAACCTTGGGGACAGCCTTCACTGGTCCAATGCCCATTATTTCTGCAGGCACTCCGGCAACAGAAAAGCCCAAAAATTCCGCTTTCGGATTTAAGTTATATTTTTCAAGTGCCTCTTCACTTGCAACTAAAACTGCAGCAGCTCCGTCTGACATTTGCGAGCTGTTTCCTGCGGTTACGGTACCGTTTTGAACAAAAGCTGTTCTTAGTTTTCCTAGCACCTCGGTACTGGTGCCTTCTCTTGGCCCTTCATCTTTGGAAACGATATTAGTTGCTGTTTCGTATTCTTTTGAATCCAAAGAGTAGGTAGTTTCATTCGTTGTAATAGGGGAAATCTCTTCTTCAAATAGGCCATTCTTATTGGCTAATATTGCCTTTTGATGACTGTTATATGCAAACTCATCCTGCGCTTCTCTGCTTATATTGTATTTGTCCACCACTTTTTCAGCAGTTAAACCCATACCATAAGCTATAGCTATATTTTCATCTTCAAGTACTTTCGGATTAATGGAAGGCTTGAAGCCGGTCATGGGGACGCTACTCATACTTTCTACACCTGCAGCAATAACCAGATCTGCTGACCCGGATTTAACCAGTTCTGCAGCATTTGCAACGGACTGCAATCCAGATGAACAGAAACGATTCAGAGTATATGCCGGGGTTGAGTCAGGAAGGCCGGCCAGTAAAGTCGAAATACGCGCAACATTCAGTCCTTGAGGTCCCTCTGGCATTGCACACCCAACAACAATGTCATCGATATTGTTGTTTACCTGTTGAGTACTGTCAGCTGCCGACAAAACACTTTGTATAGCATGAATCAATAGGTCGTCTGCTCTGGTTCTAGCAAAAAACCCACGGGCCTTTCCAACTGGAGTTCTTTTTGCTTCTACTATGTATGCTTTTTTCATTGCTTTCTCCAATTAGTTGCGAAGTGGTTTGCCTTTCTTGAGCGTATGTTCGATACGGTCCTGGGTTTTCTGTGTACCCAAGAGCTCGACAAAGTATTTCCTTTCCAAGTCAAGAATTGTTTGCGATTCAACGATGGTGTTTTCTTCGACCCTTGAAACGGTCATCACTCTAGCCAACCTATCAACAATGTGCTTGTCATGATCTGAGATAAATCCGCCCTCGTGTAGATTTGCTATCTGCGCCATTATATTGGTGTAACCGGCCTTGCCAACCACCTTAAAGGTTAAATCTAAAGGCGCTCTAAAGCCTGAATCAAGCAAAGTCAATGCCTGCTGCTTTGCTACATAAAGCAATTCATTGGGGTTGGCGATAATCACATCGTCAGCTTTCAGGTAGCCCATCTCTTTTGCCTCCAAGGCGCTAGCAGAAACCTTCGCCATGGCAACTTGTTCAAAGTATCTGGATAGTAAGGGAAATATGTCATCCGACTCTTTGTTGGTATAGGCCCTTAACGCCATCTCTTTACTGCCGCAACCTGCTGGCAAAGCTCCGATACCCACCTCAACCAGACCAATATAAGAATTCATTGAGGCAACCACTTTGTTACAATGCAAAAGCAATTCACAGCCGCCTCCCAAAGCCAACCCGTCAACTGCTGCTATGGTTAATATTCTGCCATGCTTTAAAC
>Ga0187833_10001550_pt1 | contig 26097 bp, 35 predicted proteins | sample ETNtaG_37_FD_167968 | JGI IMG/M metagenome (GOLD analysis project Ga0187833, IMG submission 167968) | Marine microbial and viral communities from oxygen minimum zone, Eastern Pacific Ocean - ETNP2014_SV_400_PacBio MetaG (Illumina Assembly) | ecosystem: Environmental > Aquatic > Marine > Hypoxic...
TATCAGGTCGTCCAGGCGATTTCTTCCAGTGTAATCTATAACCGGAAAGTCCAATCTTTCTCAAGGCTTTTCTAAGTTCCAATTCAGGTTTGGTATCTTTTCCCCGAATCCTACTCATTATTCTAGAGGTTACCTCAGATTTAGGTACCGGTGCCCTTCCATCCCTTATGTAACCCTTCTTTGACCCCAGTTCCTTCATTATAATTACTTCGAACTCATCCTCGCTTCCCCAAAAGTCGCACCTTTGCGCATCAGGAGGTACAATGACAGGGGCATGAACATATTGGCATATTTCGGTTTTAATTCTAACTGACGACATTTTAGTGCATCCCCCCTATTAGACTCCTCACAACCAAATGCAAGGACCTCCGCCGCAGAATAAATCAATGACCTGTATTCCGATTTTTTTCACTGCCATGTAATCTAACCACCTAATGTATTTATCTGAAACCTACTTTAATTATTTTATTTCAAATTTTTATCTTGGGTCTCAAAAACTAATTCACCATACTTCCCGCCCCCTCCTGGAATTATTTTAAAATCATCTTCCCGGAGGGCTTCAATCATTTTTCCTGTTTTCTCATCCACGGCATTCATTATATTTTCAACTTCTTCGTCTATAAGAATTGATATTTCATTACCGAATTTCTCTAATAGGAGCTTCCAGGTCTTTTGAACCTTAACAGAGTATATACTTTTAACGCCCAATGTTAAGCAAAGGATTTCTGCTAGAGGTGCAATTCTAATATATTTGGGCCTATGAACTGGATGTTTAGATATTGGAAAGGAGTCTAAGTTTGCAATCCTATCTTTAACCCCTTTTTTTAGTAAACCATTGCATTTGGAGCACCGCCATTTCGCGTATTCAGCATCCTCTAGGTTATAGGGCAAGTAACACCTTACACATGCAGTTCGATGGTATTTTCCTAAACGAGGATCTAAACCTACGTTCAATTCTACTTTATGATTCTTTATTGCCTTTACAATATTATCAAAAGATAAGTTATCAATGTTAATTCGATTGAACTCTCGCCCCATCCTATGTGGCCAGGGAGAATGAGCATCGGAATTTGATAAAAAGGTAAGGTTCTGTAATTCAGGAATATAATCGGCCATCTCAGTATCTGCACTTAAACCAAGTTCAATGAAGGGGATGTGCTTGTAATTGTCTCCATAACAATCGCGAATTGTGTTGAATTCTTTGTAAATGCTTGTCCAGGGGACAAATGCATGTGCAGGCCCTATTATACCCCCTACCTCTGCTACATAATCAACTATTGCCTCTCCATTTAACTTAATATGTGGTCGCCCATTTTTATTAATATCCGTAGAATACTTACTGAATGATTCTTTCAATCCTAATCCTGATTCAATACCAGGTAAAAAAATAAGATGATGAACTCTATTCATATCCTCTATTTCAAGAGTTATTATGAATTTACACTTGTTTCTTTCATATATTCCGTCGGAATACGTGTTTAAAGATTTGATTTCTTTCAACCAACCATTATGTAGAGCATCACCGGTTCCAATAAGATCTAACCCTTTGAGGGATGCTTGTTTCGATATTTCCTCAAGAGTCATATTTTTTGAAGTTCCGATTGAGTATCTACCATGAATATGAAAGTCACAGTCAAGTCTCAATTAATCACCAGTTAAATGTTTTGAAATAAAAAGTAGATAAATTTATACTTCTCAAAATTATTAAACTTTCCATATTACTAATTTAGATTATTATTTATTTAGATACTGAGGGACATATTAACAATTTTGAGAATTTACAACTTAATTCAAGTTATCCTATATATCTCATCTGCTCTTCAGATGGTTCTTTCTGGACTACTCCAAGATTCTCCATCATCTTTCGTTCAATTTTTTGAGCTTCTGCAACCCTAAGTTTTGCGGCTTTAGCTTTTTCACTGAGTTTGTTCATATCAACTTTGAGGTTTAATAATTTAGTCAAAGGACTTAGGACAGCTTTTGAGGAATTAGGATCAAGATAATACCCTGAAGTTTCTCCCATTAGGCAGATACCATCTATATCCTGAACTTTCGCTAATCCCAGAATCATCCCAGAAACACCAATTATCTGTCCTACTCCTTCACGTTTCATTATAACATTTAATTTTTCCAACGGTGGAATCAATTTATCGTGAGTTACAGCTCCAAATACTTTAGGAGTCTCAACTAGCCTTCCTACACCTAATCCACCTAGAGTATAAATTATCTTCACTCCATAATTAACTGCGATTTCTAAGATTTTATTACTAAGGGCATACTGGCCTTCAGGGGTAGATGCTTGAGTATTACCAGTTAAAAATATGATATCTTTCTTACTAGGATCATCAGCTTTCCAAAAATAAAACTCATTTTTCATTTCCTGTATTATCCCATTTTCCTTGATTAAAACTTGGGGAGGAAATGTATTAGAATACATAGTAGCAAACTTAGTAGCCTTTAATTCTATGGTAAGATGTTTGACAGCTAGTCTTCCAACATGTCCAATTCCAGGTAATCCTTCGATTAAAATTGGATTATTTACCGTAGGCTCCTGTAGTTTTTCCAATACAAATTTAGTCATTACTCTTCTAATCTCCATAATGTCCTTTTAAGACTTCTTCTATACTTGCCATACTTGTCATGAATAGAAAATTTGGGGGGGGAAGGTTTAATTGTTAGAGTTGAGCAGTTTTCACATTTTTCCTTTAAAGTATATATTTTACATGTGCTGCAGTACTGGATCCTCATTTATCCACCTTTAATTCCCTAAGAAAATTACCCGTTCCTCGATTGTTTTTCTCCAAATGTGTTATTGCAAGATTAGCGCATTTTCGAAGAGCATCTTCAGCACCTTTGTAATCCGGTGCAACTACTTTAATACGATATCTTGGAGAACTCATATAAGTAATCTTTAGGTCTACGCTATCCGATTTTTCTCCTACTTCTCTTGCTATTAAGAGAGACTTTTTTATTAATTCTATTCCATCTGGTTCATATGATTGCAAATCAATATAACCTGTGATGTCTACCGATGAAGGAACAACGTTTTCCTTTACTAATTTAATAATTGGGTCCTGCCATTTTTTCGGGATTCCTAATCCGGAAATTGCATTTTCTTCAGATACCGATATTTCCTCGAAGCCTTCGTATATCTCTCCATATTTTTTCTCTAGTTTAAAACCTACTTCAGAATAAGCTTCTTCTAAAGACTTATTTATTTCCTTAGATGCCATTTCCATTAATTTTTCAGCTTTTTGCGCACGCTTCCATGCTTGCATCTTATTTTTCTTTTGTGCGTCCCCTACCCGCCTTGTTGACAAATCAATATGGCCTTTTACAGAGTCTACTCTCAATACTTTTGCTACTGTTTTCTGTCCTTCCTTTACAAAATCTCGGATGTTCTTCACCCAGGTAGATGCAATCTCTGATATGTGAACGAATCCTGCCTTTTCTTCATATTCATCGAGATTGGCAAAAGCACCATGCGCAAAAACCTTCGTTATTGTACAGATAACAAGATCATTATCTTTTGGCATTGTTTGTTTTTTTCTTACGATAAAAATCACTCCAAAACTGATATTATCTTGGTTAAAATATTGGATTTCCCTCCTCTAGGTTCAGCTAAGATTTTGCTACATACTAAACATTTAACCTTTGTAGAAGCAGATCCAAATATAATCTGCTCATTACTACAGTCCAAGCATTTAACTTTGAGGAATCTGCTTTTTGGTGCAACAACTATGTTCATCCTATCCCCTCACTATTTCAAGCATCTTTACTCTGAATCCACGGGTTGTACGAGCTTTTTTACAGGTCTTGCACCGTAATACTAAACTGACTTTTTTTGTTGGCTTTGATCCCGAGGGCAAAGCTCTAGGGAATCCACCGTAACCACTCAATACTCGTCTGAATTGACGTTGTCCTGCTTTCATTTCGCTAGCCTTGCGCTTTTTTGGTCTTTGTACCTCGTGTAAGCTATGCTTTTTACACGTAGGGCAATATGTTTTCTTTTCTCCTGGCATCTTCATAGAAATACCTCTTTTAACGTAACAAGGGAATCAATAAGTCAACCTTTTTAAACTTTCGGTAGATTTAACTGTTATTATCCATCCAAATTAACTTTTTCAGCAACTCCCCTATTTATAAATGTATCAGCATTAGCTATGGGTAGAGTAACTAAATCTTCAATCTTAAATGATCCATAAACTCTACCGTCAACTCCTACTATTGATGGAAGGTCTTTCAATATTCGTACAATTGTAAACTCCTCTTTTTTTTCGTCCTTTTTTTTATTTGCAACTGCAGATGGTTCTTTCTGGATTAACACTTCACCCCTAAATAGTTTTTCAATTACAATTTTTCTATTACTTCTAAGAATATTTACCATACTCTCTAGTGTCTCCTCTTCAATTTTTTCATAATTTTTTTTATTAATTTCATCTCCAGATTTTACATAGTATAGTGCATTAGATACTATTTTTCTTTCTCTCGCTTCGTAAATGTCATTGACTATATTTCTAATATTCTCAAATTCTCCTAATCTTGATGCAAGATGGCTTGTATCACTGTCTTTTGCCTTTTTTATTTTATTAAAAATCTCTTTTAAATAGACTTCCAATTCCTGATAAAAATTCTTTCCTATGTTTTGCATGCGAGCGTTTTTCTTCTCTTTACGCCTAATTTCTCTTAGTATCTTAACATCCATTTAATTTACTTCCTATTTTAAGAAATATATAATTATACATAGGAAAGATTTAAATTCTTTTGATAATATGTATATATTAGAAAAATAAAATGGTAGATATAACAGACATCCGAATATACAAAATAGGGGGTACCGGAATTCTTAAAGCATTTGTTACCGTAACTTTTGACAATTCTTTTGCAGTTCATGGTATAAAAGTAATGGAGGGTGATAATGGTCTTTGGATTAACATGCCAGCATCAAGAGATAAGAAGGGGGAGTTTAAGGATATCTTTCATCCTGTTAATAAAGAATCAAGAGAGGTTCTAGTCACATCAATTCTCAATGCATATGAGTCAGAGAATTAAATATTTCTCTCCTTTACAAATTTTGGGACTGCATCTTTTAGCGGATTGAATTTTTCAATTTTTTTTACTTCCATACATTTCATGCTTACTGCAGAATGTAATGATGAAGGAAGTCGTAATATACGTTTTACATCTATTGTAACTTTTCCATCTAAAATAGATGCATTATAAATTCGAAGATTTTCTAAAAAACTTTCTGTACCTTTATTTTTTAAAATTTTTTTAAGGGTACTTAGATCTCCATTTTCGAATTCCTCTATTATCTGACCCATTTTTTCTTTAACTTTGCTCGCCTTTGTCCCATTAATATTTTTTATCTCAATTATTTTTTCTTCGGATAACATTTTCATAAATTTTATAGCTCTTTTTTTAAATATTAGGGGGAAACCATTATTCCATTTCCATTGAATGCCTTCGGGAAGTACACTTCCACTTACATAGTCTAATATTTCTCCTCTAACAACACTATTTTCTTGCATTATTCCCTCATCTAGTACTCTAATATGATATCCCCTCCCAGAATAAATAAAATTTATTTTTTTCAACCCTAAATCCCCCTTGAGGACATCAGCAGTTAGCATTAGTAACTCTTTAGAATCACCTAGGCAGGATTCACAAACCTCTCTTGCTTTACAATCACAATTTTTAACGGGTAAATCTTTAGCATCAATATCAAATACAAGTTCAGCTTTAATCCAGTTTTTTCTTTTTTTAGGATTTTCGTATAAGGATACACTTGTATAAGTTGCAAATGGACATCTTTTTTGTAAAAAATTCTTCAAATCGTCAGGAGAATTAAATCCATTATATCTATCTCTTGGCCCATTCCCATTGTGATCAAAACCAAATTCTCTATCTTTTAATGTGGTTAAAATAAAATTAGGAACATTGTTCATGTCCCATTCTTCGGTGTAATATTGCTTTCTCTCTTCCCTGGAAGCTTTTAAAAATTCCACTATTTTATAACACTCCAATTAGACCCTACATTAAAAATTATTAATACAGGAAACATATTATCTTTCAATATTCTACAATTTCTTATTTTTTATATTCTTTTTCTTAGAAAAAATCTTTGTTGAATAATAACTAAGAGGATTCTTTATTCTTTTACAATGTTTATCCTGTCTGCACAACGATGGTGCTTCTCTTCTTATTTTATCACAGTTGGGAGGAAAGTACCAATTGGAATTTCCAGCTAATTCAAGTCTAGCATCTCCATCAAGGCCCAAACCTAAGTGGTATAAGATATTCATTTTTTCCATTGGTTGGTCGTCTAATAGAGGGGGGTAACATCTTCCTGCAGCTCTGTAAATTATAGATAATATTTCTTCGATTACATTAATGTCATCTATATACTCAGAAATTCGAGAATTTTTTTTTGATCCAATCGGGGCTATTCTTGCATATGAAATAAACGATGTTAGAAGAACGGTTATTGAGTAATTTCTTGATCCACTAGAAACCCCATCGAGTGTATGGACGATACATGGCGGAAAGAGATCGGGATTTAAGGCTTTACCACCCTTTATGACTTTCCCAATGAACGTTCCAGACTTCACCGCATAATACATTTTCTTTTGAAGATTTCTAAGGTATTCATCGGGATTCGAAGCCCATTTTGAAATTAAATCCTCTAACGGTTTTAACACAGGAATAGTATTTTCGGTTTCGATTTTATTGCCTTTGTCTAAAAATTTTGTAATCAATGCTTCTAATTTATATATCGATATTTTAATTAAATTCTGCTGGCTCACATGAGCATGTCCATTTATTATTAAAAGTTCATTAAGCTTTAACTTTCGAGTACTAATTGCTGGAAATATTTCAGATAATTGGATTCCGTACTTTACCCTATTTTCAGCACTCATACTTGAAGATGCGCGTTCTAAATCACGCTTATAATCCTCAGAATTTTTTAATAATTCATTGCTTTTTACAACATTAAAAAACTGTGAGAAAATTGAAATAATTTTATTTTCATCATAATCATTTTTGTGAGCTTCACTAATTAATTTGCCTACCCTACCTGAAATTATCATTTTAATAATCTCAGTTGCTAGTTTTGATTCTTTTGAATATGAACCGAATCTTAAAGCGATTGTTGCGAGTAAAATGGAAAAAAAGAGGATGTCTTCCTCTTCAGCAGTATTAGTTCCTCCTGATTTTATCCATTCTTTAACTTTTTTTACTTGATCTTTTTTAATATTGCTAAGACCATTTCTGCCTTTAGCAAGAGGAGAATTCTTTACAATCTCAATTGCCTCTTCTGAAAAGGGGTTCAATACTTCTTTGTTCATTATCCCTTAGTATTCTCTAATCACTTTCAATTCTAGGAGCTAAAAGGAAACACAATTTTGTATTTGGAGCAACGAATTCCATCTTTACAGGTAAGTTATCTCCAAGGGATATCTTTACAGAGTTTGCAACATCACTAGCCTTAATTATATCCTTTAGGTACTCTATTGAGAACATACTTTGAGAATCATGTTCTGCTTTGAACTGAACTGCTTCATCTTTTGGAACTTTGACTTCAACATTCCCAAGATCACCTTTGGCAAGGATATAAAGGAATTTAGAATTTATTTTTATAGTCACATGGTCACTGATTATATCAGCATCTTTTATTGCCTCACTAATAATATTAGGATTTAATTCAACAGTGCTGGGAAAATCTAAGTTCGGTACCTTTAATTCCTCATCGGATACCTTTATTAATTGTTGATTAAAAGTTCTAGTAGACGTATTTTTTAATTTTACATTAATAGCATTTTTATCTTTGTCGAGTGCCATGCTTATATTGTCATTAGCACCTGCACGCTTTAAAATGGCATTTAATCTGTCAAGGTCTAATCCTAGAATTAAAGGTTCTTTTATCTCAAATTTATCAAATGCTTCTTTCCCTAGTTTGAAATTCACTAAAGCAACATGGGCAGGGTCCATGGCACGAATACTGATGCCATCTTTGTCAACACTTATCCCTGCTTCATCAATCATATTAGAAATAGCATCTATACTAGATTTCAGTAACTTTGGGTCAGTGAATTCTACCTTAAACATTATTACACCTCTCTCAGTAATTTATCGTCAATGTACCTGACTTGTTCAAAAAGACCAAGATCTAATTTACTCATATCCTGTACAATCTCAACTTCAATCTCATTTTCTTTTATTGTTTTTCCAATTATTTGCACTCGCCCCCCTTGTATGATGTCCCTAAATTGTTCCAAGTCAGCTAATCTAATGGTTGCAATACCAGTTCCATCATCTATCACTGCGGAGCTTTCTGACTCACAAACATCAACAATAGTTCCCATCACTTTTACTCTATAGTGTTTGTTGGTTATCCCACCTATTTGTACGTATTTAGCAGGTATTTGCCTTTTTTTTTCCATTCTATCCCTTTAGTTGTATTCTCTCCAAGTAAATTTACACTTAGTGCACCTGAAGAATCGAGTTTCACTCTCGTCTGCTTTCCGTGTTTGTAGAAGCCACCACTCTGCAATGGTGTTTTTGCACTTTTTACACTCTGTTTTTACAGTAGGTAAGGTTTGAATTTCTTCATCCACAATGAGTAGCTTTCGTTTTTTTTCACTTTTTTTTACTAATTTAAAGTTATCTCTATATAAAATTTCTTTTTCCGTTTTACATCTACTGCAAACGATTACTTTCCCTTTTGGAAGCATCATACTCCCACATTTTTCACAAAATAGTTCAGACATTCTTTAGCCTACTATAGTCTTTTATTATCTTTTTATGATCAAATGCCAATTTATTGTAATTTATATCAGACAATTCAAAAAACTTTGCATCCGATGCATCACTATCTCCAGATGCCACTCCTTTACCCTTTCCAATGTAGCAGATTGATATTGTATGTCCTCGGGGGTCTCTTTTGGGATTCGAGTACACATCTAAAATCTCTTCAACTTTAGTATCGATATTAGTTTCTTCTTTTACCTCTCTTTTCACGGCATCCACTACTTTTTCTCCGTATTCTATAAAGCCACCAGGTAATGCCCATTGACCAGAAAAAGGGTGATTTTTTCTCTTAATTAAGAGGATTTTTTCTCCTTGTTCTACTATGCAGTCTACGGTTATTAGTGGCCGTTTTGAATCGTGTGATTTTTTATCTTGAATAAACAATAATAGTTCAGTAAATGCTGTAATCGATTCTTCTTTTAATTTTAATCTATCCGTGGATCCACTTAAACATCTTCCCAATATTTCTACTGCTTCTTTGATATCCAGTTTCCCCTTTGCCCATGCTTTAAATATATATCCTTCGACGTAGTCTGCAATCTTATGTTTATCTGATCTAGTTCCAATTGCATCTCTTATCTTAGTTTTCTTTATCGACTGATAAAGGATGCTGTTTGATACTGTTATTCCAAGAGGTTTTTTTAAGGCGTTTGAAAGGGCTAGGGAGTATATTAGGTTTATAAAACTATCACCAATACTTGACAGATCTAAAGGCTCTTTTAATTCAAAATCAATCATTAAGATGCCTCTATTAAAAGCACCTTAATGTCTGAAAAAGTCTTAGTGAGTTCTTTAACAGAGTCCCTCATAATATGTCTAGCAGGTGTATCTCTACCATAGTCAAGGGTATTTGCTGTTTCCATATACCCCATTAATGTTTTCTTTGGAATTCCACTGATTTCATGAACTTTTTCAATATCCATTTCTCGGATCTTATTTGCGGTTATAATATCCGATTTTTTTAGTTGCTCCTCTCTTTTAGGCCCTATTCCATGTATCTCTTTTAGAGGAATCTCTTTATCTTTTTTTTTCGGAAATTTAATGTTCTTAGTTTTTATGTATATTTTGGGATATCCCAATAAAGGATGTTCTATCTTATATACAGCTGTTATTACATTTTTATTAGATCTGAGCGCTGATGTCAGAGCATTACATAAGGTATGATCCTCACCTTTTATCTCAATTTCAAGTTCCGTATTTTCATCCCTCAGAAATTTAACTTCCATAATAATCCTCCTAGATCTCTCCAGTACCATACTTTGGGGATAATCTTCTAGTCTCAATACTTCCACAGTTAGGACACTTTAGTTTATCTTTTTCCTGTAAAAGGGGCATTGTACATTTAGTGCAAAGAGCTTTTATTACTCCTAAATCTTTATCCGCTGTTGAAAGTTGTAATGGCCATTTCTCTCGATCAGTTATCTTTGCATAAATAGCATCTCCAACCTTCAATTCTTTGTCAATATTTGATACATAGGAATCTCTTATTTTAGAGATATGTATACCGCCCCTTACCTCGCCTGGGAGACCTCTATTATTACCTTTGATTTTAACAATATTGACTATTGCAAGTTGGGCTTTTACATCTACTACAGTTCCAATAATAAGATCCCCTGTTTGAGGTATTGAAGGAATACTAGTTTTTGCATCTACCATAACTTTTTTTTCATCCATGTCAAAAACCAAAATTCCAGAAAGGGAAGCATATATCTTGCTTCCTTCTTCATAAGCACCATCTCCCGGGATAAATTCTTCGCTGAATCCTACTTCCGTACCAGGAACAACGAATTCTCCATTCTTAACCATAATTATCACTCCTTTCAATTCTAAAAACGTTAACCTTTATCTTTTTTCTATTTTTCTTGTGAAATTTGTAGACTTTTGATAACACGAAATCAACATCTATAACATCTGAGATATTTCCACCTTTACTACTAATGTATTTACTGACAAATTCTCGTGTCTCTACTTTATGCATGGTGTATATAATATCTGCTACTTCAAGGGCTTTTGTAATGAATGCCCTGTCTGCTTTAGCATTACGAACACCAAAAGGCGGATTTTGGATTACTGTGTCACACTTACCTCTTATATTTTTTACGGAGGATTTGACCCAGGTTATGTTATCTATACAAAATTTTTCAGAGTTTTTTTTAGCAACTTCTAATGCATTTCCATCTATATCATAACCCGTAATTTTATCTGCTCCCATTAGTGCACATCCTATTGATAGAATTCCATTTCCACACCCTAAATCATATATTTTTTTCCCTTCTATATCGCCCTTGAGATATGCAATATTCAAAATTCCAGCTGCAATGGTTGTTGGTGTTGAATATTGTTCAAGATGGAACATAGGTTCTTTATAAGGTAAGCATCCTTCTAACAGTATCTCAAGTTTTTTTTTATCCATAATGACAATTTTGATAAGATTTTATATAACTTTAGTTTTTTAGATTTGTATATAGTTTGTATGTTTAGAACGTAACATTCGCAATTTGATTTTTAAACAATTTTTTCAATAGATTGATATTAATTGTAAATGTGACAATTTAATATAATTTCATTGTTCTACCTACTTATATATTTAAAATACCTTTAAAAATCTCGGATTTAAACCCCGATAGATAGCCATTTGTTAATAACGTCTTGAAGACGCTGCTTTTGTAGTAATTTGAGCAGCAAACATGTGGAATTGCTTTGAAAATGGTATATATACAATAAATGAAAAAGCAAAAATAAAATGGAGTATCCATGATAAACGATGTGCGAATAAAAGAGTATCCATATTTTGACCAAGTACTGCAGTAAATATCATTTTAAATACAGCACCTCCTGGGGACCAGTCGGTAAACGGGGGTGATAATGCTGCAATCCTTAATCCTTCTACAGTAAATCCTAAGAAAACAGTTAGAAATAATAGAATTAAAATGGTTCCGTCTTCCATGTAGGTTAATATCCGTTCTGGTTTGAAAACATATCGTCTAAGGAGAGCCGCACCTGTACCTAGCAATAATGCAATCCCTGCCAAATCTAATATGAGAGAGAATACGAGGTACCTATAACCTTTCAGTAATCCTAGATGAAGATCGTAATCTAAAGTAAGTGTAACTGTTCCTAAAAATAAAATAATGAAACTCCACATTATACCAATAAGCATTATTCCTCTCATTTTACTTCTTTCAAAAACTCTTTTAGCGGTAAAGCAATCAGCCGAAAAGAAACCAGTAAATATCATTTTAAAAATCGCGGCCCTACCTTTACCAGCTAAAACATTGTCATCATCCATATATTCAAGGAGTGGCGCATCTTTTCCCTTAGCCCAAGCTGAAATATTAACCCAAAATCCATAGGCAAAGAGTAAAATTGTAAAGGTGGCAATAATATAAAATCCGATTATACCATCTTCAGGTATGTTCCAAAATACGGTCCTACCAATAGATTCCATCAATCTAGTTCACCTTGAAACTAAATTTTTTCTGTTTTCTTAAATATTTCATAACAACTTCCGGATGATATCTGCAATCTGGACATTTTTCTTCGAAATCATTTTTACCCTTACACAATTCTCCTCCACCCATAGCATTCATAGTTATGTATCCTTCATGTACCTCTGGTTTTTCTAGAGGAAACACGTAGTAACTATTAATAGTAACCAAATCTTCCTCAGTTACTCCTTCTATATTTACTCTACACAGAACCATTTTCTCACCTATAAAAGTCTAGTTGCATATTGCATAAGGTCGTTACACTTGATTTTTGTTTTATATGCTTTCCATTCAATGCCTGTTGGAGGAGGAATTCTTCTGTGAACATACATTGCGTAGCATGCGGGACAGTTCATCAATAGGGTTTGAGCCCCGGTAGCCTCAGCATCGCGGAATAAAAGTTTTCCCATTTCCATTGCAGTATCACCTTTAAATAGTCTTATAGCCCCTCCTGCTCCACAGCACCGAGTATTTCCTCTGTTGCGTTCCATCTCAACAAATTTTACTCCTGGGAGATAAGATATGAATGTTCTTACTACATCATGTACTGGTGGACCTTTAAGCCCCCTAGCCAGTTGACATGGGTCGTGAAATGTAACTGTTTCATTGGCTTTTTTTGTAAACTCAAGTTTTCCATCTTCAATAGCTTCTACGGCGAAGGGAATTATATGATCCACTTCGAAAGGAAGCTTTCCTTTGTAATACTTAGGCCAAGTAGCTCTAATCTGAGTTAAGCAACAAGGACAGGAAACAATCAACCTTTGAACCCCTTTTTCAACTAATTTTTCAACATTATTCCTAGTTAGTTCTTCCTGGATTTCCCACATACCTGCCGCAGTAATTGGGTATCCACAACACCATGCATCTTTTGCATCAAGCATTGTGAACTCATCAGTAACTGCATCCATTATTCGTACATCACCCTCAGGCATAGGAGCAGCTGTGTATACAAGTCCACAGCCATCGAAAAATCCAACTTCTGCTTTCTCTGCCACTTTGATATCGGAGGGCATGTAAATTTTATATCTTTCGTCTAGTGGTTGATTGTAAATGTTCTTATTTTGTTTGGTATTTTTTAGTAAGTCTGGAATGGCTCCAGGGGGTGAATATCCTAGATCAACAATTTTTTTTCGAAGTGTCCACCATAATCTCTGGGTATGAATACCAGTTTCGCAAACATCCCCACAGTTTCCGCAAGTAGTACAAGTATAAACTCCTTCAATAAAGTGTTCCAATTTTTTATCATCAACATCTATGTCTTTCTTTCCAAAAATCATTGAGACTAAATCATCGCCATCGCTATGTAGAAAATCTCTATATTGTTTTATTTTAGCCGGAGGAGAAATTGTAGTGTCACCGGTAGCATCTTGAATTGGGCACCAGTTAAGGCACTCACCACAGCCAACACATGCATCTACTTCAACAAGCTCTAATTTACTTAAATTTTTTTTAAATTCACCAGATTTTATTTTTACCATTTTACCATTTTTTCTTTCACTTTTATTTATTAATACTCTATAAATCTTGTTTTAACCACATTAAAATATTTAAAAATTTTCTTATCGGAAGTTTATTTTTTCATACTATTTAATTTGTTAGTCAAATATAACAATTTTTTCTAAAGTTACATAATGAATCCTTTTTAAAATTTTTTGATTTGTTACTTATTACTACCATAATTATATTTGTGAACTATCTATAATAAAATATAAAAAAAAAATGATAAAATTACTTGTAAATAAAATTAAAGGTTTGCTCAACTTTTTACTTTGGTTGAATGATTATTCATCGAAAAAATCTATTTGTTCAGCTTGTAGCATACCGAGAATGAGGGAGCTCAACAAAAAAAATCATTGTAAAGAATATAATAAAAAAAGCACTAATAAGGAAAAAAAAGTATCATTAAAATAGCATTAATAATAAACATTTTTTTTTATTCTAGAACATCTAAAACATGAGTTTAAAGGTAATAATCATTAACGGGCCCGACGGGATTTGAACCCGCGGTCTGCAGCTAGCTTCCTTCTTGCGGAGCATTTTTTTTTAGCGTTCAACAACCGTAGTTAGAAGGCTGCCGCCTTATCCGGGCTAGGCTACGGGCCCAATTTTTATAGATATCGGAATTAATATTGTACTCTTTTTTTTATAATATTCCTTTAGTGGCTACTCTTTAACAATCTTTTGTTCAAGGTTTTTTTCTAGGGGTTATCTAATATTTCCTACCCTTACTAATGGTTTACTAAGATGTCTCATAGCGCTTGGTGGAACTTGATATGTCTTATTCTCTAATCTTCTTTGAATCAATACTTTCATTTTTCTTTCCTCCTCAGTCTTGCATTTTTTACAACGTATTTTTTGATTTCTTCCAGCAGATTTCATTCGTTTCCCACATTTTCTACAAAGAGGGTTATATTCTTCATAAATTTTCTTTAATTTTAGGATTTCAATTTTCTCTAGATTTATTGTATAATTATTGAAATATTTTAAACTCCCATAAACTTTAACAAAGTCCCCCTTTCTTAATCTGGCTACTTTCCATCTAAAGTCTTTTGTGGGCTCATAAGCAGCGCAGTCTATATTATCATTTCCATCATAAATTGAGAATATTACATGACCTCCCTCTATTATCCATGGTGTTTTCACTACTGTTCCCTTAAGAATTATTGAGGAGTATAGTTTTGCATCTCTAGCATGCCTTACCAAATGTAGATGAGCATCAGTACCTTGATTTGTTTCAAAAATTATCATTTGATTAACGGTTTCGTTAATTATCAGATCTCTAAAAGCATGTTTAAGAATCCATTTATTTTCTCCTCTAATTCCTAAGAGGACAGGACAGGGGGAGTGGGGAGTTATTAAGATTTTTGATAATGTGGGGTCTATATTATTAAAGGTGTAAGGGTAAGTATGGGCATTCATTTTAATTACAGATTTAGAATCCACCTTCCTTTCTGTTCCCCAATTAAGTTTTGATCTATACGCAATTAATTCGTATGTTTTATCTGTAAGTTCATTTCCAATTGCTGCAAGGGCGCCAATAATTCCCCTACCATTATTAAACTTATGGACCTCCAATCCGTTTTCTGAAGCGAGTTTTTCAGCATCTTCTATTTTCACCACATCTCTAATGCATCTCCAGTAGAATCCCCTAAATTTTTCAGGAGAATTTCCCTCATAGAAAACAACACCAGGATTAGTATTTTTATCTTTCATCATAGAATTTTTTAATACTACTTGTAGAATAGTCTTCTTTGCCAAGTTTGGATTTTTTGTATTTAATACTAAATTCAGGCTTGCATTGCCACGGGTTTTCCATTTAATATTAGGATTCAATCTAAGAAGACGGATATTCTCAACTTTACAGAACTTTTCTAATTCTTTAGATAATAAGGCACCCAAATAAGTGGTGCACATTCCTTCAATTGAATCGGTATCATCAATTCCAACGTGCAACATAAGGTTATATTAATAAAAAAGGATTAAAAAAGGATGGGGTAGGATTTGAATGAGTATTCATTAATATTTAATCAAGTAATAGAATCTTTTAAAAATGGTCGAAATCCTTAAAAGTATACCAAATATAATAAAGTCAAACGCTTTTTTTGTATTGGATTCAAAAGAATCAAAAGAAAGCATAGTTGATTTGTCGACAGTAAAAAAAACGGAGCTTGATAAGATGAATGGATCTGAAGGATTATTTGATAAGATAGAGATGCGAATAAGTAACATAAAATCAAAATTAATTTAGATATCTAAAGGATGTGCGGGATTTGTGGGGGATTCAATGTTAATGTATCACAAATGTTACATGTGATACGCCATCGAGGACCAGATGGGATAGGAATTTTCGAAAACGGGCATGTTTCTATTGGACATACTCTTTTGAGCATAGTTGGAACGGGGAAGCAGCCTTTTTATGGGTGTCATCAAGGCTTTACAGTTGTTTGTAACGGAGAAATTTATAATTATAAAGAGATTATTAAGAAGCTCAAGGAGCATAAATTCCAAACCACAACAGATAGTGAGGTAATTGTTCACCTTATCGAGGAAAACTACACAGAAAATCTAATTGATGCAGTTAAGAAGTGTATGATGCAATTAGATGGTGATTATGCATTTGCCGTTCATTATAGAGGGGAGGTAGTATTATCTAGAGACCCTTATGGAGTAAAGCCCTTATATATAAGTGATAACTGCTTTTCATCTGAGAGAAAATCATTAAGACCAATTTCTAAAAAAATTGCAACTCTAAAACCAGGTTCAATAATGAGTCTTGGAAGTGAACCTAAAGAATATCTAAATTTTCAAAACTATAAAAGAAGGATTAATAGGCCGATTGAAGATCTCTACGAGGCTTTAACCAATTCTGTTGAAAAAAGAACCAGAGATTTGAAAGTAGGTTTACTTTTCTCAGGAGGTATCGATAGCTCATTGATTGCAGGAATAGTCGATAAAATTGATAGGGATGCTATTTTATATACTGTGGGCATGCCAGGTTGTAAAGACTTTGAATCGGTGAAGGAAGTTGCAGATTCTTTTAATTCAGAATTAATAATTAAAACAATACCTAAAAAGAAATTGGTTGATTATCTAGGTAAAGTAATCTATGCTATTGAAGATTATAATCCTATGAAGGTGAGTATCGGTGTTCCAATTTATGTTGCATGTGAGGCTATTAAGAATAATGGATTAAAGGTGGCTCTCACAGGTCAGGGTGCTGATGAACTTTTTGCAGGATATAGTAGATATTTAAGCATGTCTAAAACAAAATTAGAGGCAGAATTATTAAGAGATATCAGTAATATAGGTGAGGCCAATCTTCAAAGGGACGATGCTGTATCTATGGCAAATTCCATAGAGCTTCGTTTACCTTATATGGACAGTGATGTGATTGGAATTGCTCTTGCCCTTTCTGTAGATTTAAAGATTAATAATGGGAGAAGAAAATATATATTAAAATCAATAGCAAAGAAAATGGGTCTCCCTGAGTCTATTATTAACAAAAGTAAAAAAGCAATACAATACTCTTCAGGTGTTGAAAAGGCTATACGATCATTAGCTAAGCAGGAAGATAAAAATATTGAGGATTATTTAAAAAGTATTTATTTGCAGAGGTTTCCATGGAGATAGAAAAACAATCTAAAAAAGTTTTGAAAGAGCTTTCTTTAACTCTCGGCAATATCAATTTAGAGGAAACATACTACGTAGTCGATAAGATCAATGTTACTCGAGGAGATGGAGAACCTACAAAATATAATCCCAATTTTAAGATAATTATAAGAAAAAATGCTCCAAAGATGGATGAGAATGGATCTTATATAATGGAGGCTGGAGGGTGGATTGATTAAATGGGGATTACACAAGAGAATCTTACAAATTATCTGGATAGGATTGAGAAATATAGAAAGATAAATGCATTTATTGAACTCAATCCTGATGCAAAAAGGGATGCTAAGAAGGTAGATGAAAAGATTAATTCAGGAACGGCTGGAAAACTTGCTGGGCTTTTAATCGCTGTGAAAAGTAACATTAACGTACGTGGTTTACGTGCAACTTGTGCTTCAAAGACATTGGAGAATTATGTTTCTCCATATGATGCTACTGTCATTGAGAAAATACGGAAAGAAGATGGAGTAATCATTGGCATGACCAATATGGATGAATTTGCCTGTGGAAGTAGTGGTGAATCATCTTACTTTGGTCCAACACAAAACCCATCCGCAAAAGGGAGGATACCAGGGGGCTCATCATCAGGGTCAAGTGCCGCGGTGGCTGCTAATTTTTGCGATATTAGTTTAGGTAGTGATACTGGGGGTAGTATAAGAAATCCTGCATCTCATTGTGGTATCATCGGTTTAAAGCCGACCTATGGGTTAGTCTCCCGTTATGGACTCATTGATTTGGCGATGAGTCTGGACCAAATAGGTTCATTATCAAAGGATGTTTCTTCAGCTGCATTAATGCTTGAAGTAATTCAGGGAAGAGATTTTAAAGAAGGAACGACTCTCGATATATCTCAACAGGATTTTGTATCTAACTTAAGTTCAGATTTGAGGGAGTGGAAAATTGGTTTTGCTCAAGAATACAAAGAGTTTACAGATCCTAAGATTGTTAGGGAGATAAAAAAAGGATTAGATCGGCTTTCAAGTAGTGGTGCAGAAATTGTTGATATAGAGATTTCTAATTTGAGTAAAGGGATTTCCACTTATTATCTCACAGTATTCGTAGAATTTTTCTCGGGTACGCGTAAGTTTGACGGTCGTCGCTTTGGACACAATATTGAAAATGTTTGCGGGCGTGAGGTTCTTCGCCGAATAATGTTAGGACGATATATTAGTCAGAAAGAATATTCTGGAAAATACTATAAAAAAGCTCTCCAATTCAGGAGCCTGATTAAAAAAGAACTTCTTACTGTTCTAAATAATGTTGATATTATTGCCGGTCCAACTGTTCCAAAGTTGCCCCATAAGATTGGAGATGAGGTAACTGACCCTCTTGTAATGTATGGTTATGATTTGCTTACAGTTCCTGCTAATCTAGCAGGTATACCTTCAGGCGTTATTAAAGTAGGTAATGTAAAGGACATACCTGTGGGTATGCAGATTCAAAGTAAGCCCTTAGGAGAACAGAATATTCTTAATGTAATGTGTAATTTAGAGGGAGAAAAATGAAAACCATCATTGGGTTCGAAATACATGAGCAGCTTAATACAAAGTCCAAGCTCTATTGCAATTCATCCACTCATTATCGCAATGTTGAACCAAATACTAATATATGTGAGGTTTGCACCGGAATGCCTGGGGCAAAGCCATATCCTATGAATCAAGATGCAATCGATGCCACTGTAGAAATAGCCCTTATGTTAAATTGTGATATTATAGAGAATCCTGTTTACATTCAGAGGAAGCATTATGATTATCCTGATCTTCCATCTGGTTATCAGCGTACATCACTTCCAATAGGAAAAGATGGTAAATTAAATAATGTTGGGATATGGGAAGTACATCTTGAAGAGGATCCAGGAAAATATGACCCTCTAAGTGGATTAGTTGATTATAATCGTTCAGGTGTTCCTCTAGTAGAAATAGTCACAGCCCCCGATATTAGGAATCCGGAAGATGGAAGGAAATTCCTTAGGGAACTTTCAAAAGTTCTTCAATATACTGGCAAAGTAAAACCTGAGGGGGGGACAATGAGAATGGATACCAATATCTCACTTGAGGGTGGTGCAAGAGTTGAAATAAAAAATATCAATTCAGTTAAGGGTGCTTATCGAGCTTTGAAGTTTGAGATAACTAGACAGAAAAACCTTCATAAACGAGGAGTAAAAGTCAAACAGGAAACTAGGGCCTTTATAGAATCTCAGATGATAACTAGAAGAATGAGAATAAAGGAAACTGATGCAGATTATCGATATATCCCAGATCCAGATATTCCTCCCCTTCTAATTAATGCTAAGAAAATTATTGAAATTAAATCAGCTATGCCTGAAGCACCCCATCTGAAGCTCAAAAGATTCATGGATACATTTGGTATTTCACATGATGATGCATGGGCAATAACTAATGAAAAAGAGATGGCAGATGATATCGAGTTTGAAATTCACCAGCTTAATAAAACTAAGAAGGTTGTTGATTTTAACAGGCATATTATAAAAAAGATAATCGAGTACAAAAAATTAACTTACAAACAAAGTGGTCTGGATGGTATAAACGTAAGCGATATTTTAAAATTAATTGAGGATGGTCATCTAACAGATTTTAACGCAGAATTAACAGTTAGGAATATTATTGACAAAACAATTGATGGAACTTATACTGAGAGGGTAACACTCAACAATATTGAAAACTTAGGTTTAGCAAAGATAAAAGAAAAAGATGTTGTGAAGAAGGCAGTTATAGAAGTTATTAATGAAAATTCAAATGCCGTTGAAGATTTTAAACTTGGCAAATCGAAGGCTCTGAATTTTATGATAGGTAAAGTAATGATGAAAACGGAGGGGAGGGCTGATCCAGATATAGTTAGATCAATTCTAAAAAAAGAGTTACGATGAAGCTTTAGAGTGTATTGAAAGATAGTCTAGAGATCAAGATAATGACACTATTACCGAAATTGGGACATACACGAATCCAAATGCAAAAATCTCAGAGGACCATTTTGGAGGATGAAAAGGTTTAAGATATCTGTCATGTAGCTGTTGGTGTCACTCTAGTATTTAGGGGTTAATAGAATCAGATATTCATCAGGATGGTATCATCAAAAACACAAGTTTTTTTTTGATGGTTGTAAAGAAATGGGGAATAATCACTTTCCCCTGGAAGAGTTTATTTATAACGAAACCATTATATAGTATTTCATGAAATTGTAAATCTCATTCCTTGACACAGTTGAAGGAGTTGATTTCTTCACTTATTAATTCTGAGTGAAGGTTTCAATGGAACGTTGAAAATTTGAGAGTTAATGTAGATATTAGGTGAAATTAATATGGGAAGACGTCCACATCATCCAAGAAGAGGTTCTCTAGGATTTAGCCCTAGAAAAAGGGCAACCAAGTCTAATCCTAGAATAAAATCATGGCCAAAGGAGGAACGCACGAGAATACAAGGTTTTAGTGGCTATAAAGTAGGAGTTACGAATGTACTAACTTTGGATGATTACAAATATAGTTTAACCTATGGTGAAGATGTAAACGTTGTTGCGACAGTTATTGAAACTCCACCTTTGGTAATATGTGGGGCACGGCTCTATGGGAAAGGCACTAATGGATTAAAAATTCTGGCTGAAACATGGGTTGATGATTTAGATAAAGATTTAGGTAGAGTTTTTCCAATGCCGAAAAAAATACAGGGGCATTTAGAAGAACTGGAGGAAAATCTAGATAAAGGGAGAGAGATTAGGGTTATAACTCACACACAACCTAGGGAGGTTAGGGGTACACCCAAGAAAAAACCAGAAATAGCAGAATATAAAATTTCTGGAAGTCTACCAAAAGCAATGGATTATGTTAAAGGAGTATTAGGGAAAAAATTGAAAGTTAAAGATATTTTCGAGGAGGGAGAGTTTATTGATACTATTAGTGTAACTAAAGGAAAAGGTTTTCAAGGACCAGTAAAGAGGTGGGGTGTAAAGATCCTTCCAAGAAAGACACGAAAAGGTCGTAGAACAGCAGGAACTTTAGGACCATGGCATCCAGCTGCAATGATGTGGAGATCCCCACAGGGGGGTCAGGTTGGGTTTCATCAACGTACAGAATATAATAAGATGATATTAAAGATAGGGGATAATGGGGACGATATCAATCCTAAGGGCGGTTCTCTTAGATATGGGTTTGTTAATGGGGATTATATGGTACTAAAGGGGTCAGTAGCAGGTCCTAGGAAAAGATTGATTAAGATGAGGGCTGCAATTAGGCCAGCAAGGATTATACCTGAAGGGAAGCCTCACGTTAGCCACATTAACTTAGAATCAAAACAAGGGAATTAAAATGAAATTAAATGTGTATTCCATCTCTGGCAAGGTTATTAATAAAACTGTATTGCCCGATATTTTTGAAGATGAGGTTAGAGTTGATTTAATAAAGAGAGCGGTTATTGCTAGCCAGTCTTCCCGGTATCAGCCTCAAGGAGTAGATTGGTTTGCGGGTAAACGTACTTCTGCTTATTCATATGGGGCAGGACACGCTGTATCAAGAGTCCCAAGAGTTAAAGGGTCACGCCACGCAGCTGGAGGAAAAGGTGCAATTGTTCCTCAGGCGGTTGGTGGGAGAAGTGCCCATCCTCCTAATGTTAATAAAAAGATAAAAAAGCTAATTAATCGAAAGGAGAGGCTAAAAGCAACTCGCTCGGCAATTGCCGCAACAGCGAATAGAAAACTCGTATTAGAGAGAGGACATCTTGCAGAAAATGTGCCTGGAATACCTTTAATTGTTGAAAATAAATTCGAGTCTTTGAATACAACAAAAAAATCTAAGGAAGCATTTGAGAATTTAGGCCTCTGGGATGATGTAATCAGAGCTAAAAATAAAAATATTAGAGCAGGTAAGGGTACTATGAGAGGTAGGAAGTACAAGATCAAAAAAAGCCCGTTAATTGTCGTAGCTAATGAAAAAGGATTAGAAAAAGGAGCTAGAAATCTACCAGGTGTTGATGTGGTGAATGCTATGAATCTATCTGTAGAGCACTTAGCACCTGGTGCAAGGTATGGGAGACTTACAGTCTACACTAAAAATGCTATTATCAAGTTAAAGGAACGATTCATATGAATGTAATCATTAATCCTGATGTAACAGAGAAATCAATGCGATTAATTGAGACTGAAAATAAGCTTGTTTTTATCGTTTCTCGAGGATTTAATAAGGTGGAAATAAAAAATACATTAGAAAATTTATATGAAGTTAAGATAGCTAATATTAATACTCTAATAACTCCCCTAGGTGTTAAAAAGGCATATGTTCAATTATCGCCAGAGTTTAAAGCAGAGGAGATAGCTACAAGGATTGGAATATTTTAGGTGAAAAAAATGGGAAAGCGTATCACTGTACAGCGAAGAGGAAGAGGAACTTCAACATACAAAGCCCCTTCTCATAGATATTTAAGCAAAGCAAAGTACAGGAAATCTATTAGTGAGGAAGAAGGTACTATAACAGGTACTGTAATCGATATTGTTCATGATCCAGGGAGATCAGCCCCACTTTTTAAGATTAAATACCAGGATGATAAAATAGGTTATCTTATCGCTCAGGAGAGTGTTATGGTAGGGGATATTTTATCTTTTGGTAATGGTGCGAGCATATCTCCTGGTAATGTTTTACCTATTTCAAATATTCCAGAGGGAACTCCTATAAACAATATAGAGTTATCCTTTGGAGATGGGGGTAAAATCATCAGATCATCAGGATCATATGGGATACTCCAGACTCATGATAATGGCAAAAGCGTGATTCAGTTGCCTTCAGGAAAATGGACGACCATTGATTCAAGGAATAGGGCAACCATTGGAATAGTCGCTGGAGGGGGTAGGAGGGATAAACCTCTTATGAAGGCAGGAAAAATGTATCATAAATTAAAGCATAAAGCAAAATATTGGCCAATTGTAAGAAAAGTGAGAATGAATCCTGTATCACATCCACATGGTGGAGCTTCAGGACATCCAGGAAAACCTACCACCGTTTCACGGAATACCCCACCTGGAAGAAAAGTTGGCCTTATTGCCGCAAAGAGAACTGGAAAGAGGTAAGTTTATATGCCAAAAAAATTTGTATATCAAGGTTTCGAATTAAAGGAACTTCAAAAGATGCCAACTGAAGAGCTTTTAGATCTTCTTCCAGCTAGACCCCGGAGAACATTAAATCGAGGTCTATCACATACTCAAAAGAAACTATTATCAAAGATAAAAAGGGTTAGGAATGGAGAAAAAATACGTTTAAAGACGCATTCTAGAGATATGGTAGTAACCCCTGATTTTGTCGGGCTTTCTATCGAAGTATATAATGGAAAAGAGTTTGTGAAGGTAGAAATTCTTCCCGAAATGATTGGCCATTATTTATCTGAATTCACAATCACAAGAACACGAGTTAGACATGGATCTCCGGGTATGGGGGCTACAAGATCAAGTCTATATATTCCCTTGAAGTAGGTATACGAAATGAGAGGTTATTCTTTTAATCCCAAAAATGAAGAAAAATGTGTAAGGGCATATGGGAAGGAAGTGCATGTTTCTCCTAAGTTTAGTGGAGAGATTTGTAGAGAACTTAAAGGGAAAAAACTTAGAGACGCTAGAGTCTTTCTCGAAGATATTATAAATATGATTAAACCAGTACCTATAAGAAGATTCAAAAAGGGTGTAGCTCATAGAAAAGGTTTAATTAAGGCTTATGCAGGTAGGTATCCTGTTAAAGCAGCGAAGGAGATAATGAAGGTGCTAAATAGCGCAGAAAGTAACGCAGAATATAAAGGTTTGAATACTGAGAGATTGCATATCCGGCACATATCAGTAAATAGAGGTAGGATTATACGTGGATTTAGATCAAGAGCTTTTGGGAAGGTAACTCCCCATAATACTCTGACATCTAATATTCAATTGATTTTTGAGGAAAAGTAATGGGCATCGAAAGAAAATTTATTGAGGATAATCTGCGGATTTTATCGGTAAAAGAGTTTCTCCACAAAGAACTTGAAAGACCAGGATGTGGGGAAATAGATATAAAACGAACTCCTCAGGGTACAAGAATCATAATTAATGCTCAAAGACCTGGACTAGTTATTGGCAGAAAAGGAGCTACTATAAAAAAACTCACTAGTATTATTCATAAGAAATATAAAATTGATAACCCTCAGATCGAAGTAAATGAACTTCAGATCTCTGAACTCAATGCCGATGTAATGGCAAAAAATATTGCATCATCGTTAGAACGGGGGATTCATTTTAGGCGTGTAGCATATATGGCGCTAAGACGGATTATGGGTGCAGGAGCAAGAGGTGCACAAATTGAGATTTCAGGTAAACTTACAGGTGATAGATCAAAGTCAGTTAAATTTACCGACGGTTATCTAAAGCACTGTGGAGATCCAGCACTTATGTATGTTAGAAAGGGTATTTCTCAATCATCACCTAAACAAGGAGTCTTGGGGGTAAAGGTAATGATTATGCCACCAGGTATTGTTTTGCCCGATGATATAGAGATCATAGACCCTAATGAGGTTAGAGATGAGAAATTAGGGGCTATTAATGAAGAAAAAGTTGATGAATTAAAATCCCCAGACGATTTGGATAAAACTCAACGGTCTGAATCTAAGAAGCCTGTTGGTAAGGTTAAGAAGCCTGTTGGTAAGGTTAAGAAGCCTGTTGGTAAGGTTAAGAAGCCTGTTGGTAAGGTTAAGAAGCCTGTTGGTAAGGTTAAGAAGCCTGTTGGTAAGGTTAAAAAGAAGGATATTGTTAATAATAAAGAAGGATCCAAAAAAATCCAAAAGGAAAGATAATAGTGGCAATATTAAGAAATGAAGATATTAGGGACTTATCCAATAATGAGATGGAGGAAAAGATAATAGAATTAAGAAACGAGCTTTTACGTGAAAAATCTATGATCGCCGCAGGCGGTGCAGCTGAGAATCCCGGTCGAATAAAGGAGATTAAACGTACAATTGCAAGAATTCTGACGATAAAGCAGGAAGGAGTAAACAAATAGATGGCTATTTGTGAAGTTTGTGGTTTACCTGAAGAACTCTGTGTTTGTGAGGATCTCGCTAAGGAAGTTCAAAAAATTCGGGTATTCACAACAAAACGAAAATTTGGGAAGTTAATGACGGTTGTTGAAGGAATCGATGGTAAAAGTATTGATTTGAAAGAGCTTGTTAAAACATTAAAAACACAATGTGCCTGTGGTGGAACCTTAAAAGATAAGCGTATTGAGTTGCAAGGTGACCAAAAGAAAAGGGTCAAGGCCATGCTTCTCAGAATTGGATTTTCACAGGATCTTATCCAATTACAATAAAATAGGAGGGTTGGATTAATAATTATTACAATGAATGTTAGGTTAAGGCACAAATATCCGTATAATCATGAGTTAATCGGTCAGAAATGTGAAATCATTTCGTCGACTGATCCTAGTCTAGAAGGGAAAAAAGGGGATATAGTAGATGAGACGATGAACACGCTCATCATTAATGAATGTAATTCAGAGAAGATAATTCCTAAAGGTAATGTTACCCTCTTACTGAAGATTAATAAGGTAGAAGTAATAATCAAAGGGAAAAGGTTAATAGGTAGACCTGAAGACAGGGTGAAGAACAGATGAAAGATA
>Ga0187833_10001554_pt1 | contig 26078 bp, 20 predicted proteins | sample ETNtaG_37_FD_167968 | JGI IMG/M metagenome (GOLD analysis project Ga0187833, IMG submission 167968) | Marine microbial and viral communities from oxygen minimum zone, Eastern Pacific Ocean - ETNP2014_SV_400_PacBio MetaG (Illumina Assembly) | ecosystem: Environmental > Aquatic > Marine > Hypoxic...
GATTATAAGAACTAGTTTCAAAAAAGCTTACGCTTTTTTATGCTACTTTCAGTAGCAGTCCTGATTCATCTCCACACTAAAGTGTGGAAATGTATTCTCAAGACTTTTTAATAATCAATGCTCATCAAAAGCAAGAGTAACTTCTACCAAAATAGAAAGTAAATTTTTTAAAGCAAACTACTATTAAAATAATTAATGCAAAAGAAAAACTATTTCACGGTTTCTATTCATGATGTAGATAAAAACGATATTGACGCAATTAAGTATTTTGTTGAAGACCTTAAACCATTAGGAATCACTAAGTTTAATCTAGTAACGATACCCAACGAAGAAAAGAACAATCCTATTGACAAAGCTCCCGAATTAATCAAATGGCTTCATGAAATGGAAAGAAATGGAAGCCAAATAGTAGTCCATGGTCTTTATCATAAAGATTATTATGGGAAATATAACACAATATGGCAAAAGATTGTGGGAAAATATATTTTTCATGGTTATTCAGAATTTATCAGTCTTCCTTATGATCTTGCATATAAATACATGAAAGAATCAATAAAAATATTCAAGAAATGCAATCTTCCAACCGATACATTCTTACCGCCTGCATGGGGAATTAGTAAAGATGCAATAAAGGCCTGGAAAGATCTAGGAGGGAAAAGAGTCATAGAATTCTTTGCAATAAACGATTTTGAGAATAACAAAGAATTTTTTTCACCAACTCTAGGAATAGAATCACAAAAGCTATGGCTGCATTACGCATGGCGAATCTATGATTGGTTTATGTTCTACTTTGATAAATATTCTCATCATCTTGCAAAATTCACATTACATCCAGGAGATCAAAAAAATCTCAACGGTTATAAGAACATGAAGAAATTAATGGCAAAAGCAATCAAAAAGAGAGAATTAGTAACAATTGATGAGTTTATTAAGATTAAGAAGAATAAAATAAGTAAATGCTGTAGATTCTAATTCTACTCAATCACAATCTTCTTGATAACAACATCTTCAACAGGCTTATCTTGTGCACCTGTCTCTATATTACCAATCTCTGACAAGACATCCAAACCCTCAACAACTTGACCAAAAACAGCATGTTTATCGTCAAGCCATGGTGTTGGTACAAGAGTAATAAAGAACTGACTTCCTCCTGTATCAGGACCGGAATTAGCCATTGATAATATTCCTGGTTTATCATGTCTTAGATCTGGATGGAACTCATCCTTTATACTATAACCAGGACCACCAGTACCGCGCCCATCAGGATCACCGCCTTGTAACATAAAGTCCTTTATGACTCTATGAAAGATTAATCCATCATAAAATTCTTTTTTAGCTAGATCAATAAAATTCTTAGTAGTTATCGGCGCTTTTTCAGTAAACAATTCAATTTTCATAACACCATGATTAGTTTCAATGGTTGCAGTTGTCATATTATCCTCCACTTGCGTCTTGCAAGATACAATGAATAAGATTAAGATCAAAATAGCGATAATTCTTTTCATTTTGTTTTTATTGCAAATATAATGATATATAAAACTTTCTTAGTTAAAACTAGAGAAAGTTAAACACACTGTTTATTTAATCTAAAATAAACAGTAGTGATACATCTGTTATCTCTACAATCTATCTTTCGATTATTACATGAATTTTCTGGACCACAATTTGTTGATTTCCACTCCTGACAGTCAGTAACAGACTGGCAAGAATCCTCCATTCTTATACTATCACCAACATTATCTCTGCAAGTGAGGTCATAGTGATGAGGGATAAAAGGTAATGAAAATCCAAAAAACCATAAAGCAAATAGTAGTATAATAATCGAAATAACCAACGAAATTATTATTGGTTTTGAATCCATACCTGTAAAAATGGTTGAATGGATATATAAAACTTTCTTAGTTAAAAATAAAGTAATTTTCTAAAAAAAAGGTAAAACCCTCCTAGCTTTTGATGTTCATTGATTTATTTTATTTATAAACGTATTTTAAAATAAATAACCAAAACAAAAACATATTATAAAATAACATAAAATATATAAACTATTATAACATAATATGTTTTAAATTGCCTAAAAAACCAATTTCTGCAACAATTGAAGAAGATTTGATCAAATGGATTGATAAAGAGGCTAAAAACAATAGGAGTTACAGGAATAAATCACATTTGATTGAAATAGCTCTAGAACAGTTAAAAAATAACAAAAAGTAAGATGGCAGAAGAAAAACAAGAAGAAAAATCTAACTATGATATGGTGAGAGAAGGAGAGGATGTAATAGTCAGAATTGACTATGAAAAAAGCACAATACCTCCATCTCTAGAAGACAGCCCTATTTGTATGGCTCGTACAATGGATATTCTAATTGAGGCTGGCAATGCAACCAAAATAGTATTTGTCCAGAAAAGAGATTATGAGTATGATTATATCCAGACCCAGATGCTGCTGGAGATCGCTAAGCTTGCTAACGAAATTGTAAAACAAAAGGGTTATCTTAATTATAAAGGTCTTCTAGCAGACGCAGTCTGTTCAACCTGTATACCTGGATGGTATGGCTTGATGCAAAATATATTATTCAGCATGATGAAGAGTGATCCGCTTGGAGCTTATGTAGAACTAAAACGACTTGAGCGAGAAGAAAAGATAAAATACCTTAGATTATACGAAGAAAAATGCAAGCCATGTGAACAGAAGCTTATTGCATTATTAAAATTCCTCATTCATAAACTAGATAATACTAAACTGATAACAGTCGCAAAGCCATATCTGGCAGGTTATAAAATAGGTGATAGAAGTGTCTATAGAAAGATATTCATTCCAAGTATCAAGCCAGATTTCATGTTCACTAAGTTAATGGCTGCTTATCCTACTGAGGCAGAAGAAATTGATTCTTATACTATGAACGGCATTGAAGTATCAATATTTAGTCTTCCAGATACTGTCCAGTATCTTTATCATGTAACGCCTCCTGAATTCAAGCTATCAGAAGAAAAATATGATGTACTTGACCAGGCAAGGCACGTGATGGCAGAGCACAAACCAAAAAAGAGCGAGTTCACAGACCCAGAAAGGATGCGTGAAGTATTCTTTAGTGTAGGAAGGGACTTAATTGAAGAACTGTCAAACCAAAAGCAATATAATTTCAGAAAAGTAGAGCTTGATCAACTAGCTTCAATATTAGTAAGATATACTGTTGGTTTTGGTCTTATTGAAATACTTCTTCAGGATGAAAAAGTTCAGGACATAACAATTAACTCACCAATGGGCCGTATACCAATGTTCCTTGTTCATCAGGATTATGATGAATGCAAGACCAATATAATACCGACAATACCTGATGCAGAAAGTTGGGCATCAAAACTTAGAATGATATCTGGTAGACCACTGGATGAAGCAAATCCTATATTGGATACTGAATTAACAATCCCAGGAGCAAGTGCAAGAATAGCCATTATTTCACCTCCATTAAATCCCACAGGATTAGCTTACTCATTTAGGCGTCACAGAGATAAACCATGGACATTATCTTTATTCATAAAGAACGGGATGATTAACGAGATAGCGGCAGGCATACTTAGTTTTCTTATCGACGGTTCAAGGACTTTGCTTGTTGCAGGAACAAGATCAGCAGGTAAATCATCTTTATTAGGGTCGTTGCTTGTCGAGATCATGAGAAAAAAAAGAATAATTACGATTGAAGATACGTTAGAACTACCTACAGTCGCGTTAAGAAAGATGGGTTATAATATTCAATCGATGAAAGTAGCATCTGCATTGACAAAAGGTACATCTGAAGTTTCTGCTGAAGAGGGAATAAGAACAACCTTAAGAATGGGTGACAGCTGCCTGATAGTTGGAGAAGTAAGATCCACAGAGGCAAAAGCACTTTACGAAGCAATGAGAGTAGGTGCGCTTGCTAACACAGTTGCAGGCACGATCCACGGTGACAGCCCTTATGGTGTATATGACCGAGTTGTCAACGACCTTGAAGTACCTAAAACAAGTTTCAAAGCAACTGATATAGTCATTGTAGCCAACCCAATCAAAAGCGCAGATGGTCTGCACAGATGGAGACGTGTAACACAGATCACTGAAGTAAGGAAATTTTGGGAAGAAGATCCTTTATTAGAAGGAGGCTTTGTAGATTTAATGAAATATGATGCAAAAGAAGATAAGTTAAATGTAACAGCTGACTTATTAAATGGAGAATCAGATATACTTAAGTCAATAGCAGGTAGTGTAAAAGAATGGGCAGGTAATTGGGATGCTGTATGGGATAATGTTATGTTAAGAGCAAAAATAAAGAAGACCATGGTTGATTATGCAGATAAAAGCAATATGCCTGATATAATTGAAGCAAAATTCTCTATTCAATCAAACGACGAGTTCCATAAGATATCTGATAAAGTAAAGACTGAAATAGGCAATCTTGATAGCAAACAGATATTCTTTGAATGGGATGAATGGATTAAACGTGAGATTAGAAAATTAAAAAGAAGTGGGATTAAAATTTAAAGATGCAAGAAAGAAAATATGAAATATTGTTAGTTTTGGTATTGGTTTTTTTATTTGCGTTTTTTTTTAATAAAGAACTGCTTAGCTCAGCAATTTGTGCAAAAACCATAACTCAACCGAATGATTATACCAGTGGTAACATAATAGTTGTCTTTAGAAATGATGTGAATCCAAATGATGCTGTGTCAACTATCAAATCATACGGTTTAGAAACAGAGATATTCAGTAAATGGGATAGTTTCCTGGATGTTAAAGTTCCACAAGGGAAAGAAACAAAATGGATATGTAAACTGAGCAGCAATAATAATATCAAACACGCAATATACAAGATAAGTTTTAGTTAACAAAATGGGCGCAGAAGATAATTACATTGATGACCTTCAGAATAGGTATAGGGATAAGCTTGAGAAACAATTAGGTGTACCTACGCAAACACAGCAATCAGGAATAGCTGCACCAATCGTATCACGTGAATATTCTCAGTTCAAAGAAGAAGCAATGAGTAAGCAGCTTGGTTTTTATGAGAAAGCATGTAACTGGGCTGAGAAAACTATTAAGATCAAACCAGATGAAAAAAAAGCAGCTGAGATAAAGGAGTCTATTGATATTGTACACTTGAACATAACACCAACAGGAGTTACAAGTCTCTCAATAATAGCTCCATTAGCTGTATTTGTTTTCGGATCTTTCATCTCATTCTTATTCTTACAATCATTCTTCTTTGTTTTCTTTTTCTTGGTGTTAGGTATAGCCATAATGAAACCAATGGCCAATATGCCATTGTCAATGGCAAATGCCTGGCGACTTAAAGCAAGCAACCAGATGGTCCTATCGATATTCTATGTGGTTACATACATGAGACATACTTCTAACTTAGAGAATGCTGTTAATTTCGCAGCAGAACACTTAGCACCACCATTATCACTTGACCTAAAAAAAGTCGTATGGAACATGCAGACAGGTAAGTTTGATTCAGTAAAAGAAAGTCTTGATGCTTATCTTGAGACATGGAGAAAATGGAACTTAGAGTTCATTGAATCATTTCATCTCATAGAAGGTTCTCTTTATGAAGGCGATGAAGATAGACGTGTCAGTGTTCTGGATAAGTCACTCCAAGTCATATTAGAAGAAACATATGAAAAGATGATGCATTATGCTACTGACTTAAAGTCACCAATGACAATGCTGCATATGTTAGGTATTATCTTACCAATTCTTGGTTTAGTTATTCTACCATTAATAGTTAGTTTCATGGAAGGAGCTAAATGGTATCATATAGCAATGATATACAATGTAGGGTTACCCATAGGTGTATTCTACTTTGGAAAAACAATACTGTCAAAAAGACCAACAGGTTATGGAGATACAGACATTTCATTAGATCATCCAGAATTAAAAAAGTACAAAAACATAATCATAAAACTTGGTGGATCAGAGATAAGTATACAACCAATTTGGTTTGCAGCATCAGTCGGAGCAATATTATTCTTAATAGGTATGAGTCCTATCATAATGCATATGCTTAATCCAGAATATGATTATGGTTTTGGAGGCATTGAAGAATCATCTTCATGTGGAAGAACATTCTGCATGATTGAATATAAATGCCCAAATAATGTGCAAGGGTGTTCAAGTGACAATATGATTGGTCCGTTTGGTCTTGGTGCATCTTTGTTAAGCCTCCTTGTAACGCTAGCCTTTGGTTTAGGTTTTGGTCTATATTACAAACTGAGATCAAAGAATGTCATTAAGATAAGAGAACGTGCCAAAGAACTTGAGAACGAATTTGCTTCAGGATTATTCCAGCTCGGTAACAGATTGGGTGATAATATCCCAGCAGAGATAGCCTTTGGCAAGGTTGCTGATATGATGCAGGACACTGCTTCAGGTCAATTCTTCAAGATGGTAAGTTCAAATATAACCAGGCTTGGAATGGGTGTTGAACAGGCAATATTCGATCCAAAGAGCGGTGCTTTGGCATATTTCCCATCAAACCTGATTGAAAGTTCAATGAAAGTTCTTGTAGAATCAGTTAAAAAAGGACCAACAGTAGCTGCACAAGCTTTACTAAACATTTCTAAATATGTAAAAGAGATTCATCGTGTTAACGAACGTCTGAAAGACCTGATGGCAGACATCATATCATCCATGAAATCACAGACTAGTTTCTTAACACCAGTCATTGCAGGTATTGTTGTAGGCATAACTTCGATGGTAACAACAATTCTTGGTAAACTAGGGTCACAAATGACCCAGATGACACGTGATACTGGTCAAGTAGGTGGTTTTGGATCCTTGTTTGGTACAGGAATCCCTACATTCCATTTCCAGATAATTGTAGGATTATATGTAGTTCAGATTGTCTATGTACTTACTATATTAACAAACGGAATTGAGAATGGTTCAGACAAATTAAACGAAAGATACTTGCAAGGAGTTAATCTTGTCAAGAGCACTTTGTTATATGTAATTATCTCTGCAGTTGTTATAGTCATATTTAATTCAATAGCTGGACAGATTTTAACATCCACATTAAGTTAAATACAGGTTAAAAATGAAAAGCACAAAGAGATTAACAGTATTGCTTGTATTAGGATTCTTGAGTTTTATCCTATTGCTCAAACCTGATGATCTAATTAAAGACCAAAGCGGTATGAACACAATAACAGGAGAGGTTTCAATTGATATAGTTGGTGGTAATGTAATAGTTTCAAGAGACCATCATGAGCCAAAGCCTATAATTATTAAATCACAAAATTACAATTTTATTCCTGCTTTATTATTTATAAGCTCTATTGCATTGATTAATATGTATTTCTATAGGAGAAGAAATTAGATGCATAAGTAAAGATTATCATTAGACATAGTGTCCAGTAGCATTTATCGTGCATTAAGTACATAAGCACTGGACATCTACTGATGTGAAGTATTTAAATATAAGATTCACTAGAGTTAGTCTTAACAAATAATTATAATCAAAAATGAAATTTGACTTGTCAAAGATAGAATTAAGTATAAATGATTTAAATAGAAATTTGATTTTGCCTAAAGAGTCATCTCAAAAATTAGCTGAATTTATTGGGCTACTTACAGGAGATGGTTATCTTAATTATTATTCTTCACAAGAAAAATATTTACTCGAGATTGCAGGAGATTCGAGATTAGATAAAGACTATCTCATGAATTATGTTAAAAGGATGATAAAGAATTTATTTAACATTAAAGCTTCATTTTTTACAAGAAAAGATCAAAACTCTATGTATTTGAGATTAATATCAAAAGGTCTGATAATATATCTAATAAAAATAGGATTCAAAAAAGGTAGGAAGAATCAAATCAATGTTCCTCATTGGATTATATCGAATAGAGAATATATGATTTATTTTATTAAAGGATTAGCTGACACAGACTTTTCTTTATACTATAGGAAAAGATATCCAATAGTCAGTTTTACATCAAAAAGTGAGTGCTTAGTAAAAAGTGTCTTTAATTTCCTTAAAAAAGAAGAATTCATGATAAAAAATTATTATAAAGAGGAAAGGATTGATAAGAGAGGCTATAGTAATACTATTGCATACAACATTAAATTAAATGGCAAGAAGAACTTAGCTTTATGGTCTAGATTAATAAACTTTAGAAATAAGAGGCATTTGAAAAAAATGGTGGGAAATGGGAACGCCGGAATTTGAATCCGGGATTTAGGTTAGTCCCACCAGCTAATCACCTACGTGCCTGAAAAGAGTTCTCTTCAGCGTAGTGCTCTCCCAGGCTGAGCTACGTTCCCATAAAAAATTATCCTAGGTCTTTTTGATCTTTTAAGATTTCTTCTTCGTTATTTGATTGAACTTCATCAGTTGTCATCTCTTCCTCAGTTGCTGGTTTCTCTCCTAGATCTTCTGTCACAACTTCTTCTTCTACAGCATCAGGTTTTTTCTCTTGAGTTAGTTCTTCTTCTTTTTTCTCATCATCAGTTAATACCTTTTCGCCTTCATCAGCAGGTCTGTCACTGCCACCATCAACAACTTCCATCTTGCCGAATTTGCCAGTTGTCAACTGAATCTCTCCCTGATATTCATTAACATAACCGTTTGTGATATGAACTTTGTTTCCTACCTTAATTTGATCAATTTGTTCATTCCAAAGTGTTAATTTTACTTCACCTGTTTCATCTTTAACAGTTGCACTAGCAACCTTTCCAGGCTTACCAAACTTTTCAAATTCTCTTACATCTCCAATAGAGACTACATCTACTACTAAATCTACATTACCTTCTCTTGGTTTCAAGTCTTTTATTGTCATATTAAATCTCCTCTAATAACTGCTTATGAATAAGCAGAGTTATTTTTATGTACAGAGGAGAGAAATAAGGTTGTTATTTAAATATTGTTGTTTTATTAATAAAAATCATTACTATTTTTGTTGCTGCTGAGTATTCTGTTGAACAGCCTGTTGCTGGTCTTGTCCAGGATTCACAGCATCTTGCGTTTTCTTATAATAACTAGCTATTTCCTTATCAATTATGTCTTCAGGCCACCCTTGTTCAAGTAACGCAAGTTTAATCTGTTCAAAATTATACCCTTGTTCAATTGTTTGCTCAAAATAAGGATAAAGTTGATGAGTACTATCTATTTCTTCTTCAGGATCTTTAAACATTCTTGGCTTAATGACAAAGAAGAAAGCACCAGCACCAACAACTCCTATGATCACAATAAATAATATCCATTTAATCAAAGAATTACCCTCACCAGTAAAAGAATCAAGTATGCTCTTGCCATCATCAGGGAGTTTAATATCAGACAAATCAATACCTGTCTCATCAATATATCTTCCAGACAAAAGATGTTGTTTAAGCAATACTTTCTGTTCCAGAGTTAACTCACTTGATATACAACACGATAAATCTGCATTTATCAGTTCACCAGAAGATACACATTGAGTAAATGAATCACAGAAGTTATCACTAAATTCAGTATTACATATGATATTACCACCATCTTCAACATGTCTTGAAGATAATACATAATAGTCAGACCCAACACCATCAACAAATTGTGAACAAATAGGGTCTTCTGCATAGGTATCAAATAAATTCTCATTTTTAAAAGAAATTATAAAATCTTCAAGATCAGCTCCATCACAGAATCTTTCTGATTTATTTACAACTAAACTATCAGTTGTCTGCGCAACATCATATGATACAGGACCATTACTGGTTTCAATCATAATACACAAGTTTGTATCTCCTAAAAGAGAGACATAAGGCATAGCTCCTATCATATTCTCTATTTTACCAGAGAACAAGTCAATTACTGGAGGAGGAGGTATGCCTAATCCTCCTAAGTTATCAGGAATATCAGAGAGATTATCACTAGATGGTCCGAGTTCCGATGGCAAACTTATGTTATTAAGATTAATAGTCTGGTTAATAGTCTGATTAGAGGTTTTGTTAGAATTATTTGTTTCATTAGAATCATTGGGTGCATTAAAGACTGCAAAGGCAGATATAGAACTAGAACCAGCAGAAATTGTATATATAACTGTTAAAGCGATTACTATGATTATCGAATTGACTACTAAGTCACGCCTAAACATTACACACCTCTTTTTTTAATATTAGCTAATATTACTAAATTGGACTTCTTTGTTTATTAACTTATCTAAAATTTCCTGTAAATCATCAATCTTTACTCTTACTTGTTTAGTATCATCCCTATTTCTTATAGTCACACTTTTATCTTTCAGACTATCAAAATCAAACGTAATACAATATGGGATACCAATCTCATCAGCTCGTGCATATCGTCTTCCGACACTACCAGAAGTATCAAACTGGCATATAAACTTAGATTTAAGTAAATTATAAACTTCCCTTGAATCATCTTTGAGTTTGTTTGCCAAAGGAAATATGCCTACCTTAACAGGTGCAATCTTAGGATCAAGTTTTAAAACAATATTGCCTCTTTTTTTATCATCTTCATACACATCAAACAGGATTACTAAAAAGGCACGATCTACTCCTTGAGAAGGTTCTGCAACAACATGAGGAACAACCTTCTCCTTTTTCTCCTCATCAAACAGACTAAGATCTTTTTTAGAATGTTTTATGTGTTGCTGCAAATCAAAATCAGTTCGATTAGCCATTCCTTGTAGCTCTTTCCATCCAAATGGAAATTTGTATTCTAAGTCCCATGTATCAAGCGCATAATGACTTTTCTCAGTTGATATATGCTGCCTTATTCTAAAATTCTCAGCCTTTGCACCTAAACTTATAAACCATTTATGTTCTGTTGCAAGCCAGTAACCATGCCACTTTGTCTTGATAATTCCTTTATCTAAAGCATCTTTAATCTTCATCAACTTTCCTTCTGTCTTTTGTTTCTTCTCCTGCATATCAGCTGAGTAGATTAATATTTCATGATCAAGAACTTCTTTGATATAAGGACATTTGTTCTTATCATCTGGGTGTATAAAATATTCAATCTCCATCTGTTCAAATTCTCTGCACCTGAACAAGAAATTTCTAGGAGAAATCTCATTTCTGAATGCTTTTCCAATCTGAGCAATTCCAAATGGTAGTTTCAATCTGGAAGATTCAACAATCTGCTTGAAATCAACAAACATCAATTGTGCTGTCTCCGGTCTAAGATACGCAATGCTTTCCTTATCAATCTTAGGACCAACATTAGTCCTAAACATAAGATTAAATGCTTCAACCTTATTAAAGTTAGATTTGCATTTAGGACATACTAATTTATTATCATCAACAATCTTATTAATCTCATCAGCGTTCATTCCGTCTGCAGCAATATCAAGCTTTTCCTCAATAAACACATCAGCTCTTATTTTATCACTACATTTTGAACATTCCAGCATTAGGTCTTCAAAATTGGATACGTGACCAGATGCAACCCATACACTGGGATGAGTGATGATGCTTCCATCTATTCCTACAATATCATCTCTATCCTGGACATGCAATTTCCACCATGAATCCTTTATATTCTTCTTAAGTTCAACGCCTAGCGGTCCGTAATCAAAAAAACCTGCCATACCACCATAAATCTCAGAATTCTGATAAACAAAACCCTTCTTTTTGCAGAATATTGCCATATCTTCTACTGTTACCATTAGCAGAAGTTTAGTATAGGGATTATTTAAGATTTTTGTTTTTAATAGTCAGAGAATAGACAATAATTCTAATAAATTTTATATATAAAGAGAGACTCACAGACCATATACAAGAATGACTATTGAAAATCTTACATCAGAAACTTATATACCTACTGTACTTGATAATATACAAGGCTGGTTTGAATGTTTATCTAAAGATGTTGTTAACTTAGTGCAAAGTTATGTAGCTTCTAAACGATTACACATAGGGACAACAGATGAAAGAATTGCAAAAGAATATATTATCAAAGGTCGATTACTTGAGAATTCTATAGAAGAGAAATTTAAAGGGTTTTATTGGTTATTAGACCAAAAATACAAAGCAATAGACGACGAAGATTTTGAACAGGCTACTTCTTTAATGCATTCATTAGAAGAACTTGAAAGTGTATTGTTTCCTTATCGACAAGCAGAGGAATACTGTGCAATGTTAGATTTTCTAACAAGAGAAGAAGATCTTGAAGATGAACAGGCAAAATCAAAATATGAAAGATTCTTATTAAATGTAATAGATACAAATGTTTCTATAACAGAAGAGATGCCTTTAGTATTATTAGACTTACAAATGAAAATATGGCCAATAAAATTTATTGAACAAAATTTTGATAAAGTAAGCGAATTCTCTAATTATCTTGAATTAAGAGATGCAAATACAAAGTTACGAAATGAATACGGTTTAAGGAGAACTGATTAATTCAATAATCAGGATAATTATCAGAACCAATACCAAACACGTTCTTTATACCATCTTTCCATTGATTACCTATTTGTTTTACATAAGGAATAAACTCATCCCTATTTAGATAGATAGATTGTAGATTAACAGCAGTAACACCTAATCCAAACCCAGGATAAGCTCTTTTTGTTATAGGACTTGCAGCCATTCGAAATACATCCCAACCTACATTTACACTTGCAAACCCAAAAGTGAGATAATCACTCCATGAATCAGGAGCATCAATCATATTAAATTCAGGGTTTGATCCATTAAGATAACCAAAACAGTTTGAAACAAAATTAGGACCAAAATAATAACTTAAACCAACAGGCAATCCAGTAACTGCATTTCCAAAAGTTGCAATCCATGGTTTAATATCAAGAATTTCTGAAAAGGCAGTTTGTTCTTTTCTAAGAAATAATCCCACACCAAAGAAAGCAAAGGTATAATCAAGCGGTCTTTGTACACCACCAAGATAATGTTCAGCAACAAAGTCTGAACTTTTAAGATACATTTTAGTTATTGCTTTTGGAATATATCCAATTGATCTTTCTTCAGACATACTCTCTACAAAATCATCAAGCCTATGCCTTCTACTCTTAAAACTACGTCTAATCCTACTAACACGACTATCAGAATGCTCTCCTACATTTCCAATTGGTTCGTTAACTATGTCCTCAATATCATCATCCAAATTATTCACCGTTTAAGCCAGTCAATCTCTTCCTGATTAAAATCTAATTCTTCTGCTAATCTACCAGCCATCTCAACATTATTCTTAAAAATAACCTGCATATAAGGCAATGTACTTTTTAGAGCTTCTCTAGAAGAAGTATGTGTGTGTTCTGCAATCTTCAAAGCAATAGCTTTCCTTTTTTGATATTTCATATTAGCTCTCCAAAGTTTAAGAATCCTTGAAGTAGGTTTATATTTAACAAAGTCTTTATTCTTCTCTTTCTTAGAAACAGCAATCCCTGCTGTGATAAATGCAGATATATAAATAAGAAATCTCCAGTGTTGCCATCTTCTAATACGTCTTCTAAATACATCAGCCTTTGACAAATAATCATAAGCCATTGCGAGAGCTTCTGGTTCCTTATACTCATATGGTAAATTCTCATCAATCCACATGATTGATTGATCAAGATCTTCATTTACATTATTAAGAGCGTCTCTTGCAATAACCGGATCAGTTGTCTTAAAAATCCTTGTCAAAGCGAGTAACATAGAATCAAGTCTGTTTCTTTCCCCTAATTCATCAAGTGATTCCTTAGTAAGATTTCCATCAATTGACAAACTCTGAAGATCATTTATTGCTGACCTAAGATCGCCGTCAGATCTTCTTGCAAGACCTCTTAATGTAGTTTCTTCGTAAACAATCTTTTCTTTATCAGCAATCTCTTTAAGCTTATCAAAAACATTACTGGTTGTCAGAGTATTGAATTGTAATAATTCAGACTTACTCCTTAATGAAGAAAATTTATTCTCCCAGGGATTAGTTATTGTCATAATAATCGGGAAAGAAGTATCTTTAACTAGCTTGATCAAAGTCTGCAAACCTCCTCTATCTTTTTGACCACTTAAACCATCAACTTCATCAATAAGAATTACTTTACCTTTAGAAAACAAAGACATCTGTTGGGACGCAGAACCAATCACAGAATTAATCTGGTCTTTATTCCTTACTTCAGATGCATTTGTCTCAAGAACTTCAAGATTCAACCCACTAGCAACAGCGTATACAGCTGAAGTTTTACCACACCCAGTAGGGCCGTATATTAAAAGCGCTTTTTTCTTAGCGCTCTTGAAGTTCTCAATAAAGCTCTTAAGTTTAGCAATAACATCATCCTGACCAACAACAGATTCCTTAGACTCGGGAACATACTTTAGTACTAATGGTTTCATAGATATTTAGTAAGAACTATTGTTTTAAATAGTTTATTGTTAGACTTTTGTTTGTTTTCCTTTTTTGAAATGTTTCTTATAAATTTGATCTAATATTTTTTTATCCCACTCATTCTTGATTAAATGTTTTTTAATTGTTTCATATTTGTATCCTTTTTTCAAGTGAGTTGATAGATATTTTTTTAGTTTTAAATTTCTTTTAAGTTTATTATACTCTTCATTCAATAATTTCTCATCCCATCCATTACTGATTAAATGTTCTTTTATTTGTTTAAATGTATAGCCTTTTTCAACGTGAGTTACTAAATATTTATTTAATTTATTTCTTTTATCTTTAAACTTTTTAATAAGATATATTACACCTTCTATTAATAAGAAGATTAATAATAAATCAACAACAAAGAATACAATCAAGACTATAAAGTTTTTATGATATTCTACAACTTTCTTAAGAATAGAATCTTTCTCAATAACTTTAAATAATTCTGAACTTGTTGCTGTCTGGTTTTCATAATCTATTCTTGCATAGAATATATGATGACCAGGAACTATTTCTTCAGGTAATTTTAATTTACGCATTACAAGTTTCTGTTCATCTATTGCAAATGTTTCATGTTCAACTTTAAGAATATTCCCTTCCATGTCTTTTATTGAGTAAGTTAAACTCACATCAACTGGTTTCAAAGGACCTAGATTATACATAATAATAGAAGCTTCAATTTCATCACCAGGCACTAAAATCTCATATTCTTCTTCTAGACTAACTTTGATATCAAATAAAGCATATTTCTTCTTGACTTCAAGTATAACATTCAATATTTTTCTGACATTAGCGTCTTCTATGATTATCTTCCCAATATAAACATCAGGTTGTTGTTCATCTGGCGCATAAAGATCAAGCCTTATTGTTTTTGTTTTGCCAACTTGTAGCTTAAAATTATCTTCAGTTATAGCTATAAACTTATTTAATCCTTCATGTTTAACAGATAAGTTTAATGGAAGATTACCTGTATTTTCTATTATTAAATTAATTGATGTTGTTTGTCCTTGAATTAAGATCTCCTTAATAATATCTGGCTCAGTAACAAAATTATATTTTGGTACAAACTCACTACCTCCTCCGCCTCCGCCAAGTCCTCCGCCTCCACTTTCTTCAACTACAATTGCATCAACAGGTGTTTCTTCTGCAGAATAAATATCAAGATATGTTACATTAAAAGTTAATATTCCATTAGTATAAGAAAGCTTTTTACATATTGTAGATGGACACAAACTATCATCTTTTAGAATCCGAGGATTAGAAAATGTTAGATTAGTTAATTGTAAGATTACACTTTTATTCAGAGCAGAAACTGCAGTTGTATTAACCTCAATCCTATTTAATGATATATTTACATTTGTATCAAGATTAGCTCCTTCGCTTAAGTCAACAGACAGGGAATAATTAATCTTCCCATAATAATCATTATCTGTGATAATTAAATTAGGAATACTGGATATGATAACCTGACTAAAATCAGTTGTATCTCTCCCAAATGTTATTGATTTTATAACACTTAAAAACCTTTCAATTGTTTGAGCGCTATTGTTAAGACTATCAGTGCAATTGATGTTCCAGTTAAATCTACCAATATCAAGACTATTTAATGTAAAGCTTAGATTTACATTATTAGTTAAAGATATATTTGTAAGGTTAATTTTATTTAGGAAAGAAAGCGAACAATTTGTAACATTACTTGCATCATCTATTCTATATATAAAATTGAGATTTCCATCTTTATCACCTGAATTATTATTTGGAGAAAATATTGTTATATTAGGTGGTGATGTGTCTACCTTCAAAGAAATATTATATGCATAACTAATATCATTACCATCCGTATCATTACATATGACATTCCAAATTATTTCATTAGAGTCTTCTAAATAAATAGAAATACTATTTATGTATCCAGAGGTTAAGGTTGAATTTGTTGCATTTGCTTCAAATATTCCAGAACTATTATGCCAAAGTACGCATGTATCTAAATTATTATCAATTGGTATAAATTCAAATGTTGTTCTATTATTATTTGTTTCTGTAGCATTTGATGGAGATAATAAAGTAACTAATGGTCCAATAACCATGTCATACTTGTAATAATAACCAATTGAAACGTTATATTCTCCTGAAATAATAGTAACTGGTTTATCAACCAAATTAAAAGTAACATTAAAGTCAGAATCAGATAACTGAGACTCAGTATCACTAATTTCAGCAAAGGTTATGTTAAAGTCATCTCCATACATTGTAAACGAATAAGAAATATTAAAGCAAAGTATAAAGAGTAATAAAAGAGAGAAGTATTTAACAAGATTTCTTACACTTCCTTCTATTCTTCTATTTTTCATTCTTTCAGTTTAGCTCTTCTGTTAACTGTCAAAATAGTGCTATAACTCTTGTTCAACAATTTTGCAATTGATTTGAAATCAAGATTATAATTATGTTTAAGATAAACAACGATTGATTCAAGAACACTTAGCTTTCTTTGTCTAAACACAAATGTTGGAATAAAGAATTTTGATTTATTAGGGATTATTCTTTGAGCAAATTTCTGCTTAGCTTTATTGTATGTAGCCCATATTGTCTTTGGGTTTCTGTTTAGCAATTTAGCAATCTCTGTAAAACCAAGATTAAGATTTTCTCTACAGTACTTAACAATTATTTCCAAAGAACTCAGTTTGTATTTGAAGATTGTAACAGGTAACAAAAGCTCCTGTTCTTTTTGGTATTTACTAGTAAAATAGTCTTCTATCTGCTTATTGATCAAAGACGTAATCTCTTTCTTATCCTCTAGAGAAATAAATGAAGCCTCATTACTTCTACTTAATTCTGAGTACCCCACTATCTTTTTCTTATTATGTAGTCTCAATTTACTTATTATGTAACACTATTTCTCATTATGTACCTATAAAGTATATATAAATGTTTTCTTTTTATTGGTAATATTGCATAAATCATATCCTCCAGAACAGAAATGTTTATATAGTCTAATCCGTATTTCATCCTTATTTAGTCCGTATTTAATACAGAATTAAAACAAGATAATGCCAGAAATCAGATTTAATATAACAGATAAACTGAACAAACGAATTCTTGAGATTGCCAACCAGCTAGGTATAGACAAGTCTGAATATCTCAAAAGCATGATCATAGATGACCTTAAAAAGAGGTTAAAGTATGAGAAATAAGAAAATAATCTTATTAAGTTTAGTTTTTTTATTAGCTATAGCTTTTGCCTCTGCTCAGCAGCCCACAATAATGGGTTTACAAGGCAGGGTTGTGAACAAAACAACAGGTGTTGCTGCTGAAGGAGATCTTATAGTCAATGTTACTAGCACAACTGGAGCAGATGTATATAATGAAACATTCTCTAATGCAGTGATTAATGGTTTGTTTGATGTTGAACTTGGCAGCAATCCGGCAAATTCAATGAACCTTTCTTTTAACCAGGACTATAATCTGACAGTTGGTGTTCTAATTAATGGCGAAACATTTATCATAGGAAAAACTAGAATCAGAGGAGGTCAAGGAGAGGTTGCCACTGAAGATATTAAGAACAACACAATCACAACTGATGATATATCAACAACAGCAGATATAACAGATGAACAGGTAATCAATGACATAACAATCCAGAGCACTAAAAACATCACTACAACCCAAAACATTTCTCTTGGCCAGGTAATTGGATTTGCTTTAGGTGCAATTATTGATAATGTTATTAATGGTGTTCTTAACATTGGCGCTGATCTAAGAGTGCAAGGCGATATTAATGCCACCCAAATCAACGCTACTACTTTCTATGGTGACGGTTCACAATTAACAGGTGTTGCTGTCACTGGTAATACAACTGATGAAATGTTTGCTGCAGTAATAAACGGAACTTTCCTGATATTTGCAGACAGTTTGATGAATAACACAATCCTAGACATGGCAACCAGCAACACAACCAAAGAAATGGTTGATGCAGTGTACCAGTTTTTTATTAACGCAGCTAATATCACTGCCGGTATATTTGGAACAGGTGATTATGTTATTCAAGGCAACCTTAATGCAACAGGCAACATAACAGTTGGAACAGGAACTGTATTCATTGATGGAACAAATTCAAGAGTTGGTATTGGGACAACAGAACCTACAAGTGCTTTACATGTTGAAGGCAATGTGTCAGTTTCTGGCAATGTAAACGCAACAGGCGGTCTTATTATGGGCAAGTATGCAACCAAACCGTCCTGCAATGCAGACACACATGGCATGCTTGTGTTTGATACAACAGAAGCCAAGCCTTACGTATGTAACAGTAGCGCATGGAAACCTCTTGATTCTGATTATGATAGCGATGGGATTACTGATGCAATAGATACTAATGATGGTGATGATACCGATGCAACTGCAACTGCAGCTGATGTAAGGACAGGCGAAACATTTTATGCTGGAGGCGCTGCTGTAACCGGTTCGATGTCTGATTGCTCCGGAGCATCCGGAACAAATATATGCTATGCAAACACTGATGGAGAATGGCATGATGCAGAGTGTGTTGAATCAACAGCAGCCACACAAACAGAATGTTTTGTTGACGATACCGCTCGCTACCTAACAACAGACTTATGCGATGCAGCTAAAGAGAATCAATGCTTTGTTAACACTGTTAATGGCTATTATGCTTTTGGAGGTGAATGTGTTGACTCCACAACAACCGAAAAGACAAATTGTTATGTAGATGATACTGCAAAATACGTTAATACTAATGCTTGTAGTGCAGCAAGTAATACGGGTTATTGCTATGTAAATACTGCAACTCTTACAGCTATGGATGCAGATATTACTTCCGGCGATATTCGTGCTACTCAAACTATTTTTGGAATTACAGGAGATAGTAATGTTGTTGATACTTCAACTGGAGATGCAATTGCAGGAGAAATATTGTCAGGTAAAAAGGGATGGGTAGATGGAAGTGAGATCACTGGCTCTATTGCTAACTGTAATGATGGAGATACATCTTGTTATGCCAGTGGCGGTGTATGGGCCTCTGATGGTAATTGTAATTCTCAGGGTGACCAGAGTTGCAGGACTACTGGCACTTATTACGGAGCTACAACATGCTCAGGAGCAGCAGGCCAGCAAACATGCTATGTTGCAAGTAGCGGAGAATGGCATGATGATGAATGTGCAGATTCAAGTGGGTCTACAACTACTGAATGTTATATAGATAACACTGCTAAATATGTTGATAGTAACACTTGTTCAGCTGGGAGCAGTACAGGGCTTTGTTATATGCATCAGAATTTTAATACAATGGACAGCGATTTAACAGCTGCTAACATTGTATCAGGAACTGTTATATTTGGAATTACGGGTACTGCAGGTTCTGCGCCAGGATGTGGAGTAGGTGCATCAGCATCACATGGACCAGATGCTGTTGACTATTGTGATAATGACCATGATGGTACAGTTGATGAGGAAGTTGATACAACTACTCTTTTTGGAACAACAGCAAACCCTACTTGTGGTAATCAAGGATGGGACTATAGTGTACGTTTAATCTCTCCAGATAGTTCAAGTGCAACTCAATGGTGCATTGATATGTATGGTGCTACTGCCCAAGTAGACGAAGTCTCTGAATCAGGTACATGTGGAGACATATTTGGCAATAAATGTTGTATATATAGTGGAGGATCATGGAGGAATGATTTGGGATCCACAGGTACAGGAAGTGTTGGATCAATCACGTGTAGAGATGGACCTGAATCATCCAGATTTGATTAAAAATACTTTTTCAAAATAAAAATCATTTACAAAATGAAAAGAGATAAAATGAGAACAAAGATAATAATTGCAATATTAGTCATCCTAATAATTCCAATAGTTTTAGCAGACAATCAACAATTGTATCACTAAAAGGAAAAGTTGTAAATTAATCAATCCTAAAATTTATATACTAGATATAGCTTCAACCAACCAGAATGCCAGAACCAAAAATAAAAGAAAAGCGATGGAATTCAGATTTAGAGAAACCAGTCTACGAAAAATGGAAGAAAGACAAAACATACAAGTTCGACAAGAAAGACACAAAAAAAGTATATTCAATCGACACTCCTCCTCCTTATGTTAACACACCAGTACATATAGGTCAAGCAACAACCTATGTTCTAATGGATATGTTTGCTAGATACAAAAGAATGAAAGGACATAATGTCCTATTTCCACTAGGCCTTGACAGGAACGGCTTGCCAATTGAGATGGCTGTCGAAAAAAAGTTTGGCATCAGGCTTAACGATGTACCTAGAGAAGAGTTTGTTAAAAAATGCAATCTTGTCCTGGAAGAATCAAGCTTAGCATCAACCACAAGTTTTCAAAGATTAGGCATAAGCTTCAATTCATGGGACCTTGGTAATAACATAGGAGATGTTTATGAAACCGATAGTAAAGAGTATAGAACTTTAACCCAAGAAACATTCATTGACATGTGGCATAAAGGACTCATTTATGAGGATGAACGAATCAATAATTTCTGCCCGGGTTGCCAGACAACAATAGCAGATGCAGAGATAGATTATGAAGATCTTCCTACAACATTTAATGATATTATCTTCAAATGTAAAGAGACAGGTGAAGATTTGATAATAGGAACAACAAGACCAGAACTTGCTTGTACTTGTGGAATGGTAATATTCAATCCAAAGGATGACCGTTACAAGCATTTAAACGGAAAGACCGCAATCAGCCCAATTTTCAACAAAGAAGTTCCTATCATGGAACATCCATTGGCAGAGATGGATAAAGGGACTGGTTTAGTAATGATGTGTTCTGCAGGAGATACTTCTGACATACGTTTCTTTAGAGAAATGAATCTTAATCCACTTATTGCAATCAACAAAGACGGTACAATGAATGAGCATGCTGGATTGTTAAAAGGATTAAAGGTAAAAGAAGCAAGAGCTAAGATGATTGAAGAACTGGAAAAAAAGAATTTGCTTGTCAACCAGATGCAAACAACTCACAGAACACCTATCTGTGAAAGAAGCAAGGACCCAATTGAGTTTATACAGATGAAAGAGTTTTATGTTCGCCAGATAGAATACAAGAGCCAGATGAAGAAGTTGGCTAAGAAAATGAATTTCTTCGCACCAGAATCAAAACAGATTATGCTTGACTGGATAGACACAGTCAATATAGACTGGCCAATTTCAAGAAGACGATATTATGCTACTGAAATACCATTATGGTATTGTAAAGATTGCAATGAAGTGATTGTTCCACCAAAAGGAAAATATTATCAGCCATGGAAAGACAAACCACCTGTAAAAGAATGTCCTAACTGTAAAGGAAAAGAGTTTAAGGGAGAAGTAAGAGTATTTGACACATGGTTTGATTCGTCAATAAGTCCACTTTATATCCTAAAGTATTCAAGGGATGATGCATTCTTTAAGAAGAATTCACCTTGTTCATTAAGACCACAGGGAAAAGAGATTATACGTACTTGGCTTTACTATACAGTACTTAAGGACTTCCACCTGACAGGTAAATGTGTCTTCAATGATGTATGGATTAATTATCACATTGTTGATGAACATGGAAAAAAGATGTCAAAGAGCAAGGGTAATATAATTGACCCAAGAGAGGTGCTTGACAAGTTTGGCGCAGAACCGTTCAGGTTATGGTCTGCTATTGAAGGAAACCTTGAAAAGACAGACTTCAGGTGCAGCTTTGAGCGAATAGAAGGAGCTTCAAAGACACTTAATAAACTATGGAACGTTGCTCGTTTTATATCCATGTTCCCTGAAACAAAAGGAACAGTTAAGTTAACAGAACTTGATAACTGGATACTTGCAGAGCTTAACGAACTTGTAAAAATTACCAATGAAAGATATGATAAATACGATTTCCATAATCCAGGGATACAGATTAAACATTTTATATGGGAGACATTCGCATCACACTATCTTGAACTAGTAAAAAACAGAGCATATAATCAAGAAGGTTTATTTAACCAATCAGAACAAAACGGAGCTTTGCAAACATTAAACCATTGTCTTGACACAATACTAAAACTTCTCGCTCCAGTAATTCCAATGATGAGTTACAAAATACATAAAGATCTCACAGGTAAAGATATTCACTTTGAAGAGTTCCCAAAACCTTCAAAGAAAAAGAGTAAAGTAAGCATCACAAAAGATGAGATTGTTAACTTAAACAGTGAGATATGGAAAACAAAGAAAGATAACAATCTAAACCTGAAATCAGAGATAGCTGAGATAACAGTTCCTAAAAAGTTCAAACTCATTGAAAAAGATTTCAAAGCAATGCATAATATTAAAAAAATTAATTATGGGAATAAGGTTGAGATTAAGTTATGATTAAGGATTTAAAAGCTTAATATCTCAAAAATTCTTTTGCCAATTCAACTTCTTGTTTGCTTCCAATATAAATCGGGCTTCTTTCATCAAGCTTCTCAGGCACTTTGTCAAGTATATCATTATAACCGTCAGTTGCCATACCACCTGCCTGTTCAACTATCATTGCCATAGGTTGTAGCTCAAACAATAACCTCAATTTGCCTTCTGGTGCAGACTTCAATTTTGGATAAGTAAACAAACCACCTTTCTTAGTAACTAACTGATTTATGTCAGGCACAAAAGCTCCACTGTATCTGAGTTTATGTCCATCAGATTCAAGTGAATCTATGAACTTTGAATGACACGGGAACCATTCACTCTTAAGACCACCAGGACTATATATACTTCCGCTTTCGTTCATTCCCATATTTTCATCTGATAAAACATAATTGCCAGTAGTGTCAAGCACAAATTCATGTGTTCCATTTCCAGTCGTATACATAAGAGTGGTAAGAGGACCATATAACACATACATTGCAGCAACCATACTCTCACGTCCAGATTTATTATTTAGAATAGGGCCATCATGTATTCCAACTATGGTCCCTATAGATAAATTAGAGTCTACCAAAGAGCTACCATCCAATGGATCTACTGATACAGAGTATCGTCCTCCGTTTGTATTCAACGGAACAATATTGTTCTGTTCCTCTGAAACAAATTCATTAATTCCAAAACTTGTATCTCTCTCAAGTCTCTCTTTCAACAAGATATCTGCTAAAACATCAAGTTCAAGTTGTTCTTCACCATATTGATTAGTAGTTCCAGCTAGTTTTCTTGTCTCAGTATGTATCTCTTCAGAGATATACTTTGCAGTTCCTGCAATATGATAAATAATTCTACGAAGTTCTGTCTCAATACTTACTTTCTGTAAATGCTCTCTTAAATTCATATTTGGGATTATCATTTTAATTCTCCAATTTAGTTTTGAATATCCAATCTAAAGATAATGTTCCCTATATAATATTAATCACTATGTTTTATATTGTTTTTTGCAGAATGGATTATAAAATATAATTAAAACTCACCATTCAAAGAGATCCCTTATCTAAATATTAAGATATTATACTCCACACTATCATGGTGAGTTTTAAGAATTAAAAATATCAGCATAAATGAATGTATTTTCCTCACTCAATAGTCAAATTATGTTATGCGATATTTTCAATAATTTAGAACATCAAAAATCAAATCTTCTTAACTCGTGGTCCTTCGTTAGTATCATCAATTTGATAACCTTTCTCCTTGATTAAATCACGGAACTTATCAGATTCTTCAAAATTCTTATCTTTTCTTGCTTTTTCTCTTTTGTTGACCATATCAAGTATTCCTTTAGGAACTTCATCTATTTCAAAATCCATAACACCTAAAACACTATCAATATTCTTCATAAATTTAAGGACATCTTTAGCGTTCTTCTTACTAACTTTATTATCAGCAATAAGTGCATTCACATCCCTCACAAAATTGAACAAGCATGATAATGCGCCACTTATTGCAAGATCATTATCCATCTCAGACTCAAAGCATTTTTTTACATCAGTTAACATCTTGTCAACTTTCTTATTGTCTTCACCCAACTTTACATTTTGTACATTAAGCACAAACTCGTTCAATCTTCCAAGAGCAGTCTTTGCAGCATCAAGTTCCTTGAAAGTGAAATTAGCCTGTTGTCTGTAATGAGTATTAAGCAACAAATATTTTACTTCTTTACCTGAATAACCTTTTTCCAGAATGTCTCTTAAAGTATAAAAATTACCTAATGATTTTGACATCTTCTTGCCATCAACAAGAAGCCATTCATTATGAACCCAATAATTGACAAATTTCTTGCCAGTTGCACCCTCTGTCTGCGCAATCTCATTCTCATGATGAGGAAACACTAAATCAGCACCACCTGTATGAATATCAAATGAATCACCTAAGTATTTTGTTGACATTGCACTACATTCAATATGCCAACCAGGTCTGCCTTTTCCAATATCAGTCTCCCAAAAAACATCGCCGTCTTCTTTGTCCCATGCTTTCCATAGAGCAAAGTCTGACAAAGATTCTTTATCATATTCGTCTTGTTTAACTCTTGCACCAGATTCAAGCGTGTCTAGTTTAAGACGCGCAAGCTTACCATAATTCTTGAACTTTGATACCGAGAAATAAATACAACCGTCTTCACCTTTATAGGCAAGATCTTTCTTCATCAATTTCTTTATGATAGCAACCATCTCTTTGATATGGTCAGTTGCCCTTGGATAATATTTAGCTTTCTCAATATTAAGTTCTTCAAGGTCTTCAAAAAAAGCATCAGTATATTTCTTAGTATATTTTTGAAGCGACAATCCTTGTTGAATAGAATTCTTTATGGTCTTGTCATCAACATCAGTTATATTCATCACATGAAGAACTTTATAATCTTGATATTCAAGATATCTTTTCAATAGGTCAGCTGCAACATAAGCTCTAAAATTACCTATGTGTGCAAAGTTGTAGACAGTAGGTCCACATGTATACATACGTACTTCTTTCTGTTTTAATGGTTTAAATACTTCTAACTTCCTCGAAAAAGTATTGTATAATTTAAATGCCATATTAGAATATAAAAGTCTAACTTAATATAAATATTTTTGTTTTTTAGAGATTTACACAAATCCCTCTAAAACATCAAGAATGACATAACCTTGCTCTTTCCCAGTAAGCTTACGAAGTTTAGGACCATCCAGTGTATCATCAACATAATATCCTTCACGAATAATTGCACTTCTTATATCATCCGCTGTTATGTATCTTTTCTGTGCTCTATATTCCTCACGAGATTCCACAAACTTCTCTAACTTAGCTATTAATCGTGGGTCTCTTGGTTCTTCTTCAACTGGCCTTTCATCTATCACATCAAGAACATCATTAGCATAATCCATAAACTTACGTAATTCTTGGGCATTATTCCTTGTTAGACCATTATTGGATGCCTCACATTTATTTGCATATTTCATTACGTCAAACATGACTGTAACTGCCTTTGGCAAATTAAGATCATATCCAAGCCACGAATCAAACTGAAAAGTTCCTTGAAAAGCGCGATAGTTCAATGATTGAAAATCTCGAACATCTAAGTCTGACTCAATATAATCATCAAGCTTATAGACAAACTGATTAATTTTATCAACAGCAATCTGTGCAGCATGAAGAGAATTATCAGTCACGTTAAGTTCATTACGATAATGTGCGTTAGCCATCAAAAGAAACCTTATTGCTGATGCACTATAACCTTTTTTCAGGACATCGCGCACAGTATAAAAATTTCCACTTGATTTACTCATCTTCTTTTTATCAACAAAC
>Ga0187833_10001558_pt1 | contig 26039 bp, 23 predicted proteins | sample ETNtaG_37_FD_167968 | JGI IMG/M metagenome (GOLD analysis project Ga0187833, IMG submission 167968) | Marine microbial and viral communities from oxygen minimum zone, Eastern Pacific Ocean - ETNP2014_SV_400_PacBio MetaG (Illumina Assembly) | ecosystem: Environmental > Aquatic > Marine > Hypoxic...
ATTTTTTTCATCCACTGAGGCATTTAATGTCGGTAAAAGCGAGATCATGCATATGTTTGCCATAAATACCGAGGGAGTAAGTGAAGTTATACCCCCTCAGAATGATTTATGAAATATTCGGGTTAATACTTACTGAGAAAGGACTTCTGCAGATGTGATTGGATTAGCGGGTTCCTTTGATGATCAGAGACACCACATCGTCTTTAGTAACTTCGTTTGATATACAGATATCCACCAGTTCTCCATTTTTTAGAACCGCAATTCGATCACAGAAATCGAAAACATCGTGAATATCGTGGCTAATGAGAAAGATCCCAACATCCTGTTTTTTCAACTGGTTGATCAAATCCCCCACCCTTTTGGTTTCTTCAATCCCCAACGCCGCGGTGGGTTCATCCATGATAAAAACCTTGGCTTTGTTATATATGGCACGTCCGATCGCAACCGCCTGCCTTTGCCCTCCGGAAAGAAAATCAACGGGTAATGAATAGGATGGTATTTTGATTTTTAATTCCTCGAGGACTTTCTTTGCCTCTTCTTTCATCAAACGGTTTTGCAGGAAGAAGAATCGGCTTTTTTCATTTCCCAGGAAAAAATTTGCCGCCACATCAAGATTTCCTGAAAGTGCCAGATCCTGATAAATGGTTTCTATCCCCATATTCCTGGCAGTCTTGGGACCTGAAATATCAACTGATTTGTTTTCAATCAGGATTTCACCGGAATCTTTACGCAAGGCTCCGGAAAGGATCTTGATCAGAGTCGACTTCCCGGCCCCGTTGTGCCCGACAATTCCTACTACCTCGTTTTTCTTAAGATTGATGCTGACATCCTTGAGTGCTTCAACCCCGCTAAAGCTTTTATAGATGTGATTCATCTCAACGAGGTAATGCGACTGTTCCATCCTTAAACACTCCGGGTGGATTTACTGAAACGGTCAAAGGCGACCGCGAGGATCAGGATGGAACCGATGATGATCTGTTGGACATAGGAGGAGACGTTAAGCAACACCAGCCCATTCTGCAATACCCCGAAGAGCATGGCGCCGATGATGGTGCCAAGGATGTTTCCCGTTCCGCCAAAAAGACTGGTCCCTCCAACCACCACTGCAGCAATGACGTTCAGTTCATAACCGAGTCCTGCAACTGCTTCAGAAGAATTGAGCCTGGCAGAGAGGATGAAGGAGGAAAGTCCGACAAAAAAACCTGTAATGATATAGGTGCTGGTGATGATTAAATCGATATTGATTCCAGATAATCTAGCTGCTTCCGGATTGCCTCCCACTGAATAGATGTAACGACCATAAAGCGTGTAATTCAGAATAATGTGACAAAGCACGATGAATACAAGAAAAATGATCACTGGAATCGGGACCATTCCTATTTTTCCCTGCCCAATCCATCGGTAGGCTTCATCAAAGCCGCTTATCGGGCCACCGTCTGAAACAATCAGTGCGGCGCCCCGGTAAGCTGAGAGCCCTCCCAGGGTTACGACAAAGGCCGGGACCTTGAGCTTGGTGATACACAAGCCGTTGACTGAACCTGCAACTAATCCGATCATGATTGAACCCGCCAGCGCCCAATACCAGGGATTTGCCAGTTCGGTATTCACACCAACAGAAAACCTTTCAACCAGTCCCCCTTTAGCGATCACTGCACCCACCAGCCCACATAGGGCGAGTAGAGATCCCACAGACAGATCAATCCCCCGGACGATGATCACAAAGGTCATGCCCAACGCGATCAGTCCGGTGATCGAAATTTGGCGCATGACATTGAAAATGTTCAGAGGATGAAGAAACCTCGGATGAAGCAGTGAAAAAACAAGAATCAAAAGGACCAGAAAAATCAATGGAGAAAAGAGCCCAAGATAGTAAAGGAGATTTTTTTTGTCTTGGAACATTTTAAGCGTTGAAATGAAAAAAGGGGAGTCATGGAAAACCCCCCTGATGCATCTGTTGAAACTACTTCACTTCGCCAATTCTTTCGGCGTTCTGCTTGTAGTTGTCAGATGTGATGGTGATGGGATTGAGGAAGATCACTCGGTTATAAGGCTTGGTGCTGCTTCGCAAGTCATTGACAAGCAGGTTCAAGGCCGTTTTGCTTTGTCCACCGGGAAACTGTTCAACCGTGGCCATCAGGGAACCGTCCCTGACCGCGGCTATGGCTTCGGGAAGGGCATCAAAACCAAGAATCTTGACATTCAAACCTCTGGCTTTGACAGCTTCCATGGCACCAAGGGCCATGTCATCATTGGCTGCATTAATGACGTCAGGAGGGCTGCTCAGACCGGTGAGGATGTTCTCAGTAATCGACATACCCTGATCCCTGGACCAGTTTGCAGTCTGTTCTGCAACGATTTTGTATTTGCTGTTTCCGTCGAGGATGTTGTGAAGTCCTTTATTGCGGTCTATAGCCGGGGAAGCACCGGGCTGCCCCTGAAGGTTGACGATGGTTGCTCCGTTCGGGAACCTCTCCATAATCAGCCTGGCTTGTGCCTCACCGCCTTTCACATTGTCAGCCCCCACATGGGCGTAGATATCCGGGACCCCTCCCACATAACGATCGACGGTGACCACTGGGATTCCTGCATCAATGGCCTGCTGGAGAGCGGGGGCCATTGCATTCACATCTATCGGACTGATGATAATACCGTCCACACCCTGGATGATGGCAGATTCCACATCTGCTGTTTGTTTCGGTACGCGGTTTTGCCCATCAGCAGCCATGATCTTGATTCCACCAATCCTTCTCGCCTCTTGATCAAGCTGCTTCTGCATGTGCACGAAAAAGGGAAATTCCATGCTCGGCAGGGATGTCATGATCAGAAGATCCTTGGCAGATGCTGTACTGCCGAAATGAAGCACTGCCAATAAAAATACCGAGATGATTGTGATAAAGTTTTTTACAAGATTTTTCATTTAAGTCTCCTTAGAGGTTTGAGAAAAAGTCTTTCAATTCCTTGTTGAAAGACCTAACTAAGGCTCAGTTTACGAATATGATAAGTTTTGTCAAAAAAAAAGTTGAAACCATTTACTTTTTTGTACCTTCTTTGATGTGATTCTTCCGCTTTCGGGACTTAATCCCTATCCAACCGCAATTGCTCACATTTTTTTCAATTGAGTTCTCCGGAAAATCATCGTTTCTCCACCAAGGACAACATGTATTCGGCAAGGCAGACAGGTGGCGAAATTATCTGTGCTGAGCTGGATGTTTCCCGTACAAGTGCTGCCTGGATAACCAACGATATGCGTTCCAGTCATCACTTCGAAAAATGAAGAATAAATCTTTTGAGAATCACCCCAAGATTTGGGTACCGAATTTGGAGAGTGCAGATTCTGAGAGGGTCAGGCCAAGTCCTGGGGCTTCATTGAGCGTCAGCCAGCCGTTTTCGATATGAGGAGGGTTTTCGAAGAGTTCCGCCTGAAGAGGATCCCGCTCAGGGTCGGTGAAGGATTCCACAATTCTACCTGCCGGACTGGATGCAACCAGTGGGGCATGGATGAAACAGTCATGGTGAGGTGCTACATCCACATGGTTCAGTTCACAAAGTGCTGCCATTTTCCTGCCCTCGGTGAAGCCTCCGAACATGGTGCAGTCAAACTGAAGGATCTGAATCGCTTTTTCCTCCAGCATCGAACGGCACCCGTAGCTGGTGGATTCGCTTTCACCTCCCGACAACGGAATGGAGGTCCGTTCAGCAAGTAATTTCAATTCTCGACGGTCATCCATCCAGCGAACAGGTTCTTCAAGCCAGACTGGTTTCAAAGGCTCAAGCAGACGTGCCCCATCGATCGCCGTTTTCAGATCCCAGGCCCGATTGACATCAATCATCAGATCCCTCTCCGGCCCAATGATTTCACGAACCAGTTCCATACGTTCAAGATCTTCAGCGAGGCTCAGGCCTCCAACCTTACCCTTGAATCCCTGGTGACCCTGTTCGACGAGCATCTGAATCTCGTCTTTCAGTTCAACAAGATCCTTGCTTTCACGGTAATAGGCACAGGTGACGTAGCAGGGCACTTTGTTGCGGAAGCCTCCAAAAAGCTGGTAGAGAGGCAATCCTGAAACCTTGCCGATGATGTCCCAGCACGCGATGTCTACGGCTGCTGAGATACGTATCAATGCTTCGCGGCTCCAGCCTTTTTCATGAGCCAAACGGGATGCTGTCAGATCGAATAGACTCTGGTATAGCCTTTCCGGTTCAAGGGGGTTGGAGCCCAGGATCCGTTCCGGAATTCCAGACTGAATGACATGGACGATGGGACTGATGTCCGTGTAGCTGGTTGCCAGGCCAAACCCTTCCACACCTTCGTTCGTTTTCAGTCTTACCATCAACTCATTGGCATTGGGCACAATGAAGTTGCTCACCCAGTGCGGACGTTTTTCTTGAGGACCCTTAAGAACAAAAAATTTGATGTTGGTGATGCTGGTTTTCATGGTCGAAACATGGTGTTTGTAATCTTTATGAAGAAAACTATAGGGGCCGACCAATTTTTAGAGGATTCGTGATTAGGATCTCCGGTAGCCGAACCAGTTCCTCAACTTAGACTTTATAGTTTAACATTAGATTTTGTGGTTTATTTATAAATACAATAATCTAATGATTTTTTTACATTATTGTATATGAGTTCATGGCACAATTCTTCTGTAAAGAAAATTCTGCAATGGAGCTGTTAAGTATTTTCAAATTCTAAATAAGAGGGGAATTTTGCCTAAAAAGTTGATGATTACAGGTGGTGCTGGGTTTATCGGATGTCACACTGCCAGTTATTTTGCAAAAAAAGGTCATGAAATCGTCATTATTGACAATCTTTCACGCAAAGGCAGTCTTGATAATTTAAATTGGTTGAAGAAGCAGCATCCAATAACTCATTACAAAATCAATATTCAGGATGAGAAAGCCGTCGAAGATGCCTTCAGAAAGGAAAATACTATCGGGGCTGTCATTCATCTTGCTGCTCAAGTTGCGGTGACGACTTCTGTCTCCAATCCGCGTGATGATTTTGATATCAATGCCCTAGGCACTTTAAACATGCTCCAGGCCGTAAGGCATTTTTGTCCTCAGGCTCCATTCATCAATGCATCAACCAACAAGGTCTACGGCCTTCTTCACAATGTTAAAATTTTAGAGGGCTTGAAGCGTTACGAAATCGAAAAAAAGGGAGGGATCAACGAATCCGAACCGTTGGACTTTCATTCACCCTATGGCTGTTCCAAGGGAAGTGCTGATCAATATGTTATCGATTATGCACGCATCTACGACCTTAAGACAGTATCTGTCCGCCAATCCTGTATTTATGGTGAACGCCAATTTGGTGTAGAGGATCAGGGGTGGTTAGCATGGTTTATAATCGCAACGGTTCTTGGAAGAAAAATTTCTATATATGGTGACGGCAAACAAGTTAGGGACGTTCTTTATGTACAGGATCTTGTGGAACTCTATGAAAAGTTTATTGAACAGGGAAGTAACCTTAATGGAAAAGCGTACAACGTCGGGGGAGGTTTAAAATTCTCTCTTTCACTGCTTGAGTTCATTGACATTCTAAAAGATCAGGGTCTTGAAATTTCTTACACCTTTGGAGATTGGCGTCCAGGGGATCAAAAGGTGTTTGTAAGCGATAACACCAAGGTGATAAAGGAATTGGGTTGGGAGCCCAAAACAGCACCAGTTCTAGGTATTCAGACCATTGTTTCCTGGGTCAAACAGAACAAGGATCTGTTAAAGAGCTTCATGGCTGATTAAAATATGCGGGTTGCGATTGACGGAAAACGGTATTACCTGAACAGTTCAGGACTTGGGCGCTACAGCAGAAGCCTCATTGACCAATTGATCAGTCTTGGGGATGAGGAAGATCTTGATTTAATTCTTTACCGTCCCAAAGGAGAGGTAAAATTCGAACCAAAATCTCAACCACACCTAACTGAAGTAAAAGCAGACTATCTTTTTCCCGGCCATATAGGCAATGCAATCTGGCGTTTCACCAAACTTCCTTCTTTGATCAATAATAGTGGATATGATTTGTTTCATGGCCCCAGTCATGTGTTACCAGGCAAATTAAAATGCCCAGCTGTAGTAACAATGCTGGACTTAATATTCATGCGTTATCCTCAGTATTTCAAAGCATGGGACAGGAACTATTACCGAACCAGTTTCAAAAAATCGGCACAACTAGCTGATCATATCATCAGTATTTCCGAAGCGACAAAAGCAGATCTCATCAATCTTTTCGGAATCAAAGAGGAAAAAATCAGTGTGATTTATCCTGGTTTTGATGGTGTATTCTCTATGCTTCCTAAACAGAAATTAGATAAAATCAAAAAAAAATACAAAATTCCAAAAGACTATCTCCTTTATGTAGGAAATATTGAGCCCCGAAAGAATATTCTCAAATTAGCCCAGGCATATAATTCACTTTGGGAATGCTCTGCCATAGATCAAGATGTGCAACTTCTAATCGTTGGACAGAAAGGGTGGTACTATAAGGAGATTTTAGATGGGATTGATGCCTTACCCAGCCGTGAACAAATCAAGCTCGTTGGCCCGGTTTATGGTGAGGACCTTGCCGGGTTTTACCAACTTGCCAAAGTCATGGCATATCCTTCGATGTTTGAGGGTTTTGGTTATCCCGTACTCGAGGCAATGCGTTTGGGAACACCCGTGCTCACTTCAAATATCTCTTCCATGCCTGAGGCAGGCGGAAATGCTGCCCATTATGTTAACCCTGAAAGTTTGGATGAAATCAGATCCGGCTTGTGTGAGCTTTTGAATGATGAAACCTATCGGGAAAAACTGGTCGAAAAAGGAACTCGACATGCAGAAAGTTTTAACACCATGAGAATGACCCGAGAAACATTGGAAGTTTATAGGAAACTAACTTAAGGGGTATTCTTTTATGAATTTTAATACTTTAACTGTGATCTGCACCCCTAAAATTATTCCATGCTTAGGTTGATGGTCTTTATACTGGGGAAAAGACCTGAGCCAACCCAAGGGGCCTCGCATCAATACTTAAAGTTAGTGAGTCCCGCTTCCATTCCAAAATCAATTGCATAAGCATGACTGTAGGCCAGGTAACCTGTTGATTAAATTGCAGGAACTGAATGATTCGGATCTATGTAGGATTGATCCTGGTATTATTGTGAGATGAAATCAGGAGTTTCAGACATCGAGTTTGAATGGAGCATACTCGCTTTGTGCAGAAGAAACTCCGAAAATTTCTGAATCTGAATCATTGTGATTACTTGATTTTGACAGATCTTTATTAAAGGATAAAAAAATCTATTCCTAAAAAATCCTAACAAAAAGGCCTGATAACGATGCTGATAGTGATTTCTCCTGCAAAAAACCTGGACTTTGAAAGTCCTGCAAAAACGAAGATTACTAGTCAACCTGCGATGTTGAAGGAAGCGAAGAGTTTAGTAGATATTTGCAAAAAGTTTTCAGCTCCTGAGTTAACAGATCTCATGGGGATCAGTAATAAGTTGGCATTTTTGAATGCAGAAAGATTCCAGGAATGGAGCCCTCCATTCAATGATGAGAATTCCAAACAAGCCTTGCTGGCCTTCAATGGTGATGTCTATTCCGGCTTGAATGCCACAAGTTTCACAGAGAGTGATTTAAAGTTTGCTCAAGACCACCTACGAATTCTTTCGGGGCTTTATGGAATCCTCAGACCATTGGATTTGATGCAGGCCTATCGTTTAGAAATGGGAACAAAATTAAAGACACCCAAAGGAGATAACCTTTACAAATATTGGGGAAGTCTCATTTCTGAAAAACTGAATGAGGTTTTAAAAGAAAGTAAGGATGACATTTTGATTAACCTTGCATCAGATGAATATTTTAAATCCATTGATTTGAATGCTCTTGATGTCACCATTGTCAGGCCTATTTTTAAGGATCAAAAAAACGGTAAATACAAAGTAATCAGTTTTTTTGCAAAAAAAGCCCGGGGTATGATGGCTCGTTTTATCATTAAGAATCGATTGAATGATCCTAAGGATTTAGAAAATTTCAATGCTGAAGGCTATCAGTTTTGTAAGGAGGATTCCTTACCATTGAACCCAGTTTTCCATCGAAGAGAGATCAATTAATAACTTTGGCCTTCCTGAAATCCAATAACATCTTTCCAAGAGTGGTAGGTTGAGTTTTTGAAAGGAATACCACTCCTTCTTTATGAATCCCCTGGGATCAAATTTCGATAAAAAGCCTTATCATCTATGATTTCTCGTTTTGAAAATGATACAGCTTTGCTCATTGTAGATGCTCAGCTTGGAATAAACGTGCTCAACTATTGGGGAGGGGCCAAGGGACACCGGAACAACCCTCATGCGGAAGATCGAATTGCTGAGTTACTCAGTGCCTGGCGAAAACATCAGATGCCGGTATTTTATACGGTTCACGATTCACGTGAATCAAAATCTCCTCTCAAACTGAATTTGGAGACAGGCCAAATCTTTCCTGAACTTCTTCCCATAGATGGTGAAGTGATTGTTAGGAAGGATGTCAACAGTGGATTTATCGGAACCAACCTTGAAATTCAATTACGGCGTTCAGGAATTTCAAGACTCGTGGTTGCAGGTTTTTTTACCAACATGTGTATTGAGACCACGGTAAGGATGGCTGGGAACCTGGGATTTGATACTTACCTTGTTGATGATGCCTGTGCATGCACCAATCGCATCAGACTAGATGGAACCGATATAGATCCTGATATGGTTCATTCTATGACTCTTGCCAACCTGCATGGTGAATTCTGTACTGTTCTCAATGTGCATCAAACCATCGGTTTGCTCGAGTCGAATGCTGAAGAGTTGAAAAGAATGATGGGCAATGAATAACTCTTACAACTAGAAACAGTGCTAATTTGGAATTGTCGGGTTGTCTAACTCCATACCCAAGAATATTCTAGTTTTTTTGGGGGGATAGGATTGTATTTAGAATTCGGTTTTATATTCAACAATAGATCTTCTCAACTCTCTCCCTTGAAGAGCAGCAACAGAAATAACTTCATATCCATTCGGTCTTTCGTCCTCTTGATAGACACTCGCTAAAGAACAGTGAAGGATTTACCCTCTGATGAAGCTTTGGGTTTCTTCCATTCGCTGACTTTTTCTGCAGGAAAAACCTTCATTGAACAACTTCGCAAGTCATCCTAAAGAGCAATAAATACAAATGTCTTCAATAAATGGATTCGAAGTACTGGAAAATTCGCCTGAATTTTTCTGGCTGCTTGCGGTGCTTTCTGTTCTTGCTTTTTCAATATCAAAAGCAGGGTTTGGAGGAGCTTTGGGTTCGTTCAGTGTCCCAATCCTTCTTTTTGTTCTTCCAGCAAAAATGGCACTTGGAGTTTTACTACCTTTATTCTTGGTTACTGATATTTGGGTGGTTTATATTTGGAGACACATGCTTGATCAACGTATTTTGCTCATCATGTGTCTGTTTGGTCTTGTAGGCCAAATAGTAGGATGGATTCTATTCGATTATTTAAATGACAGGATATTGACAGGGCTTATTGGATCTATCGCGATCATTACTGTTTTGAGTTATGTTTGGCGGCGTTTGAGTTTAGGGAATCAAACCTCTGAGGAAATTGTAAAATCAGTTAACCAGCGCATCTATCAACGTGGAGCAATTTGGTGTGGACTGTCTGGTATCTCAAGCTTTGTATCACTTTCAGGAGGAATCCCTGCACAAGTATTTTTGTTGCCTCATGCTCTTCTACGGCAAGCTTTTGTGGGTACACTCAGTGTTTATTTCTTCATCATCAACATTACGAAAGTACCATTCTATTTTGAAGCAGGTATTTTCTCAGAAAGTACCATCGAAGTGTCGTTATGGTTGATTCTTATCATTCCAATTGGGGTTATTCTCGGAAAATGGCTCAATAATCATTTAAGTGATCAGATATTCTATGACATAAGTCATTTAGGTCTTCTGGTAATGGGTATCAAACTCATTCTTAGTGTTTATTAGAAATATGTTTCACAGATGGAAAATACCATGGACATTCTTAATAAAGATTTTATTTGTTCAAGAATAATTCAATTTTGTTCGATTTTCATAGCTGCCGAGATATGCATCACCAGCATTAACACCGAAAAAATATTCCCAACAGAAATGAAGAATCAAAATAATACCCTTTCAAAACCCACATCAAATCGTCTTTTACCCCAAAAAACTATATCTCCCGAAAACAATAAGGTTTGGACCGAACCTTATACAGGTATTAAATTCATCCAAATTTCTGGTGGAACCTTTGAAATTGGAAATCCGTTCGGAGAGGGTGACAAGGATGAAAAGTATAAAAGGAAAATAACCATCAAACCATTTTTTCTTGGACAAACAGAAGTGACTCAAACTGAGTGGGCCCGACTCATGGAATCAAATCCATCCAGATTCAAGGGAGGAAAATATCCTGTAGAAAAAATTAGCATTTATGATGTCAATGAGTTCACAAAAAAAATGAATGAACTTTATCATGGAAAATTCCTGTTTAGACTTCCAACAGAAGCAGAATGGGAGTTTGCCTGCACAGAAGGTGGAAAGAAGGTACGTTTCTGCAATGGGAATAATAACACCAGGAACTCAGAAATTCATTATGGTAAACAACAGACTGCTCCTGTAGCAAGCTATGCCCCGAATTCCTTTGGGCTTTATGACATGAGTGGAAATGTTTGGGAATGGACGTGTTCTGAATATTCACCTCATTACAATGGAAATGAAGAAAAATGTTCATTGGATTTTTTTCAAAATAATGCTGTTCGAGGAGGATCCTGGGGTTCCAAACAAAGGGGAGTTCGAGCAAGCAACCGAAATGTGATTTATGGAGGATATGGTCCTTCAGATGCTGACAGCCATCGGGGTTTTAGGCTCGCAAGGGAAAATAGATGACAATCAAAAACTTATTGAATTGGCATGACTGAGACAAATCTATGCTTTTTTTCGGGTTGCCAAACTTGATTACTGAATAAATTATGATTTCTGACTCTGTTGATCAAAGGAAGAGCATCATCCTCATCTTTCTTCTATCCTGCTCCCAGCTCATTTCCAGGTAAAACGCGGCTGTTCCAAATCACTAACCCGGGTCATTCGGCCAAAAAGCACCACTTCCCGGAACTGAAAGAGAATCGCCGCAGTCGGGGCAAAGACCTGGTTACCGATGCTCGGAAGCAGCAGGGAAAATCCAATCGTTTGCTGATCCTCCAAAATGGTGTTTCTTTCATCGATCCCTGGGTCTTTTAATTCTTCAAAAGGAACATAAAATATTTTTTCTACTTCCTGTGGGTCAGGCTTCAATGAATCCTCTCCTGAATCCCATACCACCATAGGTGTGATGCAGAAACCAGAATGGGTGGCAAAATCATCCAGTCGACCCAGGATCTGTTCCTCTTGAAAACACAGTCCAATTTCTTCTTCACATTCCCTGGCTGCGGCAGCTTCAAAAGTTTCTCCCGGATCGAGTCTCCCTCCTGGAAACGCATACTGGCCTGCATGACGCTTCAAATGAACGGCCCTCCGCGTCAACAGCAGACACGGCTCGTCACTGTCTGGCATGCGGGTGACCACCAAAGCTACTGCTGCAGACCTCAATGGAAGATGGCCCATTTGAATCAATTCCAGTTTTGCTAAACCCTGCTGGATTTTCTGTTTTAATTCTAAATTAAATTTCATGATTTCATGATTATGAAGTTACTGACAGAAACCTGTTGGAGTCTACTGAAATGATCCCGAATAGCTTTTTGAGGGTAGAGCTTCTCATGGATCGATATTGAGTGAAACGTCAGAAGTAGCTCGATGAAGCCATTCCATTGGTCATCATCCCCGATGAAGGAAACACGTGCTAAGGAACGGTGAAGGGTTCGAGTGTTACATTCCGGGTAGATTTTCGAGGCGCTTCATTTCAGAATTTTCAAACAGGCCCGGATTTTCCAGGAAATCCTGAAGCATCTCACAGGAATCACTACCCCAGAAAAGCTGGCCATCGACCAGCATCGTCGGAACGCCAAAAACTCCTGCCTCAAGCGCCTCTACCCCGTTGGTTCGGAGTTCTGTTTTGATATCCGGGTCTGAGATTTTCAAGTTGGCTTCCTCTTCGGTCAAACTCACGGCCTCACAGAAGATTTTCCACTTTTCAGGTTGGTCTCCAGCAAGTCCTTGAGCCCAGACACAATTAAAAATCGCATCGACCGCTTCTCTAGTGCTTCCTGCAGCCAAACACAAACGCAGCACAGGAACCGGATTGAACGGATGACGTTCAGGAAAACGGAATGGAATATTCCTGCGTTCAGCGATCCATTGAATCTGACGGTAAGTAAACACCCGTTTGGAACTGATTTCTACAGGACCTTTGTTTCCCCAGTGTTTGAGAAGACCCGCAAAAACCAGAGGTTTTCTCTCAATTTCAAGATTTTGAGAAAATTCTTTGAGCCGGACATTTTGCAGGTAGGCATATGGCGAAATGAAATCAAAATACCATTTGGCTTTTTTCATGTTTGTTTAAAATTTCATGTGGTTGTTTATTTCAAACCCCTGATTCCCTGATTCAAGTAAAGAAACGATGCAAGAGAATTAATCTTCTTAATTCTTTTGCTGACGTTTCAGTTCCCAGAGTTTGAAATAGCGGACGATGATGTTGGCGGCATCGAAAAAGGCACAAAAGAATCCTGGAATGCCGTCCCGAAAACCGCCTTTGAGAAAATAACGACGGAGGAAGCGTACAAGCGGTTTTAATAGAAAATATCGCAGGTGATTCAAGGCATTTACCTGAACATTCTGCTCCAACATAAACCCTGCCTCGAAGCTGCTGTAAAAATCAAATTTCCTGAGAAACTGGCTGATGTTGAGGTAAGAGTAATGCAGCATGTCGTGCCGGAGCATTCCGATTTTTCCCTCAATCTGCAGTTTTTCATGGACGTGCTGGTTGGCAAATTTACCCTTTCCTCGACGAAACATCCTGAGCTGAATGTCAGGATACTGGCTTCCATACTTCAACCACTTTCCAAAATAATGGTTTTTCCTCCTCAACCGAAAAGCAGAGAATTTTGATTCTGAATTGATGATGTCCTGAATTTCTTGGGCAAGCTCGGAGGGGATTCTTTCGTCGGGGTCGAGATAAAAAATCCAGTCCCCGCTGGCCTGATCCATCGCAAAACTCTTATTGATGTTGAGGTTGCGGTCATTCGGTCGGGAAAAAGTCAGGCATCCATGTTCACGAGCAATTTCCAGTGAACCATCTCCACTCTCACAGTCCACGTAAATTACCTCGTCAGACCATTTGAGCTGTGGAAGCAGTTCTTTTAAATGATCTGCCTCATTGTACCCGATGATAGTGATGCTGAGGGTCATATGAATTCAGAAATTCGAACAAATAAGGGGAACATGTTTCCATCAGGAACAGTGTTAATGGGTTTGAACATCCACCAACCCTTGGATTATACAAAGATGATGCAGTGCATAAAACATTTTAAATGGATGATAAGACATATTTCTTTTTGAGTCATAATTTCTCCCAAGATCTTTGAACCAATCGTTTCACATGCCAAAAAAACTTGATGGAAAAGTCCTGAGGATTATCCACCAACGTTATGGATGGGCTGAATGAAACAACAAGACTTCAAAAATATAAAAAGTTGAAGCACCTCTATCAGTGAGAATTCTTAACCTAAACGAATTCAAGTTTTTTTCAAAAGAAGAACCTCCTCAAAATCATAACTGAGCAGGAATAACCATGAATACATGATCCTGAATGCTCCATTCTGTTCCTGGATTTAGGGAACATTTGATTATATGCTCCTAATGTTTTGCAATCCAATACCCAATCTTCATTTCTGGAAATTGAATTTCCAGTGGAGTACTAACACCCGTTTAATCCCTCAAATGGACCTGCGGTCAAAAATAATAGAAATCATTACGGTTCTGATTTTACTGGCCGAGTCAGCCTGGGTCCTTTTCAGCCTTCAGCATAAATTGAATCAACCAACGGTGCAGTCAAGAGCGATGCATCTCTTGATTCAATATGCCTTTGAGACTGAAGAACACAAAAAAGGACTCCTACATCAGGCTGAAAGAGAACGAATCTACTTCTGGCCTGGTAACGGGATGCCGGTTCAGTCCCAGGTTAGCCTGACCACAAGACTGGATCAGGTATTGTCAGAACGTTATGGAGAGGAATACCTTTCACTGCCTGCTGAAGAGTTGAAGATGATGAGGGAATCCACCCTACCCTGGCTGGAGCAGGTCGTGCTGGAACGGGCGGATGTCTGGAAATCCATCAATTTCCCTGAAAATCTCGAACAATGGTTTGCTCTTTCCAAGGATGAAAAGAGCTTCATCGCCACCAGTCTCGTGCAAATGACACGCTATACCTGGCTGGGTTATGACAAGCATCTTTATTTCGCTGTACTACCCAATCAAAATGGAACCCTTTCTCTCTTTCTTTCTGCAGTTGCAGACAATGTTGAAATTCTCAGCTTCCTCGAGGCCACATGGCTTCAGATGCTGCTCTTGATCGTCACTCTGATTTTGTTCCTCGTTTACAATTTCAAACTCCTCCTGGACTCCAGAAAAATTCTGGCAATCACCCAAATTTTTGAAAAATTCGTCCCCCGCCAGTTTCTTCAAAAAATTGCAACTGATGGAATCGAGAACATCCAACTGGGCCGTGCCGAAAGCGACCATGTCACCGTTTTATTTTGCGACATCCGTTCCTTCACATCGCTTTCGGAATCGATGAACCCCCAGGAAATACTGAATTTCCTGAACTCCTACTTCAAACACATGAATCAGCCCATTGCGAAGAAGGAAGGCATCATTGACAAATATGTTGGTGACGCGATCATGGCTGTTTTCAACTTCCCTGAATTTGATGACAAATACGAAGCAGAACGGGCCGTCGAAGCAGCTATTGAAATGCAGTACATGCTCACAGAATACAATGGGTTTCGTAAGAAAACCGGCTATATTCCAATTTCCAATGGAACAGGCATTCATAGCGGTTCAGCAGTTTTTGGAACCGTCGGTTCGACCGATAGGATGGAATCAACGGTGCTTGGAGACTCCGTCAATGTTGCGTCCAGATTGGAGGGGCTGACAAAGATGTTCAAAACTTCCATCATCATCTCTGATAAAACACAGGAATTGATTCAGGACAAGAATTTTCTTTCCAGAAAACTCGACCGAGTTTCCGTGGTGGGTCGAAATGAACCGATGGACATCTTTGAAATTTTTGACTACCAAGAAGAGACAATCAAAGATGCTACATTAAAAACCCTGGAATGCTTTGAAAATTCTGTGGAAATCTATGAAAGAGGAGACTGGTCAGAAGCAAGCCATGGTTTTAAAGAATGCCTCAAACATTTTCCTGAGGACTCTGCTGCATCCATATACATTGGAAGATGCGATATGATGATCAACAATCCTGAAGTGGCATTAGGTTGGGATGGAATCACCCATATGAAGAATAAGTAACCGGAAAATATCCATTAATCCCAGGCAGCAAATTTAGCCGTATCCTGCATCGCCTTTTCAAGTTTGCTGCAGTATTCAGGAATCACATCCAGTTTCAGGTCTTGTGGAACCATGAGAGGCTCTCCAAAAGTCCCGCGGATACGGTTGAAAGGTTTAGGAATCCTGTGACGGTCCCAAGTTTTCAGCAGCCATTCACTTTTTGAAGCGTAGCTCCATGGGATGATCGGAACTCCTGAATCTCGAGCAAGCAGGATGATACCAGATTTGGATTGAAGAGAAGGACCAGTCGGCCCATCTGGAGCAATCGCCAATCCTCCTCCCTGATTCAAGAATTTTCCGGTTTCGATCAAGGCCTCGGTCCCTCCCCGATTAGAGGATCCTCGAATTCCCTTAAAATTAAAATTTCGCATCACTTGAAAGATGCCTTCTCCGTCTCGGCTCGCACTGATCATCGCCGTCAAATGCAGCTCCCGGAACATCCAGATGCTGAAGAATATGTCCCTGTGCCAGGTGGAGAGGATGAACCCCCCATGGATTCGTCGAGCCTCATCGATGATCGCTTCATTTTCCAGCTCCGTTCGCGAAGTCCAGGCGATGCTCCTCAACAGAAAGACGAAAAGCTTGACGAAGACCTTTTCACTTTTTTTCAACCGGTATCCGCTTTCACTATTTGAATGCGTCATGCCGGGACCTTGACGGGCTCTCGGATTAGACCCATTTGCTTGAGCTGCTCCAGGACCTTTTTCTGGTCCAGGAGTTGGATCAATGCCTGGATCGCAGGTTTTTCGAGACGTGATTCGGGTATGATGAAATCGTATTCCTCATCCTGCAATGGTATGAAACCCAATCCTTCATCTTCAGCAACTGAACGGATTGCCACTCCCCAATCAGCCCTTTCCTGAGCAACTGCAGCAGCGACTGCCTGATGGGATTTCGCTTCATAAAGAAAACCCTGAGGCTTGTTACTGCCCAGCAGTCCATCAAGGAGCACGCGGGTTCCACTACCACGATTGCGATTGATCATTCTAAGCTGGGGATCAGAAAGCATCTCCTGGAATCGAGATTGAAAGGAATCAGCAAATCCTTCAAAACGAGGTTCCCGACGGAAGAGAAACCCCTGGCTTCTGCGGTAGCCCTTGACCAATGTCAGTCCTGGAGTAAGCAGATGCTTATTGTAAACACCGCTTTCTTCATCCATCAGGTGGGTTCCTGCCAGGTCGCATTCTCCCCGCCGTGCGGCCATCACCCCTCCCATGCTGCCTACTGGGATGAAACGGCATTGATACCCTAACCTCCGCATCTCACCAATCAGATAATCCATCCCGACACAATGGCTGCCGATGATCATCAAATCCGGAAGCTGAACTGCGTCTCCAAGCAGTTGGATTTCCACCTCTTCACCGGATTCGACCATTTCGGTTTCCTTCGTGATTTCAATAAATCCATCTGCTCTGGAAAAACCTGTCACCGAGCCGGAACCTTTGCCGGTCGAATAGGCGGCCGGACCTTGCGGGCCCTGAGTCAGGTGGACGAGGTTGAATTCGGTCCGGCCTTTGTCGGACTGAATTCTTAGCGGAACCCTGGCGCTGATACGCGTATTTTTTTCAGGGGGAAGCCCGGCCATTTCACGCAGGACTGGAGCTATGAACTTAGTGAAGGTGAAAATCGCGGAAGTTGGAAAGCCCGGGAGTATGGCTGCAGGAGTCCCTTCAAGCACTGCAAGACAGAGGGGTTTTCCAGGTTTGAGAGAAACCCCGTGCACCAGAATGCCCGGGTTTCCGAAACGAGCGAAAACCCGGTAGTTCTGGTCTCCCTCTCCTTTCGAAGTCCCTCCCGAAAGCAGAAGCATGTCGGCATCCAGACCTTGGCGTACCATCTCTTCGAGTTCTTTTTCGTCATCCCGGACAATCCCCATGAATTGGACCTGACAACCCAGTTCCTCGGTTGCATGTGCAACCACCATGCTGTTCGAATCGTAGACGCGCCCCAATTGCATCGGCTCGCCGGGAGCAATCAGCTCATCTCCAGTGGAAAGCAAAGCCACCCTTGGTTTTTTCCAGACCCAGACATGGGTTTCACCAATTGCGGCAAGGGTTCCTGTTTCACGAAAACCAAGAAGATCCCCACAACGCAGCACCACTTCCCCTGCACCAAGATCGGAGCCAGCCAGCGAAACCCCTCCGCCTGGAACGATCGGCTTCAGAACGCGGATCTGATCCCCATCGGGTTGAGTGTTTTCGATCATCACCACCCCGTCCGCCCCACGGGGAAGCACCCCCCCGGTGGAGATCACAGTGGCCGTGCCGGGTTGGAGTTGTTCCACCGGGATCACTCCACAGGCCAGGACCTCTTGATTAACCGAGAAGTTCACCGGCTGGATTTCCTCTGCACCAAAGGTGTCTTCCGCACGAACTGCATATCCATCAAAATTGCTGCGGTCATAGAAAGGCACATTGATCGTGGCGGCCACGTCTCTTGAAAGCACTCGACCCCGAGCTTCTACCAAAGGAAGCACTTCCTCCCCGAGGGGGGAAGGCTTGACCGCATCACGAAACTTTTTCAGGGCCTCTTCGGCTGTTGCCAGATTAAGAAACTGTTCTTGTTTCATCGAATCGTATCCTCTTTTTCAATCATAGAGCCATGCCTCGACTTCTTCTCCTTCGGCAAATCCTTCGGATGATTCCTGCGTCAACAAAAAGGCGTCAGCCCTAGTAGTGGAGGAGAGGATGGACGCTCCTCCCGAGGCAATCGGTTCAGCTTTGTCTTCATGAATCTGGAGTCGGACGTATTCGATTCTTCCAATCTGAGAGGCAATTTTCGAACTCAGTGGAAGTTTTATGCTGCGGTAAGGCCAGTTTTCTCCAAGGCCTCCCATCCGACGCAACGCAAGACCAACAAAACAGTCATATGCAGAAATGCAGGAAACGGGATTGCCCGGAAGCAGAAAGACCTTTCGGTTGCCGATCAGGCCAAAACCCGTCGGTGCGGCTGGACGCATCGGGATACCATGAACCAGCAAAGTGCCGACCTCTTCCAAAAGCGTTGGTGCGTGATCTTCCTTGCCAACCGAGGTCCCGCCGGTGACACAGACCAGATCGGCTTTCGAATCGAGCAAGGCTTTGCGGATCCTTTCGCGTTCATCTCGAAGATGCACGATCTTGCCGATCACCGCCCCGTCCCGCTCAGCCAGTTGCCGAAGCATCAGCGAATTGGAGTCGACAATGTATACACCTTCAGGCTTGGACCCCGGTGGAAGCAATTCATTACCGGTAATCAATAGATCGATTATGGGACGCTGGGTCACCAGTGCCTCTTGCATCCCCACCGAAGCCAAAAGACCAATGTCCTGGGGACGCAGTTTTCTTCCTGCATCAAAAAGTTCTGTTCCCAGGTGGATGTCTTCACCTCTGAAACCGATGTGCTTCCTTGGAGGCACTGGTTCCTGAACGCTGATCCGATCTCCTTCTGCTTCAGCATGTTCCGCAATCAGGATAGCATCGGCCCCCTCGGGGACGGGTCCTCCGGTCATGATCCGGACGGCCTGACCCGTTCTAACAGTTTTCCCAAATTGGGTTCCGGGAGTTACTTCACCAACCACCTCAAACAAGAGCGGAGCGTACCTCGTTGCTCCAAAGGTTTCCTCTGCCTTCAACGCATAACCATCCATTGCTGAACGGTTGAAGTTCGGCACATCTAGCGGGGAGCGAATGGGCTCCGCCAGCACTCGTCCCCCCAGATGCTCCAGCTCAACCTGCTCACTTCTGTTGAGTCTGCAATGTTTTCGGATCAACTCCAGCAGTTCCGGAACCGGGGTGCGTTTTAAAAACCCGCGCATCCGGATTTCTGCATTGGTTTTCATCTGCGAATTGAAACAGGGATTGAAGAATTTAGATTTCGGGTAAGTAGTTTCTTTTTTATCATGTCCCCTAAAGGCACTCAAGATTTTCTCCCTTCAGAAGGGTTGACAGTAACCTGAGGATGTTTCAATTTCTAATTTCAATTTGGGGAAATCATGATTGTCCCATTTCAGGGAAAACCACAGAAAACCGGATTTGAGTGATCAATTCAATGAATGATCTCGATGTAGTCGGAAAGGCTCCAGGATTCAAAAAGCCTGAACTGAGCCAAGCCAAACTGGAAGAACTGCCTCGGGTTAAAGTGATGGATGAAAAAGGGGGGTTCCGTGATGCCGAAATCACCGGGGAAAGACCCCTCACGATTTATGTCGATAAGCACGAAATCGTGACTCTGATGACGTTAGGTGGTGAGCCGGAACTGCTGACACTGGGATACCTCTACAATCAGCGCATCATCCATGACCTGCACGAGATACGTTCCATTCAGGTCGATTGGGACGTGGATGCCTCAGTGGTCACAACCTGGAACGGAATCGAGGGACTGCAGGAACGTCTGGGCCAGAGGACGGTCACCACCGGATGTGGACAGGGAACAATTTACGGGTCAATACTTGACGAATTGGAAAACATCGAGCTTTCCAGTGTACGTTTTTCTCAGGAAACTTTTTACAATCTGTTGAAACGTATCAAAGATTATAACGAAGTCTACAAACGATCTGGTTCAGTTCACGGTTGTGCTCTTTGTCAAGAAGACGAAGTCCTTGTTTTCATTGAAGATGTAGGACGACACAATGCCGTGGACGCCATTGCCGGAAAGATGCTGCTGGAAGGAATGAACGGAAAAGACAAACTTTTCTACACCACTGGTCGACTAACTTCGGAAATGGTGCTCAAGGTGGCTCAAATGGGAATCCCCATTTTGATCTCCCGTTCAGGAGTAACACAGATGGGGCTAGAACTCGCTTGCAAAACCGGGGTGACACTGATTTCACGGGCGGGCGGAAAACATTTCCTTGTCTATCATGGATTCGATACCCTTGAACTTGATGCAAAGCCATCCCTTTAACAACTTCGTTCAATCACGATTTTTCAGTCTGATTCCATCCAGCTTATGATGAAATCGGTAATCTTCTCCGGCTGATTCAGATCCAAACAAGGCAGGTCCCCCTTTTCGGAAAGGGGCTCATCTGAAGCCAGGGCGATGATCCCGGGCAAACCAGGATGCAGTCGATCCCTTCCCATGGCAGGACGGTGAAGTTCGATTTTTGGAAGCTGATGGTGTTTGAAACCTTCTACCAGAACCAGATCCAGATGATCCAGGTTCATCCTTTGTAAGAGTTCTCCAGGATCGGGCTCAGCTTCAACAGCATTTTCATGAAGTAAAACCCAACGTCGGCTTGATGCCACCAGTACCTCTCCCGCCCCAGCCTGACGGAATCGAAAACTGTCTTTGCCTTCCCGGTCCATTTCAAATTCGTGGTGGGCGTGTTTAATCACCCCAACTTTGATCCCCCTATCATCTAGAATTGGAATCAGCCGACTGAGCAGGGTTGTTTTACCAGTACCACTATAGGCACAAAGCCCTAAAACAGGTTTAGGCCATTGGTTTGTTAGCATTTCTTAGCATCTTTAATATTATTTTTCATACCCGTCCTGACCAAAAAGGAACAGGCTTTGAATTCCTGATTTCTGCGCCCAGCAGGGGGTGGCGTATCAAGTAACCCTCCGCCTGAGACATAATTTTCTCCTTGCGGGTGAGAACCCAATGCTTACCCGCATGCTCCCTCCTTCATTTGAAATCAAAATTTATTGTAATCTATTCCAGCTGATTATTAATTGAAATAATCAGAAATTACCCTCGTTTTGATTAGAAATTAATAACAATAGTAATTATTTGAACCATCAAGCTTGACATTCTTAGGAAGAAAAATAGTATAGAATGGTTTTTTTGTATATTTTCAATAACGCTTTCAGAGGAGATCAATATGAGAGCAATTTTAATTTTATCACTGACCATGCTCTTTTTTGGGTCAGTAGTTACGGCTGGAACCTTGGAAGATGTCAAAGCTCGAGGAAAGGTCCGATGTGTTGTAAGTACAGGCATAGCGGGTTTTGCAGCTCCTGATGCAAGCGGTGTCTGGAAAGGTTTCGACATTGACTTCTGTCGTGCAACTGCTGCAGCGGTTCTTGGAAATGCAAATGCATTCGAACCCGTAACTTCCACAGGTAAAACACGTTTCACAAAGCTGAATGCTGGTGAAGGAGACGTGCTTTGGAGAAATACCACAGTAACATTCTCTCGTGACGTAAGTGTAAAACTTCGTTTCCATGGTATTAACTATTATGATGGTCAGGGATTCATGGTTAAAAAATCCCTCGGAGTTAGCAGTGCAAAGGATCTCGATGGAGCATCCGTTTGTATTCAAACTGGAACAACAACCGAGTTGAATCTGGCTGATTATTTCTCATCCAACAACATGAGTTATGAAGCTGTCACCATCGAAACCAATGATGAGGCAAGACAGAACTATGAAGCAGGACGATGCGATGTTTATACAACTGATGCATCTGGACTCTCTTCTACTCGCTCCGCTCTACCGGATCCTGATGCCCATATGGTTTTGCCTGAGATCATCTCGAAAGAGCCCCTGGGACCAGCAACCCGTCATGGTGACGATCAATGGTCAGACATTATCACTTGGGTTCTTAATGCAACCGTAACTGCTGAGGAGTTAGGGGTAAACAGCTCCAATGTAGATAAGATGAAGAACTCAAATAATCCTGAGATCCGACGCATGCTTGGGTCAGATGGAAGTCAGGGTGCAGAACTTGGACTTTCGAATGACTGGGCCTATCAGATCATCAAGCAGGTTGGTAATTATGCTGAGATTTTCGAAAATAATATTGGTGTGAATACTCCTCTTGGAATTGAGCGCGGACTTAATGCTCTTTGGACCAAAGGTGGACTGCAATATTCCCCACCATTCCGCTAAACCATTTCTAATAATATAGATTAAATTTTTCACCGGGAGTCTTATGGCTCCTGGTGAAAATATCCTTCCAACGCTTTCCTTTATTTTAGGAGGTTAGCCGAATCTTTGACGCCCGTGAGTCAAAATCATCCTCCAAAACAAATATTTCCACTTCTGAAACTTTGGCGTAACAAAGAGTCTCGCGCTGTCATCATTCAAATCCTCACGATGATGGTTCTCTTTGCATTGATTGCGATGATTGGCAGAAATATCGTCATCAATCTAGCCGCAGTAGGTAAAGATTTCAGTTTTGGATTTTTCTCCTGGCCCGCAGCCTACGACATCACCTTTTCTCCATTTATCGAATATACCAATAAATCTACGCATCTGAAGGCAGCTATTGTGGGTGCTCTCAATACTCTTCTCGTTGCAGCATGTGGAATTGTTTTAGCATCCATTTTGGGATTTACAATGGGGATTCTCCGACTTTCAAACAACTGGCTAATCAACCGTATTGTCTATGTATTCATAGAATTTATGCGCAATGTTCCAGTACTGATTCATATTCTGGCACTTTATGCACTGACAGTAACACTACTTCCACCAGCTCGAAAAGCAATCGATGTTGGAGGAGGTAATTTTTTTCTTTCGAATCGCGGATTTTACGTTCCTTCACCTATTTTCGAGTCTGGAGCAGGATTCGTAGGAATTATTTTTATTCTTGCATTAATCGTTTCTTATTTATTCAAAAGATGGGCAAATAAAATTCAGAATGAAACTGGCAAAATTTATCCAGTTTTCTGGTTTTCGACTGGAATCATCATCGGCGCAACTACCATTGCTTATTTTCTAAAAGGGATGCCTCTTTCTTGGGAGATTCCAGTCCTAAAAGGGTTTAATTTTAAGGGCGGTATGGCAGTTAAACCTGAATTCCTTGCATTATGGTTAGCTCTGTCATATTACACTGCCTGTTTCATTGCAGAAATAGTTAGGGCGGGAATCCTTGCAGTCAGTTATGGACAAACCGAAGCTTCTTACGCATTAGGCCTTAAACCTAACAGGACTTTACAGTTGGTTATAGTCCCCCAAGCTCTCAGGGTCATCATTCCACCACTTTGCAGTCAATTTCTAAATTTAACAAAAAATTCTTCCCTTGCTATTGCGATTGGCTACATGGACATCACAGCAACTTTGGGAGGTATCAGTTTGATGCAAACTGGAAAGGAAATGGAGACCATGTTGGTTGTAATGGCATTTTATTTAGTGATATCCCTTATGATATCAGCTTTCATGAACTGGTTTAACCAAAGAATAAAACTTACTGAGCGCTGAAAATCATAGAAATGAAACCAGATTCTCCTCGTAAATATCCTGTTGGAGCGCATCCAGACCTACCTCCTCCGGTTAATACCACTGGGCCTATGGCATGGATGAGAATCAATCTTTTCTCATCCCCCCTAAATACAGCACTCACATTTTTATCATTGTGGATTTTGTGGACAGTGTTCCCCCCTTTTTTGGATTGGGCTATTTTAGAATCTATCTGGAGCGCTACCGATCGAAAAGACTGCTGGGCAAAAATGCCAAACCCAAGGGAAGGAGCTTGTTGGGCATTCATTAGAGGCAGTTTTGAATTTTTTGTCTATGGTTGGTATCCGGATACAGAAAAATGGCGTGTAAATCTTTCGTTTATTTTACTTATTCTTGCAATTGTTGGTGTTCTGAAAGAGAGGATACCCGGTAAGAAGTATTGGCTTTGGTTCGCATCTGCCTTTCCGTTCGTTGCTGCATGGCTTCTTATTGGTGGATTTGGTTTTGAATACGTTGAAACCAGTAAACTGGGTGGAATTTTATTGACTATCATCATTGGAATCACAGGCATTTCATTCTCTTTACCTATTGGCATTGTGCTTGCGTTAGGGCGTCGTTCAAATATGCCTGCTTTAAGGTCTGTTTGTGTCATCTTCATTGAGTTTATTAGAGGTGTTCCACTCATTACTTTGCTTTTTGTTGCCTCTACCATGCTGACCTATTTCCTTCCTCCGGGGTCAACTTTTGATCTTTTAATGCGTGTACTGATCATGGTGACACTTTTTTCATCCGCATACATTGCGGAGGTGGTACGAGGAGGATTACAAGGACTTCCGACAGGTCAATATGAAGCAGCAGATTCACTAGGTTTAACCTATTGGAAGGCTCATAGGCTGATCATTCTTCCTCAAGCATTGAAGATTTCCATTCCAGGGATTGTCAACACTTTCATCGGATTGTATAAGGATACTACTCTGGTTCTGATCATTGGAATGATGGATATTGTTGGATTAGGACGAGCAAGATTAAATGATCCAGAGTGGCTCGGACTAGCACCTGAACTCTATTTTTTCATCGCTGTTTTCTTTTTCCTGTGCTGCTTCAGCATGGCAAGATATTCATTGAATTTAGAAAAAAAATTGAGTACCAGCAGATTAAATACTTAATATCGATCTGATTCAAAAAAATTAACTTTTGGCAAAAAAAAGCTCATGCCAGATACTCAAACAAATCAGCAAAGTATTAACGGTTCTGAATCGATCATCTCCATCAATGGAATGCACAAATGGTTTGGTGATTTCCATGTTTTGAAAAACATCGATCTTGAAGTTCGGCAGGGGGAACGTATTGTCATTTGCGGACCTTCAGGATCAGGGAAATCAACTTTAATCAGATGCATCAATCGTCTTGAGGAACATCAACAAGGAACCATTATTGTTGAGGGGACAGAACTGACTCAGGACTTGAAAAATATTGAGATCATCCGTTCAGAAGTGGGTATGGTTTTTCAACAGTTCAACCTCTTTCCCCATCTCACGGTACTCGATAACCTGACCCTTGCACCAATTTGGGTACGAAAAACACCAAAAGCTGAAGCCGAGGAAATGGCAATGCAGTATCTGGAACGGGTCAAAATCCCGGAACAGGCTAAAAAATATCCAGGGCAACTCTCTGGAGGACAACAGCAAAGGGTGGCCATTGCCCGCTCGCTCTGCATGAATCCCAAGATCATGCTCTTTGATGAACCAACCTCGGCTTTGGACCCGGAGATGATCAAAGAGGTGTTGGACGTAATGATCGAATTGGCTGAAAGTGGCATGACGATGCTGGTTGTCACCCACGAAATGGGTTTTGCAACTGCAGTCGCTCACCGTGTGATTTTTATGGATGGTGGAGAAATCATTGAAGGGAACGACCCAGATAATTTTTTCAAAAATCCTCAAAACGACCGGACCAAACTTTTCCTCAGTCAAATCCTCCAGCACTGAGCCTTTTCTTCTTCACTTCAGGGTTGTGGATTGGGCAGTTTAAATTCTTGAACATTCTGCTTCAGATTGTCTTCAGACAACTTGTCCTTCTAGTTCAAACTAGATTTCCATAGATGTCCCAAAATTGCATGATTATCATTCTTAAGTCATCATGAGTTTATTCGTTTCATGATGTTTAATTGGATAGGTTCAAGACTATTTGTAGTCAGGAGAGATTTTGGCATTCAGGTACATAATTTGGATCAGTGCTTTTTTTGTGATGTTTACTGAAGAGGCATATGCACGCCACAAATGCCCTAAAGTCCCTTCTCCACCAGGTATGCTCGGCCTGACCACCAGTCCGCTCTCTTTGCCTTCAGGGACTTTTATGGCAGCAGCACGATCGCTGAACACTTCTGGATGCGACCGCGGTCATCCTTCTTCTGGTTTTTATCGTCCGAGCA
>Ga0187833_10001559_pt1 | contig 26039 bp, 34 predicted proteins | sample ETNtaG_37_FD_167968 | JGI IMG/M metagenome (GOLD analysis project Ga0187833, IMG submission 167968) | Marine microbial and viral communities from oxygen minimum zone, Eastern Pacific Ocean - ETNP2014_SV_400_PacBio MetaG (Illumina Assembly) | ecosystem: Environmental > Aquatic > Marine > Hypoxic...
AGAAATGATATTTTGGATAGAATCAAAGAAATGTTTGCTCCGGGAAGAAATAATTCCACTATAAAATTTAAAGGTGCAGGAAGTCCTACAAAACTCAGGGAAAAACCAATTGAGCTGGGGGTTGAAGAGGAAGGACAGATTAAGTACTCCAAGAGGGAAAGTCATAAAGATGGCACATTTGTAACCATTAATTTTCAAAACACTGATAAATTCTGCAAAATGCTAATTGATGCAAGAATCTTTATTGAAGTCAAATTTTATATAGTAGTAACCGTCACACCAAATGCAGGTCAAGGAATATTAACAACACCAAAGAAAGCAATATTTTATTGTACAGTAAATCCTGCCCCAACACCCTAACTAAAATGAAACCGATAACACAAAAGATGAAAGTAAATGTTCCGAATCGACATAGTAATAAGAATGCTCGGCTAACATACACACAAAACACGTATTATATCTATGGAATGGTATATGGCAACCAAGAAGGTATTCGTTCTGATGCAAGTGGACGTGCTAGAATACGTGATGTGCAAGTAAGAATGGCAAAGCATTTTTTTCCTGTTGGAAATAGTAAAATTAACAAAAATATTGTTTCGATCCCAGTCTTTAAGAAAGTGTCTATACCCTTAGAAGTTGAAATGCCATCAACCGTTCCGAGTGGAACGTACTATCTAAGAATATTACAAATTAGTGCTTCTCCTAGGAGTTTAGAACCTCTGAAAAATCCAAACGATCGAGAAGCATTACGAGTATTGATTACATTGTTGAGGGATCAACAACAAAAACAAAATTTAGTGCATGAACAAATCATAGAGTTTAATTTCAAAAATAAAGAAATAGATAAAAATATCTCTGCTATAACTAAAGAAATTACTTTCTATACAAATAGATTTGAAAAGGCCGTAGCTACAAATCCTGATGAGGTAATCAAAGCTCTAATTCTCACCCCTGGGAAAATGAAATTAAAACAATTGCCTAAATTATGGGAAAATTCCATGAAACTCTACAAGGCTATACCTATTGAGCACAAGAATCCTAAGGACAGAATAGCTGCCGAGGAAGCATATAATGATGTGAAAGATCCTGAAGCATTAAAATTATCTATACTACAAACAGCTTCAACTAGGCCTGGAATGAATTTTTTATTCCTAGATGAAGCAAAAACTAAGATTAACACCAAGGCTGTAAACTCTCCAGAAATTGTGCAAAAATTAGAGGCAGATTTCAAAGTGAAGTTTTTTACACCCATGCAGGACGTTTTGAATTTTTGTAAAGATGTTGTTATTAAATTTAATGAATACTTCAAAAACACTCCTCAGACTCCAGAAGTAGATGTGGAGAGAGAATACAGCAATGCAACATAACTTTCATCAATACATAAGGACAACAAACATTTAAAAAGAACTAAAACAAAGGTGATACTATGGGAATCGGCATTATAGATGAAGCAAAATTAAGCACAGTACTTTCTCCTAATTTTATATTAAAAATAAGAAGCAGAAAAACCTTCAATAAATTGGTAAGACAAGAGGGAAAATTACGAAATTCAATTATGGCAAAATACAATGATGCCATTAACAGGGGATCAGTAAAAAAAGTTAAGGGAGTTATTCAAGAGGAAATTGAACTATCTGATGAAGAAATTTCAGAAATAGCCAATATCGGCCAAAATGATGAAACTCAATTATACCGGGAGTTAAAAAAATCATTCGAAGATTCTCTTTCTATAGCAAGCAGAAATAAAAATGAAGCGGTAAGATCTACAGCCTTACATGCATTGAGTCAGGCAGGCCAACAACTTTCTGAAACTTTTGACAAGGTAAGACTACTTTGGTCCAATATTGAAAAAGACAGAAAAAGAATGGATGCTATGGTACTAAGGACTGAATTTAATGAAATAAGTAAGGCTTCAAAAGAAACAAGAAAAATTGGAAGAGACATCCAACTCGCTAAAAATGCAGCAAATAACATGGCTAAAGCAACTAAGCCAGCCGTAGCAACTAAAAAAGCCACAGAATTTTTAGCAATCATAAAAGAAGAAGCCTTTTTAGTAAGAGATCTCCATGTCAATTTAGTAAATATTTTGTTTGTTATTGAACATAAAAATGAAAAATTTATGGGTGGAGTTATCAATCTACGATCCAAGGGATTCCCCCCAGATATTATTAAAGATGAATTTACAGAATATGAAGCTAAAAAACATAAAGAAAAAGGGGAACTCAATAGTCAATCACAACTCGCATTACTCTTAATGAGAATGTTTGGAAGGTTTGCACAAGAAGCTCAAGCAGCTGCTAATAAAAAATAATCACTCAACCAAAACTTCTTTCCCAATACATTGCCCTGGCATACCTGTTGCAAAGATAACTCTAACAGCTCCTTTTCCACCGTGAGCACTTGCAACTTTACCTTCTAGAACTTTTCCAGCCTTTCCATCAGTCTTCCAACTGACTTTTTTGCCTACTAATTCTTTAGCTTTATCTGCAGAGTCTACACCATCAACATGGACAATCATATGTCTTTGATAGATGGTATGTCTTCCTCTTCTGAAATTTGATATGATTCCTTTCATACCTTTAAGAGTTCAGAGACTATTTAAAAGCTTTTCTATCGATAGATCTTATCATGATGGTCAAAATCTTCAAAAGAAATTGTTTTTGTAGTATGATTTATAGTAAAAACTAGAACAAATGGATTGATATGTATCCTCATTACCCCTTTCATATTGTGATGGAGTAATTTGAATGAGTGGTCGGGGTTCTGCAGAATATAATCCATCTTCTTTTCTATGGAATCATACAACATACTATCTTTCCTCTTAATCTTCCTCAATTTCTTCACTATAGTTTCACTATATTCATCTGTATACACTTAACCTACCTCTTTTTTCATTTCTTCTCGAGAAAGATGTTTACCCTTCACAATATTGGCCAGTTTACTTCTATAATCAGGTCTCAATTCAGGTTCCAACATCTCTTCTTCAAATTTTCCAATAATAAAATTTACGGCATCAGATTTATTTTTTAGCCCAAATTTGCCTTTGACAATATTTAACACTCTATCCTGATGTTCTTCTATGTGTATTATTGCTTGTACCATTGTATCACCTTTGTTATATTTTATAACAAAAGATAATATTTTATTATATATAAACTTTTTCATTCTAAATAAAAAACAAAATCACAGGCACTAATAAACATCCCATTAGATGGTTCTTCCCCACCTCAAAATACGAAGCTAATAATCCCACACAAGTACTCACAAACAGCACAAATAACCCTAGCCAACCATCAAAAAACAAACTTAACAAAATTATAAACCCCAAAATACAAAGAACCAATTTCTTATAATCTACTTGAGTCATAAACTTACAGAATATCTTACTCAATTTCAAACCCAAAAGAACAGCCACACTACTGACAATCAAAGCACACACCAAAAACACAATCATTACTTCAAAAACCACTCCATCCAACATTTTAGAGACAGCCAATATGGCTCCATTTCTAGCTTTCCCCAACATATATGCTGTCCCAAAACTAATAACAGTATTTGCCGTATTAATCCCTCCCACCAACACTAAAAAACCCTCCTCACGTATCTCCCCCACTAACTGCTGAGCTATAATAGCCGCCTGAGAACTCCCAAATCCTGGTAAAAATGCAGCTACAAAGCCAATCCCTGTTGCCCCTCCAACAGCCTTACACAAATCTTTTCGTGGTAACATAACTCCTTTATCAAATCGTTGTTCGGGCATAACAGAATCTTGACATAAACTGACCAACAACAGACTAAATCCAAACAATCCGCTTAACATATGTAACATAGGCTGCTCTAACATCTCTAAGTGCAATACACTCCAACCCAAAAGTCCAGCAACCAAAAAAACAACTAAACTTTTCAATTTCTTCCATCCCTTCTCTTTTAGAATCATATAACAAACAACCAATAGCAAAATATAACCAATCACTCCCTTCAAAACAGGCTCCAACCATTTCATCCCAAATAAAAACAAAGGAAACAATACTAACCCTAAAAGCAGAGAAAGATAACTTCCAACCAATGTAAATACAACAGCCTGATGTCCTAATCCTTTCTGTAACAATCTATGTGCAGGCAGTAATCCTATTGCTTGATCACTATCTGGCATCCCCAAATAAGTCCCACAGATCGTATCCAAAAAACTATGCGTTATTGCCATGGAAATAATAATGACACTTACACCCATTAAAGAAAACCAATCACTCAATATACCACTAATACCCACTAACACCACCGAAATAAGATTAACATGTACTCCAGGGATAAGGCCAGTAATAGTACCACATACCATACCCAAGATCATACATACTACAATTTCAATCATCTAACACATGTACCGATTCACCCACCAACTGGTAATTTTCTTTATCCTCTTCTAATGATCCTAACACTTCAACACTATCTCCTATGCTCAATCTACTCCCATCACTAAATAATAACACATCCAACTGACTGGAATGTTCCACAACTAACTGAACTCTATTACCAAAATCCTCCATTTTCCTAACAGTTCCAATAATCCTAACGTTTCTATCTAGCATATCATCAGTAAGACTCTCAATAGAGGAGACTGGCAACTCCATAAACATACTCAACAACAGCAATACAACTACTCCAATACTTCCACTAATAATACTCAGTTTGTAAAGTGTTGTTTCTTGCATGGTAAAATCACGCCGGGTGTGGGAATATCGCCTACGTTCAAAACGTAAAGTTTCGAACCCACAGGTCCAGTAAGGAAAGCAGATTTTCAATCTGCCGCAATACCGAATTATGCGAACCCGGCGTGATTGGAAAGATTTATATACTTAAATACCAATTCAATGTATAATATTGGATTATGCGATCCCGGTTTTTTTTCTTTTTTCTATAAATATACTACATTTACACCTTAATATGTCCTTACAAGAATTTTCAGTAATATTTCCAAACATTCCAAAAAGTATACTCATTTTCACATGAAAATCTACAAAAAAACTCAAAATAAAAAAAGAATTTACACACTTTCCGCAACCAAAACATTCAAACACAAACTTTATATACAGTCATTCTGAATTATCATGCATGCCTAAGCTGAATTTTAAGTCTACTGCAGAAATAAAACTCTCTGACAAAATTGCCGATCAAGTAGTGGGTCAAGAGGATGCCGTAGAGATTATTAAAAAAGCAGCTTCACAAAGAAGACACGTTCTCTTAATCGGTGAACCTGGAACAGGAAAATCCATGTTAGGTATGGCTCTAGCAGAAATTCTTCCTAAGGAAAAATTAAATGACATTATCTCCTTCCCTAATCCTAATGATGAAAATCAACCCTTAATTCGAACTATGCCAGGTGGTAAAGGGAGAGAATTAGTCCAACGAGCAAAACTGCAAGGAAATGCCATGCTCAAAAATCAGAATATCATCATGTTCATTTTACTAATAATTGCCATGATTGCTCCTTGGTGGGCTCGATCATACTACAAATCAGATATTATCTTTGCAGCATTATTTTTAGGTGGAATGGTTTTTCTGGCATCATTTGTCTTATTCATAAATCTAGGAAAACGTCCTGGCATGCAAGGACAATCTCAATCACCAAAAGTGATTGTCGACAATTTTAAGAAAAAACAAGTACCGTTTTTAGATGCAACAGGAGCTCATGCAGGAGCATTGTTGGGAGACGTTCTCCACGATCCATTTCAAAGTGGAGGTCTAGGAACTCCTGCACACGAGAGAGTTGTAGCAGGTATGATACACAAAGCACATATGGGACTCTTATTTGTTGACGAAATTGCAACGTTACAGCCACACACGCAACAAGAGCTACTAACTTCTCTCCAAGAAGGAAAATATCCTATAACTGGTCAATCAGAAAGATCTGCTGGAGCTATGGTCAGAACTGAACCCGTTCCTTGTAAATTTATCTTAGTAGCAGCAGGTAATCTTGAGACCATCAAACATATGCATCCTGCTCTGAGATCGAGAATCCGAGGGTATGGATACGAAGTATACATGAAAGATACGAATGTAGATACAGAAAAAAATAGATTTCTTATTGCTAAATTTATTGCTCAGGAAGTGAAGAAGGATGGAAAGATTCCTCATTTTTCAAAAACCGCAGTATTACAAATAATAGAAGAAGCCAAAAAAATGGCAAATAGAAAAGGACATCTCACCTTACGATTACGAGAATTAGGTGGTTTAATCCGAGCGTCTGGCGACGTTGCTAGGGAACAAAAAGCAAAATTAGTAGAAGTGAAACATATTGAAACAGCTAGAACAATAGCAAGACCTTTGGAAAAACAAATTGCTGATAAATATATCGAGAGAAAGAAGGAGTATGAAGTAATCGTTACCACAGGAAAGCAAGTAGGCCGAGTAAATGGACTAGCAGTGATGGGAACAGACGCTGCTTTATCAGGAATTATCCTACCAATCGAAGCAGCAGTAACTCCGGGTGGAAAAGAAAAGGAAATGATTGCAACGGGTAAATTAGGAGAAATAGCTAAAGAAGCAATTAAAAATGTCTCAGCAATAATTAAAAAATACTTTGGAGACGATCTAAAAGAAACATACGACATATACATTCAGTTTTTACAAACATACGAAGGTGTTGAAGGAGACTCAGCTTCCATTGCAGTTGCCACAACAGTCATCTCTGCATTAAAGAACGTCCCTATTAAACAAAATGTTGCCATGACCGGTTCTCTATCAGTACGAGGAGAAGTCCTTCCTATCGGTGGTGTAACTGCTAAGATTGAAGCTGCTATTGAAGCGGGTATCAAAACAGTCATTATTCCAAAAGCAAACGCAAAGGATATTGTTATCTCTAAAGATAAATTAAAGAAAATTAAAATTGTTCCCGTTCAGAAAATAGATCAAGTGTTAAAAGAAGCATTAGATTGGAAAGGAAAAGAAGCTATTCTCAAGAAAATTGTAAGATATAAAGCTAAGTAATTGTAATTTCTTTATGGAGATCAGCTTCTATGGCTCCATCTTTTCTAAGGTAATATTCAATGGCGCCTGCGAAACTTTTCCAATATAATCCCAAGTATCATGATACCGGGCAGAGCCTTGTACCACACAATCAATTATATTTCCTAACAGAAAAGCTGCAGCTTGATTCGTGAATCCAAATTCCTTTTTAGCTTGAATTGCATTCTGATACTCTTGGTTCAAGTACAACTCTCTTGCAGATACTCCAGAATCCATTGCATTTTGTAATATGGATCGTGCATCCCTCCATCTTAAATAACATGTTTTGAAACTTCTATCATGTGCCCAATCGGAAATATCTTCATCCATGGATATAGGAATATGTTGTACTTTATAAATTCATCTCTAGTTTGATAAAATAGTAAATCTTAAATAGTATTTTACTCCATAGAACCTTATGATAAAATCAGTAAAAGAACTCGATGCGTGTCCTGACTGTGCTTCATCTAATATTATTATAAAAGAAGATAAGAATCAATTAATTTGTAAAGACTGTGGGTTAATCTATGAACCTATGGCTCCAAAGTTAGAAGAAAAGTTTGAAAAAAGTCATGGGATGTAATTATCTCCAACTGACTTCTACATCATCAGTTCGAACATACGGTTTAATGATAGCATCATCTAATTTCATTCTCTCACCAGATTTATATTGCAAAAGTCCTAACCAGGCAATCATAGCCCCATTATCAACAAGAAATTCATTTTTAGGAACAAACATTTTTCCTCCTCGATCTTTGCACATTTTTTTACACATTGCTTGTAATCGAGTATTACAAGCAACCCCTCCACCCAATAATAATTCTTTCTTTCCTGTATGGGCCATTGCTCTTTCACTTACTTCTACCAACATAGCAAACACTGTCTCTTGAACAGAATAACATAAATCTTTTTTACTTACCCCTTTCTTCAACTTCTGCTTAAGATTAGTCCCTAAACCACCAAAACTGACATCCATCCCTTTGACAACATAAGGTAGTTCAACATACTTTCCACCTTTGGCCAACTCCATTATCTTAGGACCACCTGGAAAACCGAGTCCCATCTCACGAGCAAATCCATCTAAGAAATTTCCAATGCCATTATCCAATGTTTCTCCAAAGATTCTATACTTTCCCCCTTCGTAGGCAATAATTTGAGTATTAGCTCCAGAAGCATACAATAAAATGGGATCTTTTGCTTTACATAGTAATCTTCCAATCTCAAGATGTGCTATACAATGATTTACTCCAATAATTGGTACATCCAAAAGAACAGCCAAACTTCTTGCAGCTATGGCTCCTACTCGTAAACAACTTCCAATACCAGGACTTTGTGAGAACACTATCAAATCTATTTCCTTAATATCTAATTTAGCTTTTAATAAAGCATCTTTCACAACCGTATCACACACTTTGATATGATGTTCTCCTGCTTTAACAGGAATGATCCCACCTTTTTCTGTAGTAAAACTATCCCGAACATTAGCTAAGACTTTACCCTTAGAATCTACAATACCTACTCCAAAAGTATGCGCAGTTGATTCAATCCCTAATGCTATCATAAGAGTTATAATTTGGAATGGATTTATAAAACTATCATCACAGCCGCTTAGCCACCACAACAACTGGCACTCACAGAGTGCAGTTGTGGTGACTAAAATACAAAACTACTACTCGCAGCGCTATTTTAATGAGGCGCTGCGAGAGTGGGGACTCTGTGAGTCCCTCCATTACCTCCAAATAAACCTAACACCTAATACAAAACTTTATAAAGAATTAAACCTAAATATGCAATATACATATTCAAGAGGTGTATTAATGGCTGACGATGATTATGAAATTCTTCCACACAAGGAAATATCAGAGTTAAGAGGAGAACTCACTAAATTAAAAGAAGGTAACTATGGTTCTTCAGTATCTGTTCATTCTTCTGTGGACACATTACAAACTTCAATTAATAGCTTATTAGACATCTTCAAGGAAGCATCGAGATCAATGCAAGAAGAGACAGATCACCATTCACAATCAGGTAAGCGTATGGACGAATTAATGGATAAGATGGATACCATGTTGGAGCAAAATGAAAAGATTGCAGAAGGTATTGTTGCTATAGCAGATATGATTAAAGAAGCTAAAGCACCCGCTAGAGAACCTTCTTCTAAACCAACTATGCCTCCAATGGCAGATATGCCACCACCAATGCCACCGCAGGGGATGCAAAATATGCCACCCCCTCCGAGAGCTATGGGTCGTGCTCCACCACCTCCACCACCAATGTCTATGCCCCCTCCACCATAAAATGATGTCTGACTTTAGAGATGCAGATAGACCTTCTCAGGAACATTTCTTCCATCACTGTGCACAAGCATTCAAAAAATACGAAACAAGAGATTTTGCTATCGCAGAGATGCACAAGCAACTAAGGAAATTAAAGACGTTAAACAAAAAGGCTAATTATACAGATTTAAGTGGAGATTTAGAAGAATTAGAAAAAAGAATTGGTTTAGCCTTAGAAAAAGAAAGATTCATAATTCAACATGTCATGGGAGATAATTCTTTCCAAGGGAGAATTAATCAGAAAATTAACTTATTAGATAACAAATTTGGTAAATTTCTAGATGGTCAAAAGAATAGATCATTAAAGATTGCAGAAATTGAATCTCAAGTAACAGGAGCTCCAGTCTCAATTCAATTAGAAGAAGCAAGAAAAGCACGAGTCCACAATCTGTTAAGAAAAATGGAATCAAAGTTAAGAAGGCTTTCACAAAAGAAACAGTCAAATAAAGTAAAGATTAAACTCTTAAAAGAGAAAATAGACCATATCAAAAAAAGAGTCCAAGATATTTAAAAATCTTTAGCCATTAAGGTATTTCTACCGTTTTCTTTCGCTCGAATAGCTGCTTCATGAATCATTTTGATAATTTTACTGTTTAATTTCTCTGCAACTTCTCCAGAGATATTCAAGGGCTTTTCATTTACCTTTGCATATTCTTTTATCTTAGCTTTTACAATTATCATGTTATACCTCTGGGCAAGAACTTAACTGTTTGTCAAGCTCCACCGCTTCCTGTAAATATATTAAATACTGAATGTAATGCTTAGTATTCCCATTATCCTGATATAATTGAACCTCTCTCTGAGATTGTGCTTGATTACTTACAATATTCTCCCTAATCAGACTACAATCTCCTCCATAAGCCAATCCTATTAATGAATCTGAAGGTTCAATCTGAGAAATATCAATCTGTCCCCCTAATACAACAATAAGAATGATTGCTATTATTGCAACACCTGCACTCCATACTACAATCTGCTTATCTATCTTATCAACATTCTTCATACTACCTTCTTAGAAATATGTGTATATAAAACTTATCCTAAATATAATTGCGTGTCTGGATGGAAAGCGTACCATCAATTATCTCACTTCGTTCGAAACTCATGGAAACGCAAGAATAATACTAACTAAGATATGAATAATTGAGTGTTTGGGTGAAAAGCGTACCATGAGAACCAAAAGTCCCTCTCTTTAACAACTTCTTCTCCAGTATCCTCACGAACTACTTTCACAATACCAGCTTCATCTCGTGTAACCACTACCTCTACCACACCAACTGTATCACTAATCTCTCCAGCTGCAATTAAATCCTTCTCTTGATAGGCAGAATGCTTACCATCAACTTCAATCCCAAACACAACAGTCTTGGGATGAATCCTATCATCTTCATTATCTACGGGAAAGATCAAAAAACTATCCTCATAATAACTTCCATACGGATCTCTTCCATAAGAACGTGAATGACCCGTCTCTTGACTTAACACCTCAGAATCAGGATGCACTTTTTTCCAATCTCTCCAAACAACCGTATCAATACTGATTTCAGTCAATTCCTGGCCAGTCAACTCTCCCACAATAGCTTTTCCATCAATTTGTTGCCAATAGGTGTCTGTTTTCCGATCATACATCACTAAATTAGAATTATATAACTTTCCTGAAGTTCCAAATTCAACTTCTTCTCCAGCTAATACTCTTTCATAAGCAATTCCAGAACCACAAAGAGGGCAATAAGTAATCAATATAGGATCAGAAGCAATAACATCATTCACAATCTCATGCCATACTAGAATCTTGGAGAGATGAGTATATAAAATGTTCTATTATACACCGATGTCTATATTACATTATAATTCCATAAACAATCATCTGATTGTTTAGTTTCAGGGTTAGTCAGAAATTACTCCTCAATACCTGCTTCTTCAAAACTGACACTAGCTCCGAAGTTTGAGATGCTAAGAATATTGAAGCCATTTTTTGATTCAAAATTGTATTTAACATTAGTTCCAACATTCCTTGGAATAGCTACTACTCCCAGTTGGGGATGTTCAACTTCATGTTCTTGTAAGTTAACTGAAGTATCTATCCTCTGTAACGGGCCTTCATTAACAATTTCATAATTTTTATCTGTCAACGCAGTACGAATCAAGGCAAGGCAAGAGTCTATATTCTCTTGAATATAAGAATTCATATTTTGTTCGAATTCTTTTTCACCTGTTTCGCTCCAACTATTGACTAGATTTAGGATAGATACTTTGACCGTAGGCTCTTTTAATCTAGTTAAGAGTAATTCGGAAACACATGTATCTCCCACACCTACAATTGATGAGCCTAGGTCCGATGGAGGAGGAGCAATTCCGTCAAACCTTTCTATTTTTGCATCAACAGGGATTTCGTTTTCAATCTCGAATTCAGAATCATCTATTTTTGGATTAATCTGTATATCTGTCCTCGTAGTCGAAGACATTAAACAATACTCTTGTACGCAAGGTACGCCAGATACAGTGTTTGAATAAAACTCCTCCTTTAATGGGATAAAAGTTTCCTTCTCTAACCAAACCAACCACTTAAGGCTCTTATCATCGGAAAGAATTGTTAAGAAATATACTCCTTTACCAGAAAGAGTATCCTCCGATAAGATAACATCTCTTAGCTTCAATGAAGCCTTCAACTCACTAACCGTATCTATTTTTTCATCCCGATATTCTGTCTGGGTTTCGATATAGGTGTTACCCTTGGCGTCGTAATTCATTATATACTTATTTCCTTCTTTTACATGAAATGATAAAATGTTACCGTTATCGTAAATCCTCTTCTCACTTTGAGGGATTTTCATTAAATACTGGTATTTTTCAATCTGCCCAGAGTTGTCCATCTCTTCAACCACCATTGATAAGGAACTGATGGAGTTATGAGCTCTTTCCAATTCCCTTGCTATGCTATCAACATCATTTTCGGTAACAACGCATCCAGCGACAAAGACTAGAATAGTGAACGATATACAAATCATCTGAAGTGGATTGTTCAGTTTACCTGCCATCACTCCAAAACGCACTTTGCAGTATTTAAACATTTCCTAAACAATCACAAGATTATTTATCAAGAAATTCTCAACGAAAATAAATCAAAAAAAGGAGGGGTCCCTTATTTACCCTTCAACAAGAACCAACAACCAATCGCAATAGCCAGTAACGGCACAATAAACACCTGCATCGTAAAAGGAACACCAACCAATCCTAAGTTGACTCTTAGCTCCACTAATCACACTAAACACTAAGAGCGGAAAACTTAATCCAATCCCGAAGAACAAAAAGTTTGACATACTACTCACAACATTATCAACTAATAATGCTCGTGCAAAGAAGGCAGCAATAAATCCAGGATTACAAGGAATAACAATTGCTCCAAAGAAAAATCCAAAAAGGAAGGCAGTCAAATAAGAGTTCTTCAAAATAGGTGCACTCTTCTTTGGTATAATGGACGTAAAGTCAACATTAAATATTAAAAGTAAACTAATTACTCCCAAAATTCCAAATGCAATAGGACTTACAACTCCAATGACGGTTGTTAATGATTTTTGAAACAAGGTTGTAAAGATTAACCCCAATAGTGTCATAAACACCAACACACCCAGAGTTACCAATAATCCTAGATACACAGGCAACCGAGAATTTTCTTCTTTGCCTTTTAGTTGATTACTTAGATAAGAAAGAAATCCTGGATATAAAGGTAAAACACAGACAGCAGTAAGTGGAGTTAACAACCCCAATACAAAACTGGTGCCTATATCAGTAAAACTCATGCACAAGTCTCCTCAAGTGCTAATTTCAGTTTTTCTTTCCCTTTATTTCCACCTGGAAGCAAGGTTGCACTTTGGTCTTCACAAATAACGATAACAGGCACACTCGGTGCACTCACCACCCCTACCCCAAATTCTTCAATAAGTAATTTTGTCATTTCTATAGGACTCACACTAAAATACCAATCGAAGTTGTTACTTTTAATATGATCTTCTACTCTCTGTTCATCTTCATTAGGATCAGTGTCAAGAGAGATATACACCACACCATCCGTCTCTTGTTTAAGAATTTTAATTTCTTTTTGTTCTTTTGTACATTTAGGACACCAAACCGCAAAACTTTCTAACAATATTTTCTGTCCTGCAAAATCACTTATCCTATATGTCTCCCTAGTGGAAATATCTTTCAATTCAATATTTCTCCAATCATTCAAATCCTGTTGCACTTCAGGTACTTCTTCAACATGTTCTTTCTCAATAGGCTCCATAACATGCTCCTCGATAACAGAATCTTCAACAACTGGAATCTCAGCAGTAATTTCTTCAGTCGTAGAACATCCTAGAAAGATAATCATTAATATTCCAATAAACACCACTTTTTTCATAATAACCCACCTCGTTAATTATCTATATAAATCCTTGTTTTAAGATATCATCCCAAGTTATTTTACCAGCAACAACCTGAGCCTCTCTAAATGTAATCATAGGCTTTTTATATTTTCCATAATCATCAGTAGCTATCCGAGGACATGCTAATTCAACAAAAGCTTCCACATCATAAAAGTTAAACAGTTTGTCAGGAGTCATCTCTCTCATGGTAATAACTATAACTTGTTTTCCAACTTTCTCTAGATTCTTTTTCACAATTGACGCAGCTCCAAACTGTTGCCCCTTTTTTAACCCTACAATCACACCAATTTTCTTAGCATCTTTAACACGAGCTATAGAAGCAGCTCGTTGTTGCATAAATCTTTTTTTCTCTTCACCCATACTACGAACAGCATTGTTATAGGTATCCATCAACAAAACCTGTTTATCAACAACAGCTAATGCAGCACCGAGTCCATGAAATTGATTTCCTATAACAACAACAGAGTCAATCTTATCTCGAATAACCTTTAGTCCTCCATATTCACATCCTACAACATGACCAGCTAAAGCACTATACCCTTTTTTACCAGGAATGGTAACAGAAAGACCTTCTTTCTCAAAGAACTTCTTCACTTCACCTAATTTATGAATATGTTGAATACTACTCAACAAAGCCACTCTTTTACCATCAACTTGCTTAATCACTTTTTTAGCTAAGGGAACTAAACTCTTATCATCTTCAACATGGACATAGAATATAGGAAAAGGATATTTAATAAACGGTGCATGACCAAAATGAACAATTAAATCTGCCTTAACAGCTTTAGCTTCATTAATGTCAATATCACATCCACCCCAACAGGTTTCACCGGACACAACACATTCAACATGTTTCTCTAATTTCTTCACCACATCGGACGCTTCTTGTTTGATCCCCTCTGGAAACTGCAGCAATACTCGTTTAGCCTTTAATCTACGTACTTCAGCTAATACTTCTTTTAATTTGTAATTGAATTTCCTCATGTTAGCCTAAACAACTTCAACTCCTCCTTTTGCTCCGCCAAAGGGAATGCCTACAACAGCACACTTAAAGGTCATCCAGAACGCTAAACTTTGCACTTCATCCAAATTAACATCAGGATGATATCGAATACCTCCTTTGGTAGGACCACGCACATCATTAAAATGAACTCTGTAGCCGGTAAAGACTTCTAATGATCCATCATCCATTCGAACAGGAATACTTACCTGTATCGCTTCTTTAGGACTTTCTAAGATTTTCTTAGCATCGTCACTCAATTCTACATACTGCAATCCTTTTTCAAATTGAATTTTTGCGTCTTCAAATAATGTTCCCATCTTATTCTCCCCTACCTTCTTTTTCTACTTTTACATAGCCTTTCAAAATAAGATTTCCCATATCTGAAAGTTTAATTAATAATTGATTCCTTTCATCCTTAACTTCTACTAATCTAAATTCCTTTAGCCCTTTATATTTGTAGTTACCATTAATATGGTAGGATAACAAACTAATGGACATATTTACTTTCTTACTGAGATCCTTTAACGAGGTATACTCATTAACTTCAAGCTCTTTTAATATCTTCAGTTTGTTCTCTGAAAGTTCATTGTAATAAGACAATTTCATAATCGGCATCAACATAACTTCATCACCCATAACACCAAATGCTTTCAATCCGTTGGCAAAGCTCGCACTTAATGCTGCACAGGTGCTCATCCTGTCTCCTGTTGCCACATTGACAATAACTTCATCAGCGTTATGACTACCAGTAATTCTACCGAACTGGCTAAACATCTCTTCAAGCATATTTCCAGAGACTTCAATAATTTCAGATTTAATAGTAAACTCTTCTAGTTTATCTCGTAATTTCTGTGCATCTCTTATTTTTTCACTAGGAGTAATTAAATAGACTTTATCTGTTGGAAATTCTTTGATACCTACAAAGAGTGCTTTAAGATTATCTCCCACCGGTGCAATTACTTTGTATTTCATTGAATTTCCCCCATGAATGTGTTATTCATATCCCATAATACCACAAATACTATTAAAAGGTTTTGGCTGTATTGTCAAAAGTAAGTTTTGATAGAGTTTTAAATGAGGCAAAAAACTAAACCTTTTGAAGTAAACGAAAAGTATTTAAACCACCATCCTCTGTAAAGTTAAAAAACATTGGGGGATGGTAAATATGCAAAACTTAAAATTACTACAGATTCTAATCGGGGTGACTCTTATAGTTGGTCTCTTAAATCTGTATGGAACATTTAACATACAAAGTCAATTAGATGGAGGTGTAGCACCAACAGTAGGCGCAGCTGCTCCTTCACCAACACAACCTTCAGCACCTGCTGCTAAGGTTGATGTAAGTGTAGATGATGACCCATTCAAAGGGGATGCAGATGCACCGATAACGATTATCGAGTTTTCTGACTTCGAGTGTCCATTCTGTGGAAGGTTCTACAGTCAAACACTAGGCGAATTGGAAGAAAAATACGTTAAAACTGGAAAAGCTAAGATTGTCTTTCGAGACTTTCCATTAAGCTTCCATCCAAAAGCACAAAAAGCTTCAGAAGCTTCTGAGTGTGCAGATGACCAAGGTAAATTCTGGGAAATGCACGATATGATTTTTGAAAATCAAAACTCAATCGGAATCACTGATCTTAAAGGATACGCAGCTGATCTAGGATTAGACACAGCAACTTTTGATTCATGTCTAGATTCTGGTAAACACGAAGCTGAAGTTCAAGCTGATTTCAGAGATGGTTCAGCTGCTGGAGTTTCCGGAACACCAAGTTTCTTTGTAAACGGTGTGAAGTTAGTAGGTGCTCAACCATTTGCTGCTTTCGAGCAAGTAATTGAAGCTGAACTAAACAGTTAATTTTTTTCTTTTATTTTTTTTCTTATTTTAAATATTTCTCTCTCAAATAATTCAAGAAATCATCACAACCTAACTCTTTACCAGTAGCTTTCTTAACAATCTCTCCAGCCAACAAAGAGCTTCCATGTCTATGTACCTTCTCCTTCAACCATTTTTTAACATAACGAAGATCTCCTTTAGCTAAATCTTTTTGTAACTCTTTTCGATCCATCTCCAATTGCTTAAACAATGAAGCAGAATACATAACTCCTATGGCATACGTAGGAAAATATCCAAAATATCCTAGGCTCCAATGAGTATCTTGTAAACAACCTTGTGCATCACTTTTAGGTACTATCCCAAGATACTGTTCGTATTTATCATTCCATGCCTTAGGTAAATCTTTCACCTTCAAACTTCCTTCAATTAAGGCAACTTCTAATTCAAATCGAATAATTACATGTATAGGATACGTCACTTCATCCGCTTCAATTCTGATGGGACTCGGTCTCACATCATTCAAATGGAGCATAAACTTTTTCTTATCAACAGTTAATCCATGCACTTTCTTAAAATGAGGATAGTAATAACTCCACCAGGCATCATGCTTCATAATATGGTCTTCCCAAAACTTTGACTGAGATTCATGTAATCCGATACTCGGTGCCGTATATAAAATAGAACCTCGAAATTTAGAATCAAAGTTCAATTCATATAATGCATGTCCACATTCATGACAGGTAGAAGTATAAGAGAATAAAGGCTCATCAGGCCTATATGCAGTTGTCAATCGAACATCATCAGGACTAATAGGATCAGAGAAAGGATGCACAGACTCTCCTAATACCACTCTTTCTTCACCCAATATTCTCTTAACCACATCTTCAGCAATCTTTCGTTCACCTTCAATGGAAAATGCCTTATTATGGATACGGACTGATTTCTGATCTTTCAGTTTGTCAAGAATCATCAGTAATCCTGCTTTTAACTCCCCAAAGACTTTCTTCAAAGTATCTACTGTCATTCCTTCTTCAAAATCATCCAACAAAACATCATAAGGATGTTTTTTGCCATCAATAAGCTGAGCTTCTTTCTGTCTCATCTCAAATAATTTCTGCAAATAAGGTGCAAAATGTTTAAAGTTATTTCTCGCCTTAGCTTCTTCCCAAGCTTGAGAACTTTTAGTAACCAAACGTGAAAAGGTATCAATATGCTCAAGAGGAATCTTTTCAATTTTCCTCAACATTTTATGATATTTTTTAACCCTTGCAGCATTAGAAAACGATAATTTCCTCTCACCATGCAACTTTCCAATAATACTCTTAAATTCCCCAGAAGTGGATTTCCCATACAATTGCTTTGCAACATACGCAATATGATCTGCTCGCTGTTCTATCGCCTCAGGAGGCATAATAGTAGCTCTATCATAATTCAAGAGATTAGTAATACCACCCAAGACAGCAAATTCCTTTTCATACTGATCGAGAAGTGCAAGCTCTTTTTTCATAGTAGTAATTCAGAATTCCGATTAATATATGTTTCTATTCCAATCCTTCAACTATTTCTTTCATATCATTAAAATTAACAGCAGAATAATAAATACTCTCATCACTAGTCTCTACGTTTGTAAACACATACCCTGGTGTACCAAGAAAGCCATATTCATCAATCACTTCCCCACAATGTCTAATATCATATTTCTCAATAAATAATTGATCACCAAACTCTTCAAGTAATTTTGGATGAACGTTAATCGATTGTTCCCAACACAAATTACAATAAGGACTATCAATAACTCTCACCCTAATATTTGCAGAAGTATTCCCTTCAACTGAGTGTGGACATTGCTTTAATTCTTCTGTATCAAACGATACTCCCACACCATAAGTGATAAGCTGAACAAGTACAAACAACACAGCAACAATTCCTATTATCTTCAGTAGTTGTTTTGTCCCATTTGACTTTGCCAATCTTACCCAACTAAAATCTAATCCTTTGCTCATTCCATATAAGAATATACATCCTCCAACTACGAAAAAGACAACGGTGAGACCATGATGCCAAGCACTTACCATATACACCCCAAAATCCATCAATAATCCTCCACCGATGAGGTAATACCACCAATTCTTTTGTTGATGGATAGTAGTAATGTCTCTATTTTTTGACATGTTCTTGTATACCATAAGTGTCACACAAACAACAACCAATAACACTAATTGTGTAGCACTCAAACCCATCCAATGCCAAGTATAAGCTCTTAAGAATTCAACACTAAATCTCATGATACTATATAATAAAACGAAATGAATAAACAACTCTCCTCTAAACTTCTGATGTCCCCTTTTCCATACAATATAACTAAAAATAAACAAATTTCCAATGGAACTATAGATTTGTGTAGGATGAATTGCAACTCCATCTCTCACAACTGCCCAAGCTACATTGGATCCTTCCCCAAAACAACATCCAGCGAAAAAACATCCAATCCTTCCAAAGAATAATCCCATAGATGCAATGAGTGCACCCATATCAGCATAGATTCCTACACCCAATTTTCTCCAGACAACATATCCAAATCCAAAAAGAAAACCAAAGATCAAACCTCCAATCATAACGAGTCCTGAATAATGATACGGATTGATAACAGCAGTAATCAATTCTATAAACGTTCCTCCATCACTCCACGGTCCAAAGGTATAAAATAATCTTGCCCCAAATAGTATTCCAAAGAATACCCAGAAATAAGACCAAAATGTTTGTTTACCATTGAGCTTCTGTCTTTTCACTTCAACATATAAAATTACAGCACCAAAAAGCAATACTAAAACATACATCAAACTATACAAAAAGAATTTCTGATTACCTACAAAGAATGTATTGGTAATCTCATAAGGAATCATACTCTATCTCAATCCTAAAAGTTTAAATAAGTTGTTATCCTAAAATGGATATGACTGTTTTTACATGTAACGAATGTAATATGAAATTCAAAGATAAAGCTATAGCTCAAAAATGTGAAGACTGGTGTAAAAAACATAAAAGTTGTAATTTAGATATTATTAAACTTGCAATTAAATCCTAATATTTTCATACTAATTGATTAATCTAATATTTTATGAAACCAAAACAACTTGGAATAGCAATTATTCTTCTCAGTATTACTGTAATTGTATTAATGCTTTCTTTTAAAGTTCAATTTGACAGTCAACAACAAAAAGCGTGTGCAAGTGCATGTGGGGATTCAGATTTGGATACTTGTGCCATAACTTCTTGCCCCTTTCATAATACAGGAGCTCTTGGATGGATACCGATTCTTGTAAGTATTTTAGTTGCAGGATTAGGCGGAATTGGTGTATTCCTCTCATTTTCAGGGGAGAAAAAGATCATTCACACAAAAGAATATGACTTGAGTGGGTTAGATGAAGAAGAAAAGAAAGTATTCCACCTCATAAAAGATAAACAAGATGGAATCTATCAAAGTAAAATTGTAGAAACACTCGATTCATCAAAAGTTAAAATTACTCGAATTCTAGATAAATTAGAACAAAAAGAGCTTATTGAACGTAAAAGAAGGGGCATGACGAACATTGTAGTCCTACGTTGAAACTAGTTTCACCTTATACTTATAAAGCGTTTCATTCTTTATTTCTTGTATAAACTACACGGAGATGATACAATGCAAAGCATAAAAATGTTACAAGTTTTAGTGGGAGTTACCTTACTTATAGGGTTGCTCAATTTATATGGAACCTTTGGGCTACAATCTAGCTTATCTTTTATTATGGGACTTCTTATATTCCTCGCATAATCTGGTGAGCCATATTGATCAGGGGTTCTCCTTTCAACTGATACACATGAGTAGTTTCCCAAGTTCCAGAGTCTCTACACCTTGAACATTTATCACTGAGTTTTAGACTATCCAAATAACTTTCAGAATTCATCAGCACAGATAAGGGAGTTTCCAATATATTGCCAATATCTTTACCTGTAGTACAAGATCTTACCCCTCCATCAGCCCAAACGGTAAGATATATTCTTTGACTACGACAAGTATACGTATGAGGACCTAGAAACTGCTTGAGATAGGTAAATGAATTAAAGATAGGATATCCTTTTTTCTTTAAGCTTATAATCTCTCTACCAACATGAGCCCTTTCCTCTTGATTTAGATCACAAGTCTGCCCTCTAGGATTTCTTGCTAAATTTTTATCCATATGTTGGAAAACAATTCCACAATCAATCTGTTTACCAAATTCACAAATGTCTTGGATGTGATCTTTGTTATGTTGTGAAAGTACACAGCATATTTTAATGGAACATTTGGAATTTTTTTTCTTCACAGCTTCTATCCCTTTTTTACACGCTAAAAACGTTCCCTCTCTTCCTCGTATTATATCATGTTTTTCCGAAGGAATATCAACACTCACCAATAATTCATTGACATATTTTCCTACACTTTCAGCCTTATTTTCCAAAAAGGTTCCATTGGTAGCAAGAGTAACCCACCAACCAAGCTTATGGTCATGCTCTAAAATCTTATCAATATCGTTTCGCAATAATGGCTCTCCACCCCAAAGAAAACAGCCCACAAAGCCTTCTTTTTCAGCTTCACTATGGAGTGTAAGAATTTCCTGAGTAGTCATTCCCTGTTGTGTATTATCTTTCCATAAACAATAACCACATGAAAGATTGCATTTTTGCGTTAATAAGTGTGAAAGAAGTACGGGTTTTTTAGTGAGCTTACACCGACCCAAACCTGTGAGTAATTTGAGTTTCATATAAAGTTAGAATTCTCCAAAATATAAAAACCTATCTAGGTTATTACCTCTCACGATAATAGGTACGCAACACATAAAATCCAACAATAACCATAACAAAACTCAACCATTGTCCCATACTTAAGAATATAAATCGAGCATTTTCTCTATAGAAATCAACAAAAATTCTACCAAGCCCCATCAAGATAACAAACCACCAAAAGAGATAGCCATCTTTCCGTTCTTTTTTATCAATAACATACAATACTCCAAAGATTACAAAACGTGTAAACGCTGCATACAATTGTGAAGGATGTCTACATCCTTCTGCTCGAGGAAATACAACACACCAATTCACGTTGGTAACATTCCCCCATAATTCTCCATTAATAAAATTAGCAATCCTACCTAATGCTAAAAAGAAGGCTGCTGGTAAGACTACAATATCAGCCATTTTAGGAACACTAATATGATGTTTTTTACAATACCAAACCCCTAATAATCCTCCACCTAATAATCCTCCATGAAAACTCAATCCTCCTTTCCACACTTTGAAAATCTCTACAAAATTACTCAAATAATAATTTGGCTCCCAAAAAAAGACATGAAACAATCGAGCACCCAAAAGCATTCCAATAAAGATGTAAAAAAGAAAATCATCAATCTGTTTCTCATTAATCCCTAAAGATTCTTTTTTCTTTTTAAGAATAATATACAATGCAATAAAAGCAAAAACATACACTAAACCATAGAATCTAATTTCAAACGGTCCTAATGATAAAAGTGTAGGATTGATATTATGAATAAACATCTTGGTCGAATAGATACAAGAGCTTTCCTAAAGCACTCTGTCTAAGACCTCCCAATTTCTTATCTAAGCACCATCTATCAGGACCATGATATACAATAGAAATGGTCGCTAATAGTAATCCTAAATCTCGTATCATGATTTCATTATAACCTACACTAAGAATGATAGGTACAAGGTGCAACACCCCTAATATGGCCATCCACCGTGTGAATAGTCCTAGTAAGAGTCCAACTCCAATAATTGATTGACTAATTCCAGCAATAAGGATAAATGTATTTGCGGAAACAGGAAAAACAGATGCCCAAGAAGGCAAATAACCCAACCAAGAAGCAGGATCAAGAACTTGACTTACTCCAAACCATAAAAAAACTAAGGCCATGGCAATTCTCACTAATCGTGTGCCAACGCCTCGATGGTTATTAAAATAATCCATTTTAGTTAACAATTAACGTTCCAGTCATACCCTTGTGACCTCCGCCACAGAATACACTACAAACAATAGGATACTCTCCTTTTTTATCAGCTACAAAGGTGATCTCAACTGTTTCTCCAACAGGCATGTTAGCATTGACACCAAATTCTGAAATGGAAATTCCATGATCAGTATCGGTGCTCGTTGCTTTCAAAATAACAGTATCTCCTTCGTTTACTTCAATAGTTCCAGGAATAAATTCAAATCGTTTAGCTTCAACAGTAAATGTTTTAGTTTCTGGAAGATCTTTTACTTCTGCTTCAACAGTATCTTCTGGTGATTCAACAGTAGGTGTTTCCACACTAGGAGTTTCAACTGCTCCTGGTAATGCCGGTAAACTATCAATGACAACTGCTTGTGGCACAGGTTCTGCAGGTTCACTCCCACACGCAGTAAATAGAATCAACATAATACTCATAATGATAATTTTTTTCATAATATTCCCTCCAATACCTTCATTATATAGAAAATAGTATTTAAACCTTACCCTCCCAAATAAACACTCTTAATCTTCTTATGTTTTACGATCTCCTTCCCACCAGTTAAAGCAATATTACCATTTTCTAATAAATACGTTCTATCTGCCATCTCAATTGCTTTCTTAGCATTCTGTTCTACAATCAAGATACTTATTCCCTCTTTCTTCAAATCTTCAATAGTTTTGAACAATTCTTTCTGCAACTTAGGACTTAAACCTAAAGAAGGCTCATCTAACAACAGTAAACTAGGATCATTCATCAAAGCTCTACCCAAAGCTAATTGCTGTCTTTGTCCGCCAGAAAGAGTATACGCTAAAGTATTCTCTTTTTCCTTTAAGACAGGAAACTTATCATACACAGCTTCCAATTTCTTCTCAACAATTTCTCTATCTTTAACCAAATCTCCACCTATCTCTAAGTTTTCTTTCACACTCAACTCACCAAAAACAACTCTCCCTTGAGTGACAAAGCTAATCCCTAACTCTAATAATTCATGAGTTTTAATTCCCGTAATATCTTTTCCTTTGAATTCAATCTTTCCTTTGGTAACGTTTGCCAAATCATAGATGGATTTAATCACCGTACTCTTCCCCGCACCATTAGGGCCAATCAGTGCAACAATCTCTCCTGCTTTGACTTCTACATTAACTCCTTTCAGAACAGTAAGTTCCTCATACCCAGCTTCTAGGTTTTGTATCTTTAACATTTTTATTGGTTTTTTTGTAGTAGGTCTTAGCACCACCACCGGCACCCACAGGGTGCAGTGGTGCTAAGGACGTAATCACCACTACTGCTCACTGTGTGAGCCAGTAGTAGTGGTGACTCAACATTATCCTCAATTATCCTCCTAAATAAGCATCCAAAACTTTTTTATTCTTTTGAATTGCTTTAGGTTTACCCTTTGCTATAACTTTCCCGGCATCTAACACATAGACTTCTTGAGCTAAATCCATAACAAAGTTCATATCATGTTCTATAATCAATATTGTCTCACCTTGTGCATGCAAATCTAACAACACATCCCGAATAACTTTTCGCAAAGTAGGATTAACTCCGGCAACAGGTTCATCCAACATAAGTAAAGTATGTGGTTTAGCAATTGCAATTGCCAAATCCAACAATTTCCTCTGACCATAACTTAAATCGGTTACAAAAGTTCCAAGAGGTTTATCCAAATGTACTTTTGCCAACATTTCTTTAATTCTTTTATCACGAACAGTATCAAACACTAAAAAACTTTTAATCAAAGATTCATCATCTCCCATTGCTATTTGCAAATGATCACGTATCGTCAAATGCTTAAACAGTCGAACTTCTTGAAATGTTCTACTAATACCCTTTTTACTCACCCTAAATCCAGCCATTCCACTAATATTCTCCCCACTCAACTCAACCATTCCACCATCTTGGGGAACTAATGAACTAATAACATTAAACAACGTACTTTTGCCACTACCATTCGGACCAATTAATGCAGTAATTTTCCCTTTCTCAATCTCCATACTACATCCTTGGAGAGCCTTCACCCCTCCAAAATGCTTTGACACATTCTTAACAAGCATCATACGAGATCAACCCTCCCATACATACCTCGTGGACGATACAATAAGATTCCTATTAAAACAAGTGCATACACAATAAGTCGAGCAGGTCCTAGAATACTGGTAGGCAATGCAAACAATCGCAAGACTTCAGGTATTAACAAGACGACAATTGTCCCTACAATACTTCCCCGAATACTTGCTGCACCACCAACAATAACAATGGTCAATATCAATATTAACTCACTCAAATAAAAAGTTCCTGGATCAATATAAGAAATATAACTTGCAAACAAACTTCCAGCTATACCCGCAAAAAAGGCACTGATCATCATGGCTTTTGCTTTAATGGCAAATGTATCTTTACCTAATACAAGCAATCCAATCTCATCATCCCTAACCGCTTCCATCAATCTCCCAAATCCACTTTTGATAATTCGAGACATAATTACTATACATACAACAGCAACAACAAAAACCAAAACCAACATCTCCAAATTACTACCAATACTCAATCCAAGGAAAGCAGGTTTCCCAATTCCAGGCAATCCTAAAGCCCCTCTTGTTAACTGAGTCCAATTTAATAAAATGCTATAGGTAACAAACGCAAAACCTAGCGTGGCTAAAGCTAAATAGTCTCCCTTTAATTTCCGAGTACTATACACCAAAAAGAAGCCAAAAAAACTAGCAACAATGCCTGCGAATAAAAATCCCACAATAAAAGGCATTCCTGAACGAAGCAATAAGGCACTGGTATAAGCTCCAATACCAATAAATGAAATATGGGCTAGATTAATCAATCCTGTATATCCTAAGGCAAGATTATAACTCACAGAGTAAATACTATAGATACAGATTAAGATCAATATGTGAATTACATAATTCTCAAGCATCTTTAACCCCTTTATTCAATCCAAATATCCCTGTAGGTTTCCATAAGAGGAAGGCAAACAACAATCCAAATGAAATGGCATCTTTATAGCCACTCGGCAACCAGAGGATACCAATATTTTCAACAACCCCTACAACATAACTTCCTACAACAGCTCCAGGCACAGAAGTAATTCCACCGACAACAGCTCCAGTAAATCCTTTAATGATCAACATGGTGCTCATCGTAGGGAATAAGTTTTGTTCCAATCCAATTAATATTCCTGCAATACCTGCTATCGCACTCCCAATCATAAAACTGTAATCACTTATTTTGATAGGATTAATTCCTGCAATACTTGCCAACTCCTTATTGTCAGCCACCGCTCGCATATCTCTTCCGAGTTTTGTTTTTTTCATGAATAAATGCAGTAAAATCATTAATACAACACTAATAGCTACAATCCAAATTTGTAAGGGGGTAATAATAGCGCCACCAATACT